>Ga0098037_1000049_pt1 | contig 99525 bp, 99 predicted proteins | sample 5_EtaG_FD_75050 | JGI IMG/M metagenome (GOLD analysis project Ga0098037, IMG submission 75050) | Marine viral communities from the Subarctic Pacific Ocean - 5_ETSP_OMZ_AT15132 metaG | ecosystem: Environmental > Aquatic > Marine > Oceanic | place: Pacific Ocean | collected 2015-01-08 | reverse complement strand
TGACGTTTTAACTCATTTACTGCATATTCATGCTCATAGTTAGTTACAGGGTAAATACTCTCTTCCTGTGTCTTTTGTGTTCCATCTGGTAATACAGCACGATAATCTGCGGTTACTTCAATACCTTCCTTGATATAAACTGTACCATCATCAAGGATTGTTTCGACAGTTTCGTAATGATGGACACTATCAGCATCTTCATACTTTTTGTAGATGTATGAAAGTAGGTCATCTTGTTCTTTCGGCCACTGTTCATATACATCAGTTATATTGTTGATGATAAGAACGACCCAATCCATTCTCGGATCAGAAAAATATTTGTATGCCACTGAAGCAGGAGTATCACCAGGTGAGACCTCATATGCTTCAAATAGCGTGACATACTGATCTAGATCAGCTCTAGATCTAACTTTACGGAATATATTTTTAACCAGTTGATACTTAAAGGTTTCATCATCACTGACACCCTTTCCAACATATACATTTGGTAAGTATGAAAAATATCCTGCCATGTTTAAAATCCTTTGATGATGTCTTCTTGACCAACAAATCTGCTTTCTAAGAAAGAAAGACCAAGTGTTACTGCTGGAACTTGTAAGGGTATTCCCTCCGAATCTGTATCCTTAGAGAAATTGGCATACTTGAATGCATTATACTGCCCATCGGGAGTATAGTTAACAGTTACACCATTACATACAGAGGTATGCATTTTAAAGTGCATATCATTAGAAGCTTCTAGTTTTGAAGAATTGGGATCCAATCGACAGAACTTAACATCAAATTTATCAGGAATTTCCATGAACTTGTTTGCATCTGATCCTAAAATAGGAGTGGCACCTTCTTTGAAATATCTAATAATCTTTGATATCTCTTCTGCTTCTTTGTGATCCCTTGCAAACATTTTAAATTGGAACTGGTGAGATCTAAATGTCATATTACTGAATAATTGTTCAGTATATGGATTAAACACCTTTCCTTTACTAAGTTGCAATAATGAATTTGAATCAATCTGCCCTGCAAGACCTAACGCACCGCTAGCACCGTTAGCAATTTGAGCAACTGCAGCAGTTGCGAATTGAGGGAGAGCAGCTCTTGCTGCATTTTGGAGATCAGCGACGAGTTTTGTGGTGTTAGCACCTTCTGGGGTTCCTAGATCTTGCTCTGATACGATTCCTGCTGCGAGCATACCACCAACACCCAGATCTTTCGATGAATAACCTGGATTATATGAAGTCTGTAAGTTCTGTGGCATTGCCAGATAGACCATCTGGTCATTGAACTCAAACGCCACATTATTATTCGGAAGATTTAGTCCGTAATAATTACTATCGTTCCTTTTAGCATTATAATCCACCCTCTTTCGTACAAATCTAACATAATCGACGGTTTCAGTTCGTCCATCGACTAATTTGTTTCCCGTACTAGAAGGAGCTCTTAGTGGATATCGTAAGGTTGACGCCAAGGTAACACCTAAATAATAGAGTGGTCTTTATATATTTATGCGATATTACCAAGGTACTTACCAACCCAAATTTCCTCGTAAATACAAAGGCAATCCCCATAACATAACTTACCGTTCGTCATGGGAGTATAAGTTCATGCTTTGGTGTGATACAACACCGAGCATACAGGAATGGAGTAGCGAGGAATGCGTAATACCATATAAATCACCTGTTGATAATAAATACCATCGGTACTTCGTCGATTTCTACATGAAAATCGATAACAAGAAGTATTTAGTGGAGGTTAAACCCTTTAAGCAAACAAGGGAACCCAAAACACAAAAACGAATGACCAAAAGATACATTAATGAGGTTGTGACCTGGAGTGTCAATCAAGCAAAGTGGAAAGCTGCCACTGAGTTTTGTTTGGACAGGCAATGGGAATTCAAAATCATTACCGAAAAGGAACTCAAAGTCTAATGGCAATCTATCAACCAGAAGGTGCGAGATATAACTCTTTTCAAGAGTTCATGGCATTCTCTAGAAGAGATGATAACCATGTAAGCACCCCAAACCTATTTTCAGTCAGATTTGGCACTCCCAGATGTCTTACCCAAACATTTGGTGAAGTCAGTAGTGATAAACTCACCGTTCAAGGTGACTTAGATCTACTTTTAGATTATTATGCAGATTCTGTGCAATTACCAAGTAAACAAATTACTACAGGTCAAGCACAGGTAGTGGGATCTCCGTTTAAGTATGCTACAAATACAGCATTCAGTCAGATCAATATCACCTTTAAGATGCCGAGATCGGGATATACGAGGACTTTCTTTGAAAGATGGACACAACTGATGGCATCAGACTCAGAGCAATATACTCAGTATTATGGTGATTATGTCTGCCCAGAGTTAAAGATTTATAAGTGGGAGAGAGGTGATGGAGGTTTGGCAATCAGTGATCCTAAGATGCTACGAGCATTGAGGGAAGGAGGAAACAACTTGTTTGCTAGAAAATATAAACTGACGGCATGTTACAAATTAGAGAATGTATTCCCATATAATATTGGATCGATTAGACTTGATAACACCGCGTCAAAGGTGACATCTCAACAGATTGGATTTTATTATGAGAGATATCGCTATTATACGGCAAATAAGTTTGATGACGCTGGTCGCAAACGTAGTTCGACAGTTCCTTCTACTACAGATAGCAACACTGATGAATCTACTTCCAGAAATGATGAATTTGTCTTCCCAATGACAGGTTCAGGAATTTTGAACGATACTGCTTCAACATTATTCTCTGGATTCGTCCCTTCGTTAAACAACATTGGTTAACCTACCTAAATAAAATTACTGAATTGAATTTCTATGGCATTACCTAAATTAAATGTACCTAGGTACAAATTGAAACTACCGTCTGACGGTAAAACCATTGTCAATTTTAGACCTTTCCTGGTGAAAGAAGAAAAATTACTTTTGGTTGCAACTGAGACGGGTGATCAAGAACAACTTTTGGACACGATCACAAAAATCATTAAAGATTGTACAGATCTTAAAGATGTTGATAAATTATCAACTTTTGATGTTGAATATCTGTTCTTACAGATTCGCACAAAATCAGTTGGTGAGAGTGTTGATGTCCAAGTTACCTGCCCTGATGATGGTGAAACACAGGTTCAAATCCAAATCCCTCTCGATGAAATTAAAGTCGTGAGAGACAAGAAACATAAAAAAGAGTTGAAATTGTCTGATGAGATTATTGTAACTCTTGACTACCCCAAAATGCAGACATTTGTCAAAATGAATTTTGGTGATGAGGGTCCTGGTGTTGATGATGTTTTTGCAATGGCAGCAGAATGTATGGTAACTATTGCCGATACTGAACAAGTATATGATTGTGCCGATTCGACAACAGCAGAAAAATTAGAATTCCTGGATAACCTAAACAGTAAACAGTTTGGTATGTTCCAAGACTTCTTTGAAACTATGCCGAAGTTGTCACATACGATTAGTGTAACCAATCCCAACACTGGTGTTGAGAGTGATGTTACCCTTGAGGGATTAGCGAGTTTTTTCGCATAGCCCTCCTGCACACTAATCTTCGGTCATACTACGAGGGCAATTTTGCCTTAATGCACCATCATAAATGGAATATTGAATATATTGACCATCTTATGCCATGGGAAAAGGAAATCTATGTCAATCTATTGATTAATTTCCTAAAAGAAGAAGAAAACCGAATGAAGGAGAGAAAAGCAGCGAGTGGCTAAAATCCAAACAGATAAATTTATTGGTGCTGGGTCAAAAAAGTCACCCGTTGCTTCTGCTGTCAAGAAAAATGTTTTAGCGACAAATAATTTAAACATCACCCTGAAGGGTGTATCAAGCATAGTAAATGATCTATACAAGATCGAACTTGGGTTTGTAAAAGTAGAAAAAGACCAGGAACGAGCGGATAGACGAAATAAACGTAGAGCGGCAGATCAGGCGGCAGAAGATAAGATAGAAGCACGCGCAACTAAAGCAGAAGGTAAGAAAGGAATTACATCTGCTTTAAAAAAGACCGCTAAAAAAGGATTTGCAGGTGCATTTGGATTCATATCGCAACTATTAGCACCGATTGGAAGTTTTTTAGCAGGCATTGGTGCATTCGCCATCACTTCAGAGATAATGAAGTGGATTGGAGATCCAGAAAATGCTGAAAAGTTACAAACATTTCTAGACAAGGCATTATTTGTCTTTGATAAGATATTTGGTTGGGTATCAGGATTTACCATCAATATCATCGATGGTTGGTCGGCAATGTTTGCCGAAGATGGAGACTTTGGTTCTAGACTGAGAGGTCTAGGTGATATGATGAAGGGTATCATTGGGTTGAGATACCTGATGAATCCATTTGCTCTAATTACAGACATATTAAGTCTTTTAGATCTGTTTGATAGAGATAAACCAGATCTACCAGACCCAAAACCTAAAGGTGGTGACACACCAGACGGAAAACCGAAGGGTGCTCAACCCAGACAAAAACGAACAGGTTTATTAGGTGCTCTTGATAGTGCAAGGGATCGTGCAGCTAACATAGGTGAAAGGTTTAGAACTTCAAAATTTAATCCTTTTGCTGATCGTAGATCTCGCTTAGACAGATATTATGATGATGCACTAGGAATTAAACCTACTGCACTCGATAATCTTAGAACTAACACCGTTAATGCTGGACAAGCAATTGGTGATGAAATCAGTAGTCGGTTATCAAAAACTCAGATTAAGGGGAAACCCGTAACTGAGATCTTTTCAGAAACTGTTGATAGCACTCTTGATGGTCTTGGTCTTGATAAAGAAAGACGCGCAGCGATCAAAGCAGGAGCAGAAGAGAAGTTAACAAAATTAAGGAACAAAGGAAGTAAATTAAAAAATAGTTTCTTTGGTGGTTTACAAACACTTCAAAGGAATCTTACCTTCCAAGAAGGATCCGCTTTTAGAAAAGGTGCGACTATTCTCGGACAGGAAGTTACTTTTGCCGAGGGTTCTAACACTAGAAGAGCTGCAACAATAACTGGCGACTTTTTAGGAAGACAGGGACAGAGATTCCTTAACGCTGTTAATACTCAATATAAGAGGTTTGACGACTGGGCAAGCGGTCTTCCTGAGAAGGCGAAGAACGCCATCATGAATAGGATCTTAAGACCTATCATGGGTGCTGTAGAACCTGTCATGAATACCGTAAAGGGTATTGGTGGCAAACTACAGAAGTCTTTCATGGCTCTGCCCTTCGTAGAGACTATTACCAAAGCGTTAGCCAAAAAGAATATTAAGGGTCTAACTGATATTAAGGGTGCTCTTAAGGAGATTGGTCCTTATGCTTGGCCAATTATTGGTAGTATATTCAGTTTAGTTTCTAGTTATGATCGTTTAACAAACCAAGATCCAACTGGTGCTCTTATTGATGCGGTATCAGGTCTTTTTGAATTATCTGTAGCACCTCCTCCTGTTGGTCTTGCTTTTGTTCCTGGTAGCGGTATTTCAACGTTCCTTGATATTGCAATGCTAGGTAGAGACTTAGCAGGTGTATTCTTCCCAGAATTTGATCCGAGAACAGAAGAAGATAAACTCATTGCTAATTTGGGTCTGGGTGGCGTACAGAACTTTATAAAGAGTGTTGGATCGAAATTACCGAAGTTGAGTGCTCTCGGTGCAATCTTTGGTCAAGCAGAGAAAGAAGGACCCAAGAGAGAAGACTTTGAAGAGGGTGACGTTGGTGATAAAGATTATGAAGAGGCGAAACAAGCATGGTTGAAAACTCAACCAAATGGCGGTAAGACACCTGCAAGAGATGCTGAAGCATCTGGGGATGAAAATGATGTAAATGCTGGTGCTGCCCTTGGTGGTTTAGTACCATTTGTATCAGCTGATCCAAACCAAGAGTTCTTCCTTGGTGGTGTAGTTAAAGGTATCGGTAAGGCAGTCAGTGGTATTGGTAAAACTGTTAGTAAGGTAGTTTCCAATCCTCTTGTTCAGACAGCAGCATCATTTATACCTGGTGCAGCACCTATCATGGCGGGTATTGGAGCGATCTCTGGATTAGCTTCTGGCAACCCCATGGGAGCGATCATGCAGGGTGTGAGCATGATTCCTGGAATGGGTGGCATGATGAGTGGTCTTGGTGGAGTCATGGACAAAGTTGGTGGATTTATCAACAGTCCATTAGGACAAATGGGAACAAGTTTACTTCAGGGTAACTTCCTGGGTGCTGCAAATATAGGATTGGGTATGATCGGAGGACCATTGGGTAATATTGGTTCGTCGATATTAGGTGGTAATTTGGGTGGTGCTATCTCAACAGGATTGGGAATGGTTAATCCTGCACTTGGACAACTGGCAGGTAGTGTGCTCTCTGGTGGGTTTAATCCAATGAACATCATGACAAATGTAGCAGATCATTTTGGTCTTGGTGGTGTTATGAGTGCAGTCACTGGTGCTATGGGGGGTGATCCATCTGCAGCAATCAAACAAATTGGTGGCGAACTTGGAATAGATCCAAAAATTCTCGGAGCAGTTGATAAAGCTTCTACTAAAGCATTGGGTGAAAAAGGTATATCTGCTAAGTTTGCAATGGAACAAGCATTGGAGTTTGTACCGATACCTATGGTTCTCGAAAAACTGGTTCCAATCATGACTGCAGTTCCGATAAATACAGGTGGCGGACAACAGATTGTACAAGCGGTCGAATCCACTTTAGGGACTTTCTAAATAAATGGCAAAAGTAAAGAAAGGTGCGAAAATTAACTTCTACAAGTTTGTTGCGGTAGCCCCGCCAAGCTCAGAAGCACAAATGTCACCAGGGCAGCAGGAGACTGTTGCTGCTGTCAATTCCCAAGTAGAAGCGACCAATCGCATGGGAAAGACAGTAAATTCTATTGCGAAAGTTCTGGTTGATATCAAAAAGATTCAACTTGCTAGACTTACAGCAGAGCAGAAGAAAGCTGTAACATTCAAGGCAGAATATACAACAAATAAAAACTCTCCTTCGGGATTTGTAAAATCTTTCCGTGCAGCTAAAATCCCTGGTTTCTTAGAAAGTATATTAAAGATATTAGGTGGATTATTTAAGTTATTCATTGTTATTCCAGCATTAAAGTGGTTAGGTGATCCAAAGAATCAAAAGAAGGTCAAGAAAATTCTTGACACACTGGTCACTATTGCCAAATTTATATTTGATGTTGCAAAATTTGGTGTAGTTAACACCATTGAAGGTTTATATACTTTATTCTCTGATGAGACGAGTTGGTGGGAAAAACTTGGCGGATTAGTACAGGCCGCGGCAGGACTCGGAACATTATTACTTGGTATTCGTTGGTTATCTAATCCACTAAAACTCGTTACTGACTTTGGTAACGTTCTGAAGTTCCTTGCGACCAACCTAAAAGCTGCTCGCACCAGAATGATGCTGAGAAGGGGACTGAAGGCAAGTCTCGTCGTCGGTAGCATCGCCATGATGACTTCGGGATCGCGTGTTGGTGCAGGTGACGGAGAAAAAGAAGAGACTGGTCCTCCTAAGGGTGAATTTAAGGCTCTGGGTGGTAAAGTTACAAATATTCCAGAATTCTCTCAAGGTGGTTGGATCAACGGTCCTATGTCTGGATACCCAGTATCACTGGATGGTGGAAGATCAACTTCGTTTATTGGACATGGAAAAGAATATGTTGCTAGAAAATCGAATGGTGGTGCCTTTGTAGTTCCTTTCAATACTCCTGGAACAAAGACTCAACCTCATTTAACCTCTAAGAGGATGGGTGAAGCAAAGAGAATGGGATATAAAATGCCTGGCTTTGCTAACGGTGGTGAATACCTGCAAAAAGTCAAAGAAAATGACAACACGTCAGGTGATAACGCAAATAAGAAAATCTTCTTACATTGGAGTGGTGGTGCTAGAAGCAATACTAATTTTTATAATGGTAACGGATATCACACCTTTATTCCTGGATCTGGTCAACCAGTTCGTAGAGCAAAGTTTGGAACAAGAGGAAGACCTTATCATACTTACGGTCAAAATCAAGCAACGTCCGCTGCTATTGGCGTTTCTGGTATGCATGGTTATGGCAGTGAGAATTCTAATAACTGGGGTTCTAATGCAATTACGCCAAACCAATATCAAGGGATGGCAAAAGAGGCAGCAGCAATTGCTACCAATTGGGGATGGAAACCATCAGATATTACTGAATCGAGAGTAAGAACTCACTACGAAGATTATAGAGATTATCCAAACTGGTATCATAGAAGTAATTCTAGTCATTATCGTTGGGATTTGAATAGGTTGTATGCAACTGATCCAAAGAATAGTGGTCCTAATAAGATCCGTGCTATGATCAAGCAGCAGATGGGTAACTTCAAACCTGGACAAGGTAAAGATAGTGGTGCTGGTGATGAGACTAGAGATGGATCCGATAAGAGGCAAACAGCACCATGGAATCCTGGATTGGGATTATTGGATGCTGTAACAGGAAATATGTTCGACTTTGATGGGGCGGGTAAAACTAATAATCCATCACCAAAAACACAAACATCTTCATCTCCTGGTGGCGGTGAGCAGAGAACAGGTGAAAATGGTGACGAGCAACCATCTTCTCATAATGCTCACGGATTTGGAGCACTTCTCGACATGATTGGCAAGCGAGAATCTGATTCTTCTGGTGGATATGATGCTGTTAACCAGATTGGTAAAGCTGGTGGTCACAGTACGGGCAACGGATATTCTGGTCCTTTCAGTAAAATGAAGCAGCATGGTGGCAAGAAACTTACTAGTATGACTGTGGGAGAAGTTATGGATCTACAGGCACCTAGATCTATGTCAGATGCTGAATGGATTAAGCAAGGTAGATTACATGCTACAGGTAGATACCAAATCATTGGACCTACACTTAAGTCATTGGTTGATAGAGGTGTTGTCAGTAAATCTGACAAATATAATGCGGCAACACAAAATAAACTTGGTGTTGCACTAATCAAAGGTCGTGGTCGTAATGCAACTGGATTGAAGAATGAATGGATTGGATTGCAGAAGGAAACTGATGGAGCAATCTTAGCTGCTTGGGATGCAAATGGTGCTAAAACGAAAGGTGGGCATAGTGCTATAGGTAGTGCAAACGGAAACGGAAATGGAAATGGCAACGGTGGTAATGGAAATGGTGGCAACGGTGGCAATGGTTCAGATACACCACCACCATATGTGTCAGCATTCCAGACTCCAGCATCCTCTTCTCAATCCATCAGAAAACGACTGGGCAGAGATGAGGAACAAAGTGGGTTTACACCGCAGTTGATGTCTAGTACAGGACAGAAAGATCTATTGAAGCAAACTCAGCAAAGAAACGCTGCTCGTACTGATATAAATGATAGGTCACAGGCAATGGTTCAAACCGCAATTGAAGCAGTTATGCAATCAAATGGTAATAATGAACAAAGAGTTAGAGCAGCACAACAGAGTGTAATGCAAATGATGATGCAAGCAAGAGCAGCGCAACCAAAACCAGTCGTGGTGCCCCAGTCATCCTCTGGTGGTGGCGGATTTGGTGGTTTCAGTGGTGGATCTGGTGGTGGATCTAATGGTAATAGTAATAGATCTACAGCAGCAAAACTGGGATCTGCAATCAATGCAGTGGGTAGGATTTTCTCATGACATTAAAACAAGAACAATTAGGAGAAGTTGTATATAAGATCTCGGTCTTCCGAGATGGTAAACTACTTACTAACTCTGATGGTGAATCTAATATTGCAGAATTCATTAGAGGTGTTGAGATCTTAGAGAGTATCACCACTGCATCAATTGAAGCAACTCTAATCGTTCAAGATACTGCTGGTTTCTTGGGTGCAATGACAGGATCTGAATTGTTTAAGATTCAGTGTATTGCTACGAATATTGATAGAACTTATTTTGTTCGTGCATATGCTATGGAGGCAAGATCCAGAGCAAAGCAGCAGGAAGACATCTTTATTGTCAGAGCATGTTCTGATGAATTCATTAAGAATGAGGTGACAAATATATTTGGAAACAGCAATACTATCTTCAGTGGAGAAGGTGAAGCATCAGCAATTATCAAACAAATTCTTACGGACAGAAGATATCTGAAGTCTAAGAAGAAATTTTTTGGTGAGAAAACTATAAACAAACAACAATTTATTGCACCAAATTGGAGACCATTTGACGCTATCTATTGGATAGCACAGAGATCAGTTAGAAAATCTAGAAAGGGTGGTAGTTTACAGAATGGTTTTTGTTTCTGGGAAAACGCTCTAGGATTTCACTTTAAATCTATTGACACTATGATTAGTGATGTCAATAATCAGAAGAAAGGATCTAAAACAAGTTACGTCAAAAATACCCCTGAACTATATCAGTATTTTTATGCACCTAAGAGTGGTGATGAAGGTGGTATGGATTTCTTCAAGATCCAAAGTATGGTATTCCCAGACGAAAGAAACTTTTTGATGGGTCTAAGACATGGTGACTGGTCTGGATATAGTATTGGTTTCGATCCTGTAACTATAGCAAACTCAGTTGTGGGTGGTAGTAAAGACCTTGCGATTGATGCGTATCGATACAGCATCAAAGAGTCTTGGAAGAAGATGGAACACTTGAATGGTAAGAAGACCAAGAATCCTCTACAGGCGATGGATACTGGCATTCAGGCAATGATTGACTATCCGAAGAGAGTTCGTTATACCATGATGCCTGCTCAAAATTTTGACCCTGAAAACAAAGATAATCCGCAAGCAAATTACTCAGAACTCGTAGAACTTCAAGCATATCAGTGGATGCGTATTGCGTCACTAAAGAATATCAAATTGATTATCAAAATCCCTGGTAACTTTGATTTGTATGCTGGTTCTGGAATTGAAATCACTATTCCTGCTACCTATAGAGATGGTGACAAAACACCTGTAGATAAGAGGTACAGCGGGCGCTACCTGATTGCTTCTGTAAAGCATGATATGGTCGATAACAGACTGACAACAGAACTTTTGTTACTGAGAGACGCCGTTATTTGATCCTTGACAGGGTAGAGGATTTACTGTAGAATAACACTGTCAGGGTTCAAGGGACCTCTGATAAATAACTCTGTATCATTTTGTATACACCAATATGGAATCAATCGAAAAGCATATCCAAAAGGATAAGGAAATTTTGGAGAACCCGACAACATCTCCTCAGATGAGACGCCACGTTGAAGGCGAACTTCATGAATTGGAAGAATATGCTGAGCATCATAAGAGAGAGATTGAAGCAGGTGATCATCATGACCCAACTTACCTAGAACTCTATTGCGATCAGAATCCTTCTGAACCTGAGTGTCTAGTGTATGACGATTGATAATTATCTACTAGGTCACTGGTCAAATAAATTTCAAGCACAATCTGCCCCTCATCATTATTCCACTGTACAAATATTGTGGGAGAAGGTGGGGGATGGTTATCATTCAAAAAATTATTTTAGGACTGATGGTCCTGATAAACCATACCGAGAAAGGTATCACAAAACCATCACTGTATCAGAGACGGAGATTGTCTTTGAGAATTATAATCTAGACTGGACAAGATGTGAGAACTGTGATATGATATTTAAGTTCGACGACAACGCTTGGCATGGAAAATTGATTGGCAATCTATGTACAGGCGTTAAAGGACACCGAGTTGTATCTGAAATTCATCTCTATGGTGAAAAACTACATAGTAAAGATCAAGGATACAATTCAGAGGGTGAAATGGTATGGGGTTCAGAATCTCTCTACAAATTCACCCGATTGGGAGAATAACTCAGAGGTAGAGTGGCTCGTTTACACCGAGTTTGTCGGGGGTTCGATCCCCTCTTCTCCCATTGTAAAATTGCTATGAAACACAATGAAAAAGATCATCGCCTCACTGGTTGCTGCGGCAGCGGTTGCCCTACCTGCCCTTTCAGACCCCCTTTACCTAAAGGATAGTGAGTATCGGACTAATCATGCAATGGGATGTATGATGCTTCGTGAATGCAAAGAAGATATTGATGAGGTATTTTCTCTTTTAGATATCTCTAGTGAGTATCCTAACACTGAAGACTTCACACCAGTAGCAGCAGAGTTTAATTATTTGCTGGTAATACTGAATCAAATCGGTGTCAAAGTATATCTTGCTGATGAAAAGTATTTCCCGAATGGACACCGTGGTGTCTATCACACTGTCAGTAATAATTTCTACTTGAATAGAGATTGGATGGGTCGTCCTGATGTATTGATGCAACTAATGCGTCATGAAGGTTGGCATGCTGCACAGGACTGTATGGCAGGCACTATAGATAATAGTATGATCGCCATCATCAAACCTGAAGATGAAGTGCCTATGCTGTGGCGTGTTATGGCAGAGCGTACCTATCCCGAGTCTGCTGTCCCTTGGGAGGCAGAAGCACAGTGGGCAGGTCGCACTGAAGGTATGACTCAGGCAGCACTTGAGGCATGCGCTGCTGGCGATATGTGGGATGTCTATGAACCCACACCATTAACTCGTGAGTGGTTACAAAAGAATGGTTATCTTCACTAAAAATGCTTATCAGTTGGTAAAGCAAATAACATGGGATGACATCATCAAAAAGATGGAAAATGAGTTTGAACTTGAAACTTGTGTATCCTATGTTAATCCTGGTAGCGCACCAACAATCATCTTACATAATGAAAACCAACCGAAGACTATCTATGAAGCAGTGCAAGAAATCGAGAAAGATTGGATAACGAATAGTTGTCATGTATATACCTCGTTTGCTAAATCTGCTCTTACTTTCGGAAGGCATAATGATAAAGTCAACGTTCTAATTGTTGGCGCTATCGGACAAGTCTCGTATAAGTTTGATGATGGATCTACATATCTTGTAGAACCTGGTGATAGTTTATACATTTCTGCAGGAGAATATCACGACCCAATAGTTCATTCTGCTAGAGCAACGTTGAGTATTTCTACACCACAATCACCCAAATTTAAAATATAATGAGTAACGCAAGAGACTATCTGTTTAAAGTTCCTTTTAGACAGTATTCAATTCCAAACTGGGAAGAGAATAAAAAGAAAATTCTTGACACTTTGCCAATCAATTCTTACACTGATTTTTATGAGAATAAGAAGAAGGGTATTCCACATTACATTGATGTAGTTGGACAGGCAATTGATGAAGCGATGTTAGACTTCAAAAATATCTACCCACCAGGAGTAATGATTACTTCTATGTGGTATGAAAGATCCAAGAAAGGAGATTATCACGGACCACATAACCATGGAGCAACAGGATTCTCTGCTATACTATATGTTGAGTATGATGGTGCAATACATGAACCAACTAAATTTCATGCACCATTCTTAGATGCTGCAACAGGTGAGAACATGAAGTTTCAACCTATTGTTAGAGAAGGTGACCTATTAGTATTCCCTTCATATATTTTGCATGAAGCACCTATCAACAATAGTGATGTTGATAGAACTATCGTGTCATTCAACATCATGGGTGAAGATGTTGCTAGAGCATGGAAATCTGGATTTACTAATGCTAAACAATAGAAAAATCTTTGAGATTCCTTATTCTCATTACAGTATTGATAATTGGGAAGAAAAGAAACCTAAGATTCTTAGTCAGTTAAATGACAAGTTTACTGATTATGGTGACTATGAACTGCCACCATATGAGAGAGTAGTCACTGAATGTATCAAAGATGAATTGATGGACTTTAGTGGATATCTAGATTTTCCTCTAGTTATCATGGCAATGTGGTATGAGAGATCTAAAAGATCACATTGTCATCCTGTTCATAACCATGGGGGAGCAGGATTTTCTGCAGTGATGTATGTTGAATTTAATCCTGAAGTTCATAAACCTACAGTGCTCTATAGTCCATATAACAATCCTTTTACTGGTGCTTTGATGTCATATGCACCTAATGTAAAGGAAGGTGATATTATATTTTTCCCATCATCATTTTTGCATGAAGCACGACCTAATGAATCTGATGAGACCAGAACTATTGTTTCTTTCAATATGTTTGATACTCAACTACTGTTCGCTAAAAAGCACGAATTGTTTGGTGATTATGCAGATCAAGTAGTCAAGAAGATTGCGAATCGAGTGTATGATCCCACCCCCAAATACGATAAATAAAGAAAAACTCAGAATTAAATGAGCACCATTGACGGCATTATTAATGAACCAACCGTAAATTTCGTCGGTAAAGATGGATTTTTCTGGTGGGTTGGTGAGGTAGAAAGTAATAAAGACCCTATGCAATTAGGACGAGTTAAAGTCCGAGTTCTGGGGTATTACACTAATGTAAGAGGAGAAACTACCTCTAATCTGCCTACGGATGATCTTCCTTGGGCGACTGTGTTACAGCACACATGTCAACCAGGTAATGATAATCAAGGTGAAAGTTCTGGACAATTGCAAGCAGGTGCTATTGTCATGGGATTCTTCATGGATGGTGAGAATGCTCAGATGCCAATTGTTATCGGTGTTTTGCGTGTTCAGAAATCTTCTGAAACAAGAGATGAAAAGACCTTTGCTTTTACTGGTAAGGCAATTGAACCTGGTGTTGCACCTAATCCTGCAACTACACATCCAATGAATCCTAATGCCACCATGGCAACTACAAAGGAAGCGGGATTCAGAAGACCATCAGATAATAATACGGTTGCATTACCAAACAATCCTAAAGCAGACGTTGGTGGTAAAGCATCACCTGTCAATGTATCCCAAAAAGTTGCTGGTAGTTCAGGCAATCCTGGCAAACCTAGACAACCAGAAAAACCTATTCCTGCTGCTAATGGTGTTGGCGGACCTTGGAAGACACTAGAGTATAAGTTATCGTATCTACTGGAAGATCTTGCTGATACTGCTGGAAATCTGATCAAAGCAGAAGATGGTGACTACTTAGACATTGTTTCAGGTAAACTTCACACTGCAAAAGCATTAACTGCAAAACTACAAAACTTTTTGAGTGCAGTATTTACTCAGGTTATTTCTGCTGTTAGGGCACAAATCAGTGCTCTCGCTGAAGAATTGGATCTATTGGGACTAATTGCTCAAGCAACTGGTGCGCCACTATTCCTTTTTACGATCATTCAGGGAGCAGTAGCAACTCTTCTTAAGGCACTCTGCATGGAAGACTCCAAGTTGTTCCAATATGTCACCAAACCTACAGAAACAATCTTGGATCTTCTTGATGGTGTTTTAGATAGTTTGATTGATAAGGCAACTTTCGTTATGCAGGGTGTTCAATCTGCTATCGATAGCATTGTATGTCAAGTACAAGGCATGCTCGACGGTCTTCTTAAAGTTGTTGATCAGGTATCAAAAGCAGTTGAAGCAGTTGAAGGCGCACAAGAAATTATTGACGCATGGAAAGCAGGTAGTGGTATCTTTGAAGACGGAACTGATCTTCTTACGAAAGGTATTACCAGTATCACTGGACTGATTGCAATGTTTATCAAGTTCGCTACTGGTGGTTGTAATAGAACACCTGATGGTGGTAAAGATACTGTGGGTTGGTATCCTTTATTTGGTATCACACACTGTAGTCCCGAAGAACTTGAAAAGATTAATAGTATCCGAGGAAATAATAGGGGTGAATGTGGTGGTGATGGACCAGGTAGTATCTTAGATAGCGTTTTCAGAGAAACTGATCCATATTTAACTGCTGCCAAAACATTCATTGATGGTTCGTATGAGTTATTGATTGGAACACCTGGTAGAACTGCAAGTGTAAAGAAAGAAAGTAGTGGTACAACGCGACATTCCTACAATCTTAATCAGAATCAATTTGCAGAATATGTTGCTAGGAAAAAGATTGCTGAAGATTATCCTGATGCAACTCCAGAAGAGATTGAAGAGAAGGTTGCATCATATACTAAATCACAAAACAAAGGATCTAAAGGTAAGGGTGATGATGGTAATCTGATTGCCGACCATACATCATATGCAGGTAACTATACAGAAGAAACACATGGTGATAACTGTGCAACCATTGATGGTGATTATGCACGAAGTATTGAAGGTGATTACTTCCTAAAAGTTACTGGTGATTGTCACATTGAAGTTGGTGGTGGATTCTTCTTAGGTGCAGAAGGCGCACCCAAGTTAGTTGATAATAAAGGTGAAAAGGTATCAGGTTCAAAAATTCAAAAACACACTATTAGATTTGGTTCTGATCTCGATGTTACTACTGCTGGTTCAAAGTTAGAAATTCAAGGTTCTGAACTTAGCGTAGGATCTGTTTCTACTAAGTTTACTAGTAATGTCTTTGAATCAAGTGGTGGTTCTATATCAATGTCTGCAGGTGAAACCATTATTAGTGGTGATAACTCTATTGAAATTGTTACACCTCACCTAGTTGAGATGATTAACTTCCCGCCATCAAAACTTTCTCTTGGTGTGTCAGGTATTCGTAGATTTGTTGGTGGTTCTGTAGAAACTGTTATGAAACCTGCTAGTATTGGTGCTGATACAATTCCTCGTTATACGATTGCTAATCCTGCTGGTCCTTACTCTGGAACATTTGGTGCTACAGGATACAACTGTAACGTCACTACGGGTGCATACAACGTCAATGTTGCTGCTGGTCTGATCTTCATGACTTCATCTGCTGCTGCAACGATCAAGGCGGGTGGAGCAATGGTGCTCACTGCAGGACTCACATGCAAAATTACTGCTACATCTATCTTCTTGAACTGACTTGACAGGGGTATGGCATCCTGCTATACTATATGGGTAATCAAAAAACGATCCCATGCCCGAAACGATGTTGGAACAGGTTTGGATTAATTTTTCCAAGCGTTCTATAAAACTTCTAGATAATGAGGGCAATAACAAGACTGTAACTTGGAAGTGGGATGAAGAAGGATCAGAAGGATTCTCTGAAACTGTTTCTCAGATTCAAGAAATCGTTGATCCCGAAATTGTAACCTACTGTTTTTCACAAGCATGATTGGACCTATTGGAATTACTCTGCGAGAGGCAGAAGATCATTTTGACTTCCTCGTCGATCTTACTGACAGATCACATGTATGCTGGAAGATTACTCGTCCAGATGGTAAATCTGTATTGATGGTTCCTGTTAACGAAATTCCTCCTGTTCCTGAAGAAATTCAAGATGAGGTTGAAGATTTTCGTAGGAAATTTTTAGAAAATGTAGGTGCTTCTGATGAGACCTGAAACACGCGAAGCAATGGAACAGTTGTGGTCAGCAAAGTGGAACTTGCCTAAAGCAGCAAAACATGCTAATCTGACTACGAAGGAAATGAAAATTACTTTTAATGAGTATTGTCATTTTCATCCTCCGACTTGGGACATTAATGGGAGTGTGGCGGAATCGGTAGACGCACCAGACTTAAAATCTGTTGAGAATTAATCTCGTGGGGGTTCAAGTCCCCCCACTCCTATATTATGGACAAAGAAAAACTAGTCGAAATGCTCATTCAAAACGAAGATGATTATTGGTGTCTTCCTCAATACGGATTGATTGCTGATTGGTATCTTCGTTATTGGTATCTACATATTGCAGTTATGCAACTTTTGGAATTACAGGAAGAATATCAAGGACCCTGGCCCTTGAGAGACGAAGGATACAAAACTGACCGTCGTGGTGTCTTACCTGCAAAACAATGGTGGAAATAAATGACTCACTTTATTTTTCCTAATACATTCTATTGGCAATTCAGAGCACCAAACGCACAAGAATTTATTGACAAAATCAGTGCTACTGCCATAGAAGAAAACATTGATAACTCTCAGTTTTCATGGGGAAAGGAATGTGTCATTGATCGTATTCCTCTAAAATGGGAGGATTGGTTACCCCTCGTCGAACCTAGTATTAAACTCCTAGGAAAACAACTCGGCAAACAATTTCAATTCTGGATGTATGATCCTTGGATTAATTACTACAAACGAGGGGCGTATCAAGAAGTGCATGATCACATTGAACAAGATCTAGCATGCGTATTCTTTGCAAACTACGGTGAAGGGTTTTCAGACTTTACTTTTATTGATAGATACAATGCAACCCTATCATCTCAAGCAAAGAAACTAATTGATTACCATAATGTATGGGGTATCAGATATGCACCTGGAGATATAATCTTCTTCCCAGGAACATGCATGCACCAAGTAACTCAACACAAGAGTGATACAGTTAGACAAACATTCGCTTGCAATTTTAAACTCGATGTTTACACTGGATGAATATGAATTTGGTGGTCGTAAAGTAACGCCCACCAATCTTCTTCTACTCATATCTGATATGGAAGGCACATATCAAAATCTCAAATACATGGGATTCAAAGAAGATATGGAGACCATTGACAAAATGAAGAAGACGTACTATAGTATGTACTTCAAGAAGAAAAAGGAAGAACGCCACTCTAGCTCAGATGGATAGAGCAACGGTTTTGTAAACCGTAGGTCATCGGTTCAAGTCCGATGTGTGGCTCTCGGGGAATTAGCTCAGTTGGTAGAGCGCCTGCTTTGCAAGCAGGATGTCAGCGGTTCGAGTCCGCTATTCTCCATGGGGGAGTATTAAAGACTCTGTATAGAAAGAGCGCCCCCTTCAATCCTCTTTAGCTCAGCGGTAGAGCGATTGACTGTTAATCAATTGGTCCCTGGTTCGATCCCAGGAAGGGGAGTGTCTTTTACAACCAACCTACTATACAATATTCCTAGTAAGTTTCCAGACTTGCTTATAAGCAACATGGTAACTTATGTTGAATCATTGCATTATCAAACTGCTTCTATTGCCAATGAAGTAGAAGATCTAGATGTCAGATCTACTAGTGTATCTTGGATACCTTGGGATGAATGGATTCCTGGTATTATTCACAATATGATGACTTGTGCCAATAAAACACATTTCAACTATGACCTGAATTATTTTCAATCTAAAATTCAATCTACCATTTACTATGGTGAGAAACAAGATCATTACAGTTGGCATGTAGATAATGATGACGCAAGTATCTGTGGGAATATGGAAAGGAAACTCTCTTGTTCTTTGTTATTGAGTGGTCCTGATGAGTATGATGGTGGTGAATTTGAAATTGATTATCAACCCAACTTGAATAAAAGCATCAAACCCAATAAGGGTGACTGTATTGTTTTTCCTGCTTGGGTTCCACATAGAGTCAAACCAGTAACTAAAGGAAGACGTATATCTTTGGTTGCATGGATGATGGGTCCGATGTTTAAATAGTAGCAACACGGGAGAAAACATGGGTATTTACGACACCATTCACTCATCATTTGATCTTGGTCCTGGTTTTTGGAACAGAGAACTAAGGACTAAAGATCTTGATGGATTCATGTCATATAACTGGATTGATCCGAAGGGTCATTTATGGTCAGTAGATCACAGCGGAACTTATTCCTTTGAAGAAAGTGGAAAGTTCAGGGTTGTAAAGAGTATAAATCATGGTAGAGTTACGCCATATCTCTTAACAAAACAATTGGAACTTTATCCTGCACATTGGACAGTGCATTATGCACCTACTCCAAGTGCCATGGTAACCTTTGTTGAAGGTATTGTTGAAAACGTATTATTTGCATCTTGTAGTTAATGGCATTCTTAGTACATCCGATTCCGCCCAATCCAGTATTCGTCAAGAAAGAATATCTCTATGATCTAGAAAAAGGTCATGGAGAGTTAACACCTGGCATTTGGGTTTCTGTTAAAAGCGTTCAGACCAAAGCATTATATTTTGAGACACTTCTCACTGAATATGGTGCATTGTTTGACAAACTACCCTTAAGCGCATTTGTTTGGAAAAAGGACTTTAATCCAGAAGATCAACTTCCTCTGGATGTCCTTGAACTTTGGGATGCTTTCGACTATAATATTACTGTAGTTCGCAAACCTCTTCTGGGACGTTGTGAGTTCTTTGGCAAAGACAAAAAAATGCACCCAGGAGAATATGAATTTACAATTGACTCTGCTCATCCAGATCATTCTATTATCGACACTAATTTTTCTGAGTTGGATCCCGAGCACAAATCGTTCAACATCATCGCCCTTGATAATGGACAATTTGCTGCTCAACCAAACAATAGAATAATCTGGCATGACAACTCCTTAATCCCAGGAGATCTCAAAAAACCTGACTTCAAAGTATGCACACAGAATTATGCTGTGGAGACTGAATCCAAATGGTGGACAGTCGGACATACTGATGAATGGCAGTACAAAACCTTAGAGGAGAAAGACCATGAGCAAAAAAACATTCAAGAATAAAAAGGGTGAAGAGTGGAGTTACGAACTCTCAAAAGAAGCACAGGAAGCAATTGCTAGACTGCATGAAGACATTCGCAAATTAGAATCTGAGGCATCTGATTATGGCGTTGGAAAATGAACATCCTGTGCCTGAACATCTGATCAGCGAATGGGAATCTTATCTTGCTGTGTGTGAATCTTTTGATATAGAACCTTCTCTAAGGAGATTCCTTCGATATAATGAACTCTTCCCCCTAGAAAATGATTAATCCTGCTCTCAGGGGATATAGTTTCAATGACCCATTTCCCCTACTGCTACTTGAAAATGTTTTTTCTGATGAACAACTAGAAGTAATTTGGAAAGAGATTGAGTATTACTGTTCTAATGATCTCCTGTTGACTCCTGAGGATACGGGTGGTGCATATAAGAATGGACAATACATCAAACAAAACTCTGGATTGTTTCTACACGAGGTATGGACCTCGGCAAGATATTCTGCATGCAACAAATACATTTCTCCTATATTGCAAGCATTTCCTAATGCTGACTGGGTGAAAGAGAACAAATACTTTGAGGAATTCCAATACAATAAAGTTAGTGTATTGCTTTCTCATTATAAAAATGGTGACAACTATCAACCCCATAGAGATCTTTCTTTAGGGACATGTTGCCTCTGGTTATACAAAGAACCAAAAAAATTCACGGGCGGAAACTTTAAGTTCACTCAATACAATTTAGAAGTGGAGGGTAAGAATAACTCAATGGTTATATTCCCTGGACTTATGAAGCATGAAGTGGATACTGTTATCATGGACAGCGATGATCCCATGGACGGTAGATTCTGTCTCACGTTCTTTTTGTCTTGGATAGGCAATGAGAAATGATATAAATAGACCTGTAGCAAATAGTGTGATTATCTGTGGGAACTCGTAAAATTTCTCAGTTAGAGACAATCTCAGATGCTAACCTCTCGGGCGAAGCAATTCTCCCAGTTGTTGTCTCTGATCCTTTGATTCCTAACCGAAAAGCAAAAGTTAATCAGTTGTTCAAAGGGGTCACAGCAGGCACCAAAGCATCACCTGGATTATGTTTCGACTTGGATCGAGACACTGGACTGTATCAAAACGCATACGATCAAATTGGTATTGCGTTTGGTGACGGTGGTGTTTACATGACTAGAATTGATAATGGTAATAGTAGCACTTCGCTATTCATTACTGCTACTGATGATGTTGCTAACAATGCTGATATTGTATTTGCTCCAAAGGGTACAGGTGCTGTAAAAGTTACAGGTAACTTTGTTATCTCCGACCAAACTTTTATTCTTGAAGATGCTCAGGGACCTAAAGCGAGATTTGAAGTTAGTAATATTGGTACTGGTACTAATACTCGTATCTTCACCCTTCCCGCTATTACATCTGGTAACGGAACTACCGTTGTTGGTGATAACACTACTCAGACATTAACTAATAAAACTCTTCTTATTGATGAGGACAATTTTGTTATTGTTGATGGAACTGAAGAAGCAATCTTCCAGATTAACTGGACAGATACTGTTGGTGCAAGACGTTCTTACTTCTTACCTGATGCAGGTACAGTAACTACAACTAACGAACCTACTGCTACATCATCCACACTCCTTGACACGAAGGCAGAACAAACCGCGTTGAATAAGACGCTGGTTGATTTGAAACTTGCTACTGATGCTGAAGATGCTACAAACTGGGCACAGTTTAACACTGATGCAATCACAGCAAACAGAACAATCACTATGCCTGACACCAACATTACGTTGGTTGGTACAGATGCTACACAAATTTTATCTAACAAAACTATTCTCAGTTTGATTCTTGCGGATTCAACTGACAATACTAAGAAGGTTACGTTTGATATTTCTAATCAAAATACACTTTCTAACCAAGTATTCAAATTCCCTCCGACTAATTTACTAAATACTGGTAACTCACCTAACGTTATTGTTAGTGAGGAAGCGACTCAGGATCTGAAGAATAAGTCTCTTTATGTTCCTACGATCAAACAACTCGGTAATAACACGGGTAGCGTCCAATTTAGTCTTGATAATATTTCGGGAAATAGAACAATCCGATTCCCAAATGCTAACGCGACACTTCTTTCTACCGATAACGTGACTCTAGATGATGTTAACTTCGGTGGTGGTATTGGCGCAAACAACCTATCAGGGCAAACTAGACTACAACAATTCTTTTACGCAGGATTCTAATTAACAATGGCAGACCAAGGACTTTTAGGACAAGCAAAACCAGCGGGAACAACTAATACAGTCCTGTATAGTGCTCCTGTGGATCAATCTGCTTCGGCAGTATTAACCGTCGCTAATGATGGTACTGGTGCAGCATACGATGTTGCGATCAAAGATTTTGATCAGAAACTTACTTTAGATGCATCCACATATAAACTTCACGAAGGTGATATTATCAGTGGTTACCGATTTGGGGTAGGCACTCCAATTAGTAGTGGTGCAGGTTTCCAACCAGGACAACAATTCACTAGCACTGATGGTGAAAAGAAATTTAAATTTGAATCATTTTATATCCCAGAGACTACATCTGTCTTCGTAAAAGATGTTGCTATCAGACAGATTACTATCGAATCTGTTTCTGGCACTCCTGCAGTTGGTAACACTTTAACTAAAGGTTCTGGTGGTGACACAACAACTGCTACTGTATATGCATTTAAGAATAATATTCTTTATGTGGGTCCTTCTACAATAAACGGATCTGGATCTGAATTTGCAGATGGTGATAGTATTACCGCTGGTACTGCAACTGGAACAGTTTCTTCTGGTGGTGTTGGATCTGCTACTAATGAGTTTGTATTCTCAGTTACAACAGCAGGTGGAACATACGATTTAGCACTTGATGGTGGTATTACAATCTTCTCTGACAGAGTATATCGTTTTGATACCTCTGATTCTTCTATGAGTGGTAGAGATTTTAGTCTTTCTACTACTGTTAATGGTGAATGGGGTCCTGACAATACTGCTGGTAACTCTGACGATGGTACAGAATTTACCACTGGTAAAACTACCAATGGCACAGCAGGTTCTGGTGGTGCATACATCCAGTTTGACTTTGGTGCAAACGATAACACTCCTACCACCCTGTATTTCTATGATGGTGGCACTGGCACTGCTGGTAATGCAAACTATGGTGGAAGTGATCGTTATATTCAAACCACTGAGACTGTTAACTATAGTGAAATCTATGTCTATGACATTGAAGGCACTTGGACAAACAGCGTCGATGGTTTCCTGAATGCTGGTATCACTTATACCGTAACTTCACAAACTGCTGGACCTTTCGGCATTGTTCGTTCTTACTCTGGAACGACACTTTATGTTATTAAAGGTGTTGGATCTGCTGATTTTGCAGGCACCGATACTTTCCGTGATGTTCCTGCAAGTAATGAACAATCCAGAACGTTAGCAACAGTTAGTAGTGTTGGCGTTGCATCTACTGCACTTGAGGATGAAAATTATATCACCAAAGATAAAACCAATGGTGCTAATAATGTTGACAGGATTACATCTCTCGTCGTTGGACCTGGCGAAAGATTAGTTGTTGAAAGTGCAACTCAAAATAACATTTTTAGTCTGGTTGGATTCCAAGATGCTTCAACAGCATTGCCAACTAGAGTTTTCGGTTCCTAATAAATAATCAAAAAAGCAGCGTAAGCAATGTCCCTTACTAGACTTAAGAATATTATTACGTCCAGAACTGGACGTATCATCTATGTTAATCCAGACGACTTTGATGCCTCTGATGCTATTGACAACAGGGGTAACTCTGCATTGCGTCCGTTTAAGTCTATTCAAAGAGCGTTTCTTGAAGTAGCAAGATTCTCGTATCGAGTTGGTCTGAGTAATGACGAATTCGACGCATTCTCTATCATGCTGTATCCAGCAGAGTATGTTGTTGATAACAGACCTGGCGATGTTCTTTACACAAACGTTGCTCCCCTTGATGAGAACTCAAACCTCGATTTGACTTCTCCTAATAATGTTTTGTACAAGTACAATTCAATCGAAGGAGGAATCATTGTTCCCAGAGGTTGTTCATTGGTTGGCACCGATCTTCGCCGTACAAAGATTATTCCTAAGTACGTTCCATATCCTACGGTGCTTGCATCTAAGGGTATCAATAACGAATCTCAAGTACCTCCCCGCACCGCAGTCTTCAAAGTTACTGGTGGAACATACTTCTGGCAGTTCTCCTTCTTCGATGGTGCTGAGGAAGGTGTATATTACAAACCAGACAGCACAGATACCTTATCACCTAAATTTTCACACCATAGATTAACTTGTTTTGAGTTTGCTGATGGTGTTAATAGTCTTTCAACTTTAATCTCTGGTGGTACAGTTCCTAATGCAGATTATTCTGCTGTACCTAATATCCTAGAAAGAACTGATCTAGAGATTTACTACCAAAAAGTATCTAAAGCATTCGCTACAATTCCTGATACATCTGGTGATCCTGCAACTGACCAAATTCAGTTAAGGGTTGAAGAAAACAGAATCGTTGGTCCTATTTCCGATGAATACAGAGTCCTTCAGATCACAAGAAATGGTCAGACAGCAACGGCAGTCACTGTTGATGAGTTTGATAACCCCAGAGACCACGGATTTTCCGTTGGTGTTAACATCAACGTTAGTGGTGTTACTGGATCAACTGGACCGCAATCCGAACTTGATGCAGGAATTTACAACGGGTCTTTTACAGTCACATCCGCATCTGGTAACGTCTTTACTTACCAAATGCAAGGAGAACCAACAGGAAACGCTGTAGGTTCAAACATTACAGTTAAAACTGAGATTGATACAGTTGACTCTGCATCACCATATGCGTTTAACCTATCACTGAGATCAGTGTGGGGTATGAACGGTATGCATGCTGATGGTAGCAAAGCAACTGGTTTCAAATCGATGGTTGTTGCACAGTTCACTGGTCTATCTCTGCAGAAAGATGATAGAGCGTTCGTAAGATATAACGCTTCTACTGGTAACTATGACGTTGCAACTGCTGGCGATGGTGCTCACTTAGATGGTTTCGCTGAATATCGTAAAGGATGGGGACATGAGCACATTAAGTGTTCTAATGACTCCTTCATTCAGGCGGTTTCGGTGTTCGCTGTTGGATATCAAGGTCACTTCACTGCACTGAGCGGCGGTGACATGTCAATTACTAACAGTAACTCTAACTTTGGTAATACTGCACTTAGATCTGCTGGATTTAAGAAGAAATCATTCTCCAAAGATAAAGCAGGTGCAATTACACACGTTATTCCACCTAAAGCACTGAACGTTATTTCTACCACTGCAACTGGTACTAATGGCGCATCTTCTATTACTCTTGCCAATGATGGTAGCATCAATGGTGTTATTGAAGGTATGACAATTAGTGGTGCTGGCATTGGTTCTGGCGCACTTGTAGGAACAGTTAATACAAATACTAGAGTTGTTACTCTTACAGCATCAAATACCTCCACAGTCAATGGTAATGTTATCTTCGGTGAAGAGACATCAGTTAACTGGGTCAATATCGATATTCAAAGGACAAAAGTAATCAATGCAGCACTTGCTGGACAAGGAGGAACACCTGGAACAAGACTCTATCTGTATGGATATACGGTTGAAGCGTCACCTCCTACAACTAGGGTGCAGGGTTTCACCGTTGGTGCACGTCAAGATGGCACAGGTGGTAGTGCTATACCCGACAAAATTAACTGCTTGTTAGTAGCAAACGGTGCAACTGAAGCAACTGTTCAAACTGCTAAGATTTCACCTTATGGTCCTTCAGTATCTGGTAAAGTAGCAGGTACAACTGGATCTCCTATTCAATTTGATAGTGCAACCTACACAATCAATGGTGTTGCTGGTTCTGTTGGTGGTTGGTATCTCTCTGTAGATTCTACCGATAACGCAATCTATACATCACTATCTACCAATACACAATACAATACTGTTAACTTCACCCCTACTACATTCCTTAAGAGAATTCCTGACCCTCGTGACTTACAAGACAGAACATATCGTGTTCGTTATGTAATTGACAAGGATAAGACTAATCCTCTGCCTAGAGATCCTATCAGTGGTTTCGTATTACAACCTCTGAATAGTGATACAACATCATACAATCTTCAAAGATGTTTCTACATCTATGATATTGAAATTGTTCAGAAATTTGAAAGAGGTGTTGCCGATGGAATCTACTACCTTACCCTGCTTTGTGCATCTATTACACCTAGCACTTCTAACTTCAACGACAGGAAGTTCTCTCAAAACGTCAACGAAGTCTATCCTACGTTTGACAGAGACAACCCTGTTGCTGACCCTATTGCTGCGGTATCCGTCGCTGACAATGAAACTATCGGTCTTGTAAATGCTACCGATGGTGCATCACCTACACCAGCAAAAGATCCTAAGAGATCTATCACTAAGGAAGGTATTGAGTTCTTATTAACTGACACTGGTTGGACACAACCAGGTACTACACCTAACTATGATTCTGTTAATCAGAGACTTTCTAACATTGAACTGACTGCACGTTCTGGTGATGAAGAAACAAGAAAGATTAACATTAGACAAAACACTGATGGCACAGTTGCACCTATCAACGTTGAGTTTAGAAGGCACTCAATCCTGAGATCTGGTAACCATACGTTTGAATATCTTGGTTTCGGTCCTGGTAACTACTCGACTGCATTCCCTCAGACTCAGGTAGAAACATTAACTCCTGAGCAGGTTAGATTCTCACAATCTATCAAGGAAGAAGGTGGAGTTTCATTCTATTCTGGTCTGAACTCTAATGGTGACCTGTTTATTGGTAACCAGGTTATTAACCCTGTTACTGGACAGATTACAAACGAAGATATTGCACAACTTAACGTTATTGGTGAAGAAAATACAACCATTGAAACATTCTCTGAGTTGGTTCTTACTGATAAACTCACCGTTATCGGTGGTGCATCTAACCAGTTGGAATCTATTTTCGCTGGTCCCGTTACTTTCCAAGGTCTGACTACATTCACAAGTAATATTCAAGCAAGAAAGATCTCCTATTACAACCAGGATGGTACGGTAATTAAACAAACCTTACTAGCACCTGAAGATGCAAATGGACTCCCCAGTTTTGCTAATATCACAGGATACGATACCCCTGCTGATGGTGATCTTGTTTATAACATCAACTGGACACCTGGCAAGTCGCTTGGTTGGATATACTACAATGGAGCGTGGAAGGAGTTTGGTCTCACGGATACTGGTGACATCAATATTAGTTCTTACAACAACAGCACAATTATCGGTATTGGCACTGCTCCTAATAATTCTTACAGGGTTAACGTAGATGGTGGTGTAAGAGTTGATGGTGACTTAGTTGTTACTGGTAGAGGTGGCGTTGGTTCTGATAAGTATATTACTAGAACATACACTGGTGATGGTTCAACACTGACATTTGCTGTAACTACATACGCTGGTGGTATTCAACATACAGATGATTCTGTGTTGGTATTCTTGAATGGTGTCGCACAGATTGCAGGTACTAATTACACCATGGATGGTAGTGGTGCAAATATTGTATTTGCGTCTGGTGATGCACCTTTATCAACTGATACAGTTCATATTCTTGAACTGCCTATCTAAATAATACGGAGGACACTGCAAGCATATGGCAATTTCAAGAATTAGTGGAAATCAAATTTCCACAGCAACAGAAGCAATCTTAACCACTTTAAGTTTCCTTAATACAAATAGTGTTTTAAGGTTACCTGTAGGTACTCAAGCACAGAGACCTACAGGTGTATCGCCTGGTACAATTCGTTTTAATACTGATACTGACGCTGCTGAAATCTATAAGGCAGATGATGGAACTGGTAGTGCAGGATGGTCGGCAGTTTCTGGTGGTGGTCCTGCATTAGGCACGGATAGTATCATCAGAACAAATCCAAATACTATCGCAGAAAATATTACAGTTGGTCCTACCGCTGGTGATGAATTTGCTAATGGTATGAGTTCTGGTCCTATTACTATTGGTAACGGTTATACTGTCACTGTTGAAAGTGGTGGTTCTTGGAGTGTAGTTTGATGTTAAATGTTGGATCAATACAAGGAAACTCACCCAATTTTACAGTAGATTTAGATGCTGGTAGTAGATTAAGATTAGCAAGTGATCTAAGAGTTAACCAACAACAACACATTCCTCTTCCCAGTGGATCTACTGCACAGAGACCTGCTGATGCTTATCCTGGAAGTATTAGATACAATACAACTATTAGCAAGTTGGAGATCTGGACAGGTACTACTTGGTTCGCTATCTAAATATAAACTATAAGCACCTCACAAAATGAGTCGAGTTACCACTGCAACACTAAAAGGAATCTCAGCAACTCTAGAGCAGGTTACGATCCCTGGCGGTCATACCTTTAGAGTTAATGGTGTGTTGGATCTTGCTGCAAATACAGGTGCATTTCAACTACCAACTGGTACTACTGCACAGAGACCTGGTAGTCCTTCTACAGGATTTTTTAGATTTAATACTGATACAAATAAGATTGAACTTTATAGAAATGGTGCATGGGGATCCTATGAAGAAACAGGACAACCAACTGGTGGAGGTGGTGATTCTTCACTGCCTGATGAACGTCTAGTATATGTTTTTGATGCAACTGGTGATGCTAGAAGTCCAACATATAAAGCACTTGGTAATGTAAGGGTATCTGATAATAGTGTAACTGCTGTTGCATATGATGATGTTATTGCAAATACTGATTGGAACGCAGTCGTATTTACGAGTGATCAGAGACCATATGTTCGTTGGAGATTTGATAGAAACGCATCAAATATTGACACTTGGTTAGGATCTCTGCTGAATAATTATGCTAACTGGGCAGCAAGCACCAACGCAACTTACTCAGTAACACCTGTTGCAGGATCTTCTGGTAAAGTTGGAGAAACAATGAACTTCCAACATAATAATGGTGGTGGTGAATCTCATGACATTGTTACTTTAGGTAATAATGGTACTGTATGGAGCAGTGGCATGTATTGGGGTCAGATTGACTCCACTGGTAACTATGGTGGCATCCTTAATAAAACTGAACCGCACTCAGGTAGTGGCGGTGGTAATACTGGTGAAAGACTTTTTATATACTTAGATAACACACCTCTAACGATTGAAGCAGGTGATTATACAAACTATCTCACACCATCTGGTCCTTTAGGAGACGCTACTTCTTTTAGTTGGTCTAACAATACAAGTTCTGGTCAGGGTAGTAGTAATCCAAGAAATGTTGCTGACGCTGTTGATAGAAATACGACAAGTGATTGGCCCACATATGGCATTCAACAGCAAGGTGGCACTAACTGGATCTCTGTAGATTTGGGTGCTGGTAATGAAACTTCGTTCGATTATACCTGGGTTATTGGTTATCCTGGTGACAATCACTGGTCTAATAGAAACTGGGTACAAGGATCAAACGATAACAGTAACTGGACCGATGTTGCAGAGTGGAGATATCACAATGGAACTGGAACTAATGATGGTTATCTGATTTATAATCAAGGTAGTCACGTTTATTCAAATACAGTTAACAATTCAGATAAATGGCATCCTATTGTTACTAGAGGTATTAAATATAGATACTGGAGATTATACGGTAATAACTTTGGTGCATCCAATGGTTATATGCTGGTCATGAACTGGGGTTTAATGAAGAAAAACTAATGAGCACACTTAACACTGACAATCTACACGGTCCAGACTGGAAAGACTTTACGATTGATATGCCTGCGGGTGCTCATCTAAACGTAAGTGGTTCTTTAGAGTTTACACCTGGAGCACAATTTACTCTACCTAGAGGAACAACTGCAGAACGTCCAGCATCACCTACAGCAGGGATGATACGATATAATACTACAACTGGTAATGCTGAGTATTATGATGGCACTGCTTGGGTAGATATGCCAAAGGGTGCATCGAATGATGGAACAACTCAAGAAACTGCTGCAAGTTCAGCAAGACAATTATTCGATGATGGTATTGTTACCAGTGGAAAATCTTTAAGATGGATTAATACTTCTGGTGGATTAAAACAAGTTTTTTGTGACTTTGATACTCAAGATCAGGATGGTAATAGTGGATGGATGTTAGTCGCATCATTCACGGAAGGATATAGATGGGGTGGTGATGGGCAAAATATTATTACAACTGATGCCACTATTTTGCCAAGCGGAGCACAAGATTATCAACCATCATGCAACTTTGCTGATATGCCAATCACTGAGTTTAGAGTGACATCAAATAATAATATTGAAACTACATTAGGTGCTCAAGCATCAGCAGATTGGTATTATCGATGGAATAATCCTATTACTTACAAAGAAATGTGGGCACCAGCAGCAGGTAATGTGAGATATTATCTGTCTAATGGTACTAATCCCAATGTTCAAAGATGTTCGATGAGAAAATTTGATAGTAGTTACAATCTCAAATATTCTTACAATAATCCTAATCACAAATATAATAATTTCAGTGACTATGGTTATACTAATAGTAGAACTGATACTGCCGATTATAGTTATGGATTAGTTGGTGGTAATCAAGCACCAACAAATGGATTCTTTGATGTTTGGTTTGCAATAAGTAATCCTAGTCAACAGTTTGAATGGTTCCGTATTGGTAGAAGTGCAACTTACTCATCTAGATCTGGTGGTGATGTTGATGGAACATTTGCAATACCTCAACAGGGTGCCAACACTGATTGCACAGGACAAGATATTGATGGTAATATTTCGGTGAAGATTGGTAATGATGACAACGTTAATTGGGGTGGTGCTGCTAACTCTGCTACACAAGATGCAGGAAACAATGGTGCAATTACCACGGTGCCACTATGGTGGTGGGTGAAGTGATAAATACTAAAAGCATACTGATACTGAGTTGAAATGCCAAGGTTAAATGTAACTAACGTAACTTCTTCAGGGACTTTACAATCAATCAATACGTTTTCTTCAACTGAAGGTTTTAGATTGCCATCTTATGCTACGGCACAGAGACCTAGTAGTGTTCCTAATGGAACTATGATTTGGAACACTACTGATAGTAAGATTCAAATTTGGAGTGGTGGTCAATGGAATGAATTAGGTGGTGGTGATACAGCAACTGCTACATGGGCAAATGTTGCAGGGAGACCATCATCAAATTTACAAGTTGGGCAGTTTGGATATAATATAGAGACTCAACAATTAGAAGTTTATAATGTTAATGATGCTGGTACTCCAGAGTGGCAACTATTAGGAACCGCATATAATCCTGCTACTTGGCAGATTCTCATGATGACGCAAGGAGCAAAGGATCGTTCTGCTAGTTCCTTAGGTGATCCTGGTAGTGGTACTTGGAGAAGTATTTCTTCTAGCAGCACTGGTGCAAGTGGTAGAACTAATTTTGGAGATGGTGAAGGATTATATGATGGTTATTTCACTATGGAAGGTATAACTAAGGTTGCTCTTGTTTCTGGAAACGGTGATTTAACAGATCCAAACACGCACTCTAAGTATCTTGTTTATGATTTAGTTGAGACAATGAATAATACAACTCATAACGTCTTACTTGCAATTGATGATATCTGTGCATCGAACAACGTCCATAATAGTAATGCTTCGGGATATACGACTCCTGCTGTTAACACATTGACTGGTAATAGTGGTGGTTATAGTGGAACTTTAAGTGCTTCTGGTGGTACTTGGCAAACAAATAGTAGTCAACAACCTGACAGATTTGCAGTTTGGGGTATCAATACCGAATCTGATGATGATACGCAATCATTATGTGCCTATTATGGAAACTTAGGTAGTGGTAAAATGGACTCTTGGAGAGGATCTAACCCCTCACAAACATTCTGGAGTTATTGGGGTGCTGATTTCCACTCAAGTTCTTCAAGTCAGAGAATGGGTAGTTCTAGACAGACTGGACCTGGTATTGCTACTAGTTCTCCTCAAAGTAGTGAGACCGTATATTTGCTTGGATTCAACGGTTAAATGCTAAATACAGTATAAGGTAATATCGAACTATGTCACAATTAACTGTTGGTTCTATAACTGCTGGAAGAGTTGTTGCGTCTGGGTATGTAGCAACAACAGGTCAATTGCAGTTACCTTCATATGATCAGGGTACGCGACCTAATTCTGCTGCAGATGGTGTATTAATTTGGAATAATACACAGGGTGCATTAAATCTTAAATCAGGTTCTGCATGGATTTCTGTTGGTAGTTCTAGCACTCCAACATGGACTAATGCCACACAACCTTCAAGTGGTTCTATTGGAAGTTATGGATATAATACAGAAGAAGATAAGTTTGAAGTATATCTCTCAAATGGTTGGAATGCAGTAGGTGGCGCTGGTGCTGGTAGTGGTGCTAAAGGAACACAATCAAATCCTGCTACTGATGCACAAGAAATATTAGAGACATCACCAACAGCACCAACTGATGGTTTATATTATATTGACACTCCTAATGGTGGTGTTCAACAAATTTATTGCATCTTTGATAAGGGTGCAGGTTGGATGGTTGTTGGTAAGTTTGGTGGTGATGCATCAGATACTGTTGCAAACACTGTATCTACAACTAGAGGATTAACAGTTCAGAACAGCACTGGTACTGAATTTTCTGCTGACTTTGGTGATTATTATCCGTCATTTGTTCGTCATATTGGAGTTGACAATATCAGTGATTGGTCAAATAATAGAAATCTAGATTTTTGGCATGGTGTGCCAAATGATAGACAATGGAAGAGATTCTGGACTAATGGTAGAAGTTCTGGAATGGATAGAGTTCGTAGAGAAGGATTTAGTACCCAAGGAACTTGGGATGGTAGAGGTAGATGGGCAAATCCTGATTATACATTCATGCAAATGTCTGACGCTAATACTAGTATTAGTGAAGGTGCATTTACTAGTTCAGGTAGTTTCTACTTACATAATGCACAGGATGCTAAATTTAGTACAGACTCACATAGATCTACATCTGGACAGGATGAAGATGTTCAAACCCAGTATGGTTATGATGACTCTAGAAGATGCTTTATGGATAGATTTGCAGATGGTGCTAGAGACGGTAATAATACAAACAGAAGAGATTACAGCAGTGCTGTATATGTCTTGCTTCACTAAATATCAATACAGAGTTATTTGAAAAATGAGTCAATTTAACGTAGATCATCTACAAGCAACTAATATTACTAGTAGTGGTATTTTACAGGCACTCGGTGGATTTCAATTCCCCTCTGTTACTACTGCAACTAGACCTGGTAGTCCTGTTGCTGGTCAAACAGTATATAATACCGATGAAGTTGCATTAGAGGTTTATGATGGATCTGCATGGCAAACTGTTTCTGGTGGTGGTGTGTTTCCCACATGGGCAAATGTTGCAGGGAGACCAACAACTGGTTTAGTAAATGGTCTGACTGGTGTTAACATTGCAGATTCAAAATTAGAAATTTATGATACTGCTACAACCTCTTGGGTTCAAATTAGTATGGGTCAAGCAATTGCTATGACTGCATCAGGTGGTGATGAATATACTCCTGGAGATGGTTGGAAATATCATGTATTTACTTCTAATGGTAACTTAACAGTTTCATCGGGAAGTGATAGTGTTCAATATGTTGTAGTCGCTGGCGGTGGAGGCGGCGGTGGTGGTGACGTTGGCGCTGGTGGTGGTGCTGGTGGTTATCGTTCTAACGTTCCTGGGTTCCCTTCGGGTGGTGGTGCTGCTGCTGAGGGAGATATGACCCTCTCGCCTGGATCGTATGCAGTCGTTGTGGGTCCTGGTGGTCCTGGGTCTGGCAGTTCGGGTTCTGATGCTAGTGATGGCAGTGATTCTAGTTTTAATGGTATTGTTGCCCTTGGCGGTGGTGGTGGAGCATCATGGGGTTCTGCAACTGGAAGAACTGGAGGTTCTGGTGGAGGTTCTGTGAGCACTCGTGCTGGCGCTTCTGGAACTGCTGGACAGGGTTATGCTGGTGCTAGCGGTCGTGGTGGTCCTCACTATCCTCAAGGCGGTGGTGGTGGCGCTGGTGCCCCTGGTGAAAACTCTAGAAATAATGATTTTGCTGGAAATGGTGGTTTCGGTGTTGTTAATCCATTCGGTGAGGTTACTGGTATTGGAGAGAGAATTAATAGGAGTTACTGGTTAGCAGGTGGCGGCGGTGGTGGAGTTGAATCCAACGCTGAAGTGGGTCGTGGTGGTCTCGGTGGCGGTGGCATCGGTGGTCGCCAGAGTCCTAACACTAACCCTGGCAACGGTAGCGCAAACACTGGTGGCGGTGGCGGTGGAGAGGATAGCGGCACTGGTGGAACTGGTGGATCTGGTGTCGTGATGCTTCGATATCGAGCGTAACCAATTACTTAAGTGGCACACCCCCTTGCATAGGGGGTTTTTTTATGCTATGCTTACGAAGTAATCAACGGTAGGACTAATGCCTCAATTCACTCTCATCTGTACTGATGAAGATAAAACTGTATCAACAAAAGAATTTGAAGCAGACATCCTCGAAGAAGTTGTTGAAAAGACTCAAGATTTCTTGAAAGGTGTCGGTTATTGCTTTGAAGAATTGCGTACTCAAGTTTACCCTGTCTCTGAAAAGACAGATGATGACTTTGATTACTCTTCCCTTTATCGGGATACCGATTCCTGATACATATTTCTATAGTTTATCTTAAATCCGAGCATCTTTAGACATGGGCAAGACTTTTCGACGTGGTGGTGCCGAACGCGGTTACTACTCGCCTGGTAAATCTATCCGTGACAAACGACAACGTGGCGGGACCAATCGAGCAAACTGGGGAGAAGATTCAAATGACAATTATCAATCCAAAAACAACAAAAAAGGAAAACGTGGAGTTGAGTACGAGGATGATGGATGGCAATGACTATGATGAAATCGAAAAATTCTATGAAGATATGGAGTTTGACGATGCATCTGAGATAGACTATGATTTAGATTACACCACTCAAGCATAACAATTTAATCGAATGGACTTCGACTCTGAATCTCAAGACGTAAAGTTTAATAGGGGACTCGATCTTTTTATAGAGTCAGTCCTCAAACCAGATCCTAAGTTACGTCAATGTGCTCACAATCAAAAGTGCTATCATGAACTAATGTACGTTCGTGAGTATGTACTTGATTACCTCAAAACAATGAGGAGAGTAGATTAGGATGCAATTTTTACACACTGCAATTCTTAACAAAGAAGAAAAAATGATCCTAAAGGATGCACTTTTCATGTACGTTTCAAACTTGCAAAAACGTTACTACCGTGATAATCTGATTGAACAATCTGTGTATCTTGAAAAGATGTCAGAGATTGAGGCAATCGTAGAAAAACTACATCTAACCGATTTATATCGATGAAGAAAGACATCAAGTTGCTGAAATATGCAATCAAAAAAGGCAATGAAGATCCTTTCCTCTATACTGAGGAAGAAATGCATCGCCTAAAGAAAAAACTTCGTCAATTGAAAGATTGGCACCGCTCTACTATCATTGCTCAAAAAGGAGGATTTGGTTATGAACTTTGATGAGAACTTTGACATCTCTTGGGACGATAATGACATCGTTCAAGCACCTGAAGATGACTGGGTTGCTGCTATCCTTGGCAGTGAAAATGAAGTGATTAATGAACTGACTTATGCCGAATGATCGCTGGCGTGTATCATGGCGTCGTCAAAAAAAAGTAAATGGATTCACTTCTAATCAGGAGGTTATTGTTTACGGTATCGAAAATGTTGAGCATGTGATTAAAACAATGGTTCCCACCGATGAGTGGGATGTGACACCTGCATAACTGGCACGGACTCCTTGACAGGGGTCCTTTTTCATGTCATACTATATTCATAGTCAAGAGATCGCATGAACCTTCGCCCCCATCAGCAACGTGCATTTGATGCTATGCAAAGCAACAATGCAGGTCAAATTATTGTGCCTACTGGTGGTGGCAAGACTTATATCATGATCGCAGACACGCTCGCTCGTGCTGCACAAGGTAGCACCACAGTTGTTGTTGCTCCTCGTATTCTTCTCGCTAATCAATTGTGTGAAGAGTTCATGGAGTTTGTGTCTGCTACTTGGACACATGTTTGCCACGCTCACAGTGGTGAAACTCATCACTTCAGCACAACTAAAGCAGACAAAATTGCTCTGTTCGCTAACACTGCTCGTGCTGCTAGTGAGTCCTGCATCATCTTTACTACCTACCATTCTCTGCACCGTGTTGTAGAGAGTGGCATCAATATTGACACTATCTATTTCGATGAAGCACACAATGGGTGCGGTAAGCACTTTTTCACTAGCGTCTTTGCTACTGCTCAGTATGCTAAGCGCCGCTACTATTTCACCGCAACTCCTAAAACTGGTCGTGGTGTGAGTGTTGCTCGTGGCATGAACAATACTGATGTTTGGGGTGGTGTGCTCTGCAATGTTCCTGCTCAGGAACTCATCGAAGCAGGTGCAATCGTTCCCCCTCGTGTTGTTCCTTTCGAGACCAATCGCACCCGTAACAAGTACAACGCACACGAGGTAGATGCTGACAACCTCAAGGATATGTTTGAGCAACTTGATGTATTCCAGAAACCAAAAGTTCTGGTTGCAGCACCATCCAGCAAAGTTCTGGGTAACATGCTCGGACAGACTGACATCCTTGATTACTTCTATCGCAAGGGTTACGACGTGATGCATATCACCAGCAAGTTTGGTGCTATCATCAATGACAAAAAAGTTGGTCGTGAAGAGTTCTTCCAGACCCTCCAGACTTGGGGTGCTGATGACACTAAAAAGTTCGTGATCTTCCACTATTCGATTCTCTCTGAGGGCATCAATGTTCCTGGTCTGACTCACACTATCCTCCTCCGTAATCTGCCCATCGTTGAGATGGCACAGACAATCGGTCGTGTTATCCGTGTGCATAAAGATGACCGCGCTGCTGTTGCTGAAGGTCGCATCCCTGCTGGTGCGTTTCACCTTTACAAGAAATGTGAGGGCATTGTAACTATGCCAACAGGTTACAAAATGGGCAACGCTATTGCTCAGCGTCTGCAAAATGTGGTCAATCAGATCTTCATGGAGGGTATTCCTCCTCTTGCATACTGCTGATCCGTAAGTCTCTCTTTAATTCAATCATGTTTCCCGAAAAATTACTAGAGGTTCTAAAGTACCTCAATCAAATCAAAATTGACATCGCTGAAGATCATGAGGATGGACGTGTTAACAGTATCGCTGATGAAACTACGTTGATTAAACTCCTCATCGATAAATATGGTGAGGAAAATATCGAAGAACCTCCCGCACGATGGTGGTGGGATGTGAAGATCTTCGGGTATCCATTTAACATTAAATCCTCTAGTTATGGTGCTGCTGATAACTTCTCCTCTAAATCTGCTATTCTCTGGGCACTGACTAAGTTGAGTGAGGATGATGTAGTCAAGAAAGGTAGAAGGTGGCAACAGTTTCAAAAAGCATTAGAAAGTGCTCGGTACGATGATAATGGACGCGACTATTATATCCTGTCAATTAACAAAAACAATAATGAAGTTCATCTAACATCTCTCAAGACTCTGAACAAACTTACTCCAAATGGTAATAACTTACCCTTCCAAATTAAGTGGAGTGATAACACTGTCAGTGTCAAACGTGATCATAGACAAGCATACGAATTTCTGGTAGGATGTTATAAAGAATCAGTAAAGAAAAAACTAACACAGCATGAGGGTTATGAGTTCCTTTGAGTTACACACAGGCGACTGCCTTTCCTTGATGGATAACATTGAGGATAATTCCATCGATCTTATCTGTTGTGACCCACCCTATGGCACCACTAGCATCAAGTGGGATGAAATATTAGATTTTGATAGAATGTGGGCACAATACGATAGAATACTGAAACCTAAGGGAGTGATTATCCTGTTTGGATCACAACCATTCTCTGCACAATTGATCTGCTCTAAGTTAGATTGGTTTCGCTATGAGTTGGTGTGGAATAAGAACAAATGTGGCAGTCCTGGACTAGCAAAGAAGCGACCAATGAAGACGCATGAAAATATACTGATCTTCTACAAAGAAGCAGGCGGAACATATAATCCACAGATGGAAAAAGGAGAACCATACGCACGAACTAGTAAGAATCCTGAGGGTTATGTGGGTCGCAAGAATGACCATGGTTATGGTATGAAACCGCGTAAATCCTTTGAGAACAAAGGAACACGCTATCCTAAGTCGATTGTTAACATCTCTAGAGATTTTAGCGCACAACAGCAAGTGCATCCTACGCAAAAACCCGTGCCTTTGATGGAGTGGTTGATCAAAACTTACTCAAATGAGGGTGAAACTGTACTAGATAATTGCATGGGTTCTGGTTCTACTGGTGTCGCTGCGGTAAAACTTAACAGAAAGTTTATTGGCATTGACACTGACGCGGAATATGTTAGAATCTCTCAAGACAGAATACAATCAATCCCTATCGATATTACAAATCTATGACATACACAGCATTGGACGAAAAGTTTTTGACTGAAAACACTGATATTATCACAGAGGAAAATCTCAACGAGAATCTTTTCTTCAATAGTGAGAATCTTGCTCACCATCGTAGCATGGCGGAACTACCTCAGGGTGGTTATTATCGTCTGAATGCTGCACTTAACCGCAGGCAACGTCGTGCATATGGAAGGATGCTTAAAAAGCAACTTCAAGCAATCGACATCCGTCAGATTCACCCTCCTTGCGTACCTCTTTCTAATAGAAAGACTGGCGAGGTTACTTATCCAAATGGATTGCAGATCCGTAAGGATGTGACTACTAATGCTGATACTATTGCAAAGTTTCAAAAGGTAATCGCTGCTAAAGAATGGGAAGCAACAAAAGATCAAATGATGCTGATCGTGCTGCCCGAAGAGTATCAATATATTGATGAATTGACTGGTGTCAAGGTTATCTACGGTCTGCTCGATGGTAATCATCGTTTCAAAGCAATTACAGGTCTCGGTGAGGATGTTATCTTTGCATGGGTTCTTGACATGAATCTAGGAGAGATCTGGGAGTTTGGTAATGCTTTCTGCAATCGTGATACTAATGTAGTGCAACCCAGAACTAATGCAGATATTTCTAATGCACTGGTTAAAACTGTTATCGATCCTGAGTCTGATTTGCATAACTTAGTAGAAGCAACTAAAGAAGAGGGATACACTGGGAAGAGCATTGATCAGATTCTAGAGGATAAACTCAGGCAAGATTACGACGTGGATGGCACACAAATCAATGCTGTTCTTCGCATCTTCAATGCTAGTGAAGAGCATGAATATCACTCCGACATTAAACGTTACTACGCTTCTGAGGTTAGTGAGTGGGTTACCCGCAATCGTCCTGGGTGGGTGATCATGGACGGTGCCAAAACGTCTGAGGGCATTTACAGAAACCCCGAGACAGATCAGATCTGTTTCGTGTATATCGACAAAGGATCTGTTATGCTTCACACTGTCTTGAAACTTGCCAAGATGGTGCAACAATATCCTGACAAAGGTTTCATGGTGATTCATGTTATTTCTCCTGAGGTTGCTAACTCCTTCACTGAGGAAAGTATCAAAGCAAAAGATAATGTTATCAAAAGTGAGTTCTATGAAATGATCAGAGATATTGCAGGTCTAGGTAACATGTTAGACACTGACAAAGGTGTTAACATTCGTCACGCTAGATTGCCACTTTACCCTAATGAAATGACTCGTAACAATCTCATATATGTGTGACGGTCAGACTAGTGGCACAGCACCGCCCCACAGCGGTGCTTTTTCGTGTATATTAAAAGAGTCAAGGAAATCGATCCAAATGCAACTCACCAACTCCGCCACCATCGTTGATTTCTTCCCTGAGGCATTTATTGCTGAGGCAGATGAAGTCAAAGGCATGAAAGTTGTGATCAAACGTTTTAACAAGCGTGTTACTTTCCGTGCTAATGGTCAGAAATCCTACAGCACTATCACATTCACAACCTTCAAAAATGAGGTTGCTGAGCGTATCGCCAACGGTGCTGAGGTTACTGACTTCAACACCGAAAAAATGGATCGCTCCGAGTATATGCCCATGGCATGCTGATATGAAACAATCATTCTCCGACTACTGTAAAACCAAACCCCAAAAAGATCAAATGATCGCAGACATCCAAAACCATGCAATCACCCTTTGTGGTGCTCTCTATGATGACGTGAAGTTCAATGAACTTCGTTATCACAATCAGGCAATCGATTTAGGTGAGTCGCCTGAATACCATAAGAAGAGAATTCTAGAGATTGATTCAAAAGGAGTTGATCACGAGTTCTTTACTGAAGTCGGTCGTAAGTATATCAAAATTGTGCATAGAATGGGGACATCACGTTCAGTTCATGCTTTTGTAGATAAAACCACTGGTGATGTATATAAACCTGCATCATGGAAAGCACCTGCTAAGCATGTAAGATACAATCTAGTTGATGACAACTCCCGTGAAGAATGTCTCAAGCGATGTGACTGGGCGGGTGGTTATCTGTACATGCGCTAATCCTTACTCATCATCTTATCTAACACAAACATCATGGAAAACACAGTCATTCTTACATCAGAACAGCACGGATGTGCTTACAGCATTGACAGTGAGGGCACGTTATATTACACGCCTATGTTTACAGATAACAAGGTAGATACGCAGGATTGGAGTGAAGTTGATTTCATGAGTCTGTATGGAGAAGAAGAGAACTTACAGCAAGAGATTAACACTATTCAAGAACAATTAATCACAATGTCTAAGGCATTGGGAACATACTACACTAACTGATTTACACACCATTCGCATCATTATCATGACAAAACAACTCATCGAAACTACACATCATGTAGTAGAATTTGAGTCTAAAAAGATATACAAACAGGTGCAGCGTAGGTGTAAAGAATTGAACATAAATTTGGATCACTATTTGTTTGAATTTGATTTAGAGGAAAATGATCAAGAATGGGGCGAGGCGATGACCAGTTGAACAAGTGCACACTGATCGCCCCATTGGGTCTGATTCCGTGTCATACTATGTTTATAGCAATCAAGGAAAACCACCATGCGCCGCCACTACACAAAAGCACAAGTTCTAGAGCAATTCCGTTACAACTGGAAAGTTGCAACAATGCAAAATCCTTCACTCAAAACTGATACAATCGCTAAGCGTGAGGATTGGAACAACTTCACAGATATGCTTTGCAAGTGTAATGAAATCAGCATGAATCAGTACAACAACTGGACAAACCCATTTTGATAGAAAAACTTATGTCATGTAACACAAACGAAGAGATTATGGAATCTCTTTTTGAACAAGTTCAGGAAGAATATCCTGATTTACCTGTTGAACAACAGGCAACAATCGCATCACAACGTTTCTGGAATCTCGCACAATGATTAAAACAAAAGCGCAACTCCTCAAAGTTATCACAACCTGTGCAAAGGGTAGTGCTCTCAATCGTGAAGAAAAGTTCCAGGTATTTGCAACAGTTTGCGATAATATGTTGGCAGAGGGAAGAATCACTAAAAATCAGCATATTAGATGGACCAACGTATTTTGACCCTGTGACAGTTGCCAAAGGGGCACACAGGCGCTTGTGATCCCCTCTCAGGCATGCAATACTAGGTTATCAAACAAAGCAAAGGACATGAACAAAGCAGTCGAAAAACATCTCTCAATCCCAGAAAATCGCATCAACTATTCTTTTCACTTTCTGCATGAGTTTGGTCCTGATTTTGTAGATTATAAAAAATGTTATGATGCCATTGCAAAATGGTCTGACAAACTTGACACCTCTGAATCTCACTACTGATGAAAACTACGACCGCTACTTACAACATTCGGGTTGAAACTTGTGATTTCAAAGTAATAGAGTTTCAACGCACAATGCCCACACGTCCAACAACACAAAAGGGAATCAAAGCACAAAACAACAAACTAGAACAATGGGTGATGAAAGAGTTACCTTACTGGTCTAAAATTGACATCAAACTGATTGACTAATTAATCATGACTCAACTCGAATTACTAACAGCAAGAGAGCAACTAATGGAGGACATTGATTGCATCATCTCCTCTAGAATCGATGGTGATTGTGATGGATTAATCAAAACACTATGTGATGCTGTCTGCGCTAATTTCCCCACTAAAGAACCATGAGCAACATTTCCGATGTAACAAACTCCCCTGCTGATTGGCAGGACTTTTGGAACAATGAAGACGAGGAATCTATCATCCAACAGTTGATGCAACCTCGTGAAGAATTCAAAACGTCTAATTACATTCAAGACGTAATCACGGGCGCTCCTGTTGCCCGTCGCTACAAATCTCCCCTTTCTGACTAACACCATGGACATGAACTTTGAACGCGAAACATGTATCGATAACATGGCAGATACGTTGTTTGATGTGATGCAAAAGGCAATGAATGAAGAGCGCCACGGTGATGCAATTGCCATATGTGAAGAGTGGTTGATTGATGGTAAAGACCCGCAAGATTCTGACACTGAGTTTACTTTTATCAAAAATTACGCCATTTGACAATAGGAAAAAACCAGTTCGACTAGTGGCACAAGACCCCTAGCAATCTGCCCGAAAATTTGCCATACTACTGGTATGGAAAACAAAGCAACCGACATGATCACATTCTCCGACGCCCTTCAGCAACTTTCCGCGTTCATCGCTGATACTCGCGCTGACCTCGATTCTGCTTATGATTGGGTTACTGAGATGACAGGAATTGACTCCATTTGTGATGATGACGGTCTCTGGAATCAGTTTTTTGATGCTTACTATGATGCAGCAGATTGGGACCTCATCAATGATGTTTATGAGTCTGTCTGAGACTAACACTAACCGAACTTTTTTTAACTACACTTTCAAATGACTACTTCTAATCCCTACGTTAATACCCTGATCGAAATGGGTTATGATAAGCAAGACGTTCAAGTCTGCTCCACTATGTTTCAAAAACACTCTTTCCCGTGTGTTATTCATGGTCGCAAATTTGACACTGAAGAACAATATTATGCTGAATTGCATGAATTCATGAATGGTATGTGACAGTCGGGGAACTGTACCCAAAATCAGGGTTTCCCGTTGGCAACCCATCCAAAACCGCTACAATACAGACAACAAGGAAACACAGACCCATGAAACTCCTCCTGATCGCAATCATCGCAGTCATGGCATGGCAGTCCCCTGAAATCCGTAGCACCACCGCTGACGTTCTAGAGTCTGCCGCTGAGACTATCCGCCCCGAGCGTGAGCGCGGCATCCTTGGATCTTTCCACCGCTCCGCTCGTGAGAATGGTTGGAGCGTTCGCCGCTGATGTGACAGTCGGCAAACTGGACCCAAAATCCAGAAAACCCCTTCACAAGTGCCCCGCTAGCGTCTATAATTAAGGACATAGGGGGGCAGGAAACCAACCCCACCACAAACATTCTTCTTCTCTCATCATGCGTAAAATCGAAGCACAAATGAACGCCGCAATCCAGAAAAACATCAACTGGAGCAATGGCAACACTACAGTTCACTTCAACGAAGAAACTGGCACTTCTATTGTACGTCTTCACGGTAACAAAATCGCTGAAGTTACTGATAACGACATGACTATCTTTGATGGTGGTTGGCAGTCTAATACAACTAAATCACGTTTGAATGCACTTTGTGATGAATTCTGCATCGCTGGTGAAGGTGTATTCCAGAAAAATTATAAGTGGTTCGTTCGTAAGTTTGCTGGACAGAATGGCGTTGATAAAGTATTCGTTACTGAAGAATTCGATAACGGTTATGTCTTCGCATGATTCGTTTCCTAAGTAAATCTAGAACCCCTTCTAATCTTCTCTCTTTTCACATGAAATTTATTCTAATCGCTATCACTGGAGTCTGTCTCTGGTATAACCCAGATTTTAGAAGATTCGGTGCTGATGCACTCCAAGACGCTTCTAATCTGATGCGCCCCGAAGTTAATCAAATTCAGGTGACTTTCTAATGAGACTTGCACTTAGCGCCATTATTATCCTAGTCGCTGTTAACCTAGGTCTCACTGCTATTAACAGCGTTTCAAAACTCCAAGATGCACGAATGGAAAAATTGTGTAAAATAGATGTAAGTTACTGCACAAAGTAATGCATCACGTCTTATACGAATGGAGCGAATTGGTGGAAATAGATAAGCACGTTGAGCAACTAGAAATTGCCATCGACAGTATCGATCAACTAGCACAATCACTGAAACGAACTGATAATTTATCCCTATACGATTCGTCCCTCATTACTATCAAAAATGAATTGCAAAAACAACTCAACGACATTCTTTCTCAATTCCCTAACTATCAACAACGTAAAGAGAGGTTAGCATATGAAAAAGAAAAGCGTTGATGATTTTACCCTAGGGGAAACAATCGTCTTTAAGGGTCAAAAAGGTTTCGTTACTTTCATCGATCATAGTTACATTACTTACTGCATCGCTGAAACACCTTTGCCCCCTAATATCGCTAAACTAAGCAAACGTCCCACCACACAAGTTAATGTCCTCATCTTCCGACAATTCTGGTCCGACATTGAGTCAACAACTCGATTACATCAAACAGACAACTAAGGAGATAACTTCTATCCTGTGGAATAACTGGAGAGATTTTCTTATCAAACAAAGGAACAACAACCGCACAGACACTGATTAATACTTTTCCACAGATAATGCGGAAATTGTGGAAATGTGGAAAAAAACCTATTTGTGTGTTTTATCTCTCTAAATGTCTCCTCCTGTTGTACTCTTAGCACGCATCCTAACAGATGTCAAGGTCTGTGAGAATACTCGGATAAATGTCAGAAACCCTCTTGACTTATTTCTCACTTTGCCCTATAATAACACTGTAAGGGTTCAGAAACACTCTTAGTATCTTTGAGACTTATGCATTACACAATCTACGACAATCAACAAAACCTGAGAGGAACTTTTGAGAGCATTTATGATCTTGAGAGGTACATCGACGGGTTACGGATTGAACGTTCTGAGCAGTATCCGAAGACTGACAGAATGTCCCCCTTTGATTATGTCAAATCTATCGGATGGTTCTGGGAGGTAGTTGACAACTCACAGGTAAGTAAGGTATAATGACAATGACAGTATTTGGGGTTCTTCGATGTAACTAACTAGCCCGCTACTAAATGTTAAATATGGCAGGTTTTTATGCCCCCTAAATGTTAAAATCGGCCACTACCCTAACCTACAAAGGTTCCCCAGAGCGAATGATATATTATTCCAATAATCATTTACATCAGAATTAAAAAAATTTCTCAGGTAAAAAATGGATTCCAAGACCCGTGTAGAAAGACAAGACACAAGAGTATGGGCAATCGAACAGTTAATCGCCCATGAGTCATTCCTAGATCCTCGGATGTATGCCTGTGCTGACTATTACGCATCGTCGTATGCATCTCAAGTTGTAGAAGATCTATATACACTATGGGTGGAGTGGAAAACGAAGAACCCCACAGATAACCCCCAGATCAGAAATCGCCTATAGAAGTATGTCCCACAGATTCACAACTACCTTAGAGGAAGACGACTACGGAGATCTCATCCTTACAATTCCTTATGATGTATGTGAAGCAATGGGATGGGATATCGGTACAAACCTAGATTATGACATGACCGAGGATGGACTCGGGTTTATTTTGAGGAAAGCAGATGAACAATGAACAAGAAACTGATCAAGTAGAAGTCAGTATTGGTGATTCCCTGGTAGCAGTCAATGAGTGCCTGATTGCCATCCACAAGCGCCTAGAAGCGTTGGAATCATATGTCAATGAGTTACCTACCCCAGACAAGACTTATTACAAACCAGAGGGGTATGAGGACTATCTTAATTTACCTGGCAATTTAAAAGAGATCTATCGGAGGATTGGAGAACTAGAGAATGGGATGCAAAACTAAAGGTGGGTACGGGTTTGCAGAATGCAGCGGATTTGGACCCAACCCAGACCATTGCAAGTTTTACACTCCGTCTTCTGGGGGTGTAACTTTTAGTGTAAAGGAATATCCACAGAATGCAATTAGACAGGGTAATTACAATGTACCTGGGAGGGAAGATGATGCAGTCATGTACCCTTTTATCCAGGCGAACGTAATCGCCGCTACCGCAGGATCCACAGGGTCTGGTACTGGAACATCTGCAGCAAACTGTGGAAAACTCTCTATAGCAGATCCTTGTGACACTGGAGGGAGGGACGACGGCGCGGTCTCCACATTATATACAGATTGGTTTCCTACTCAGTTATCATTTGATTATAATTTCTCAGACACTTGGTTCTCCTACTTGTATGATACCTCAGTCAATTCAGGTATTGTAGGTATTCCTTGTTATTACATTGAAACAGAGGATCGCACTGGAGGGGACGGCGGAAGTCGTCAGATATGTCATCCATGTCCTTCGTTTACATCTACACCTGCAGAGACGAGTATAAGTTATACAGCAGAGGAAGACCTTACAGGCGATCCTGATTGCCCTCACCCCACATTATTTGGTATTGGTACTAACTCCAATAAGATTGTATTCTCATATGATCAGTTATCTACCATTCTTCCTAATGGTGTAACAGATTTTTCATTGAGTTATGATGGTGTCACCTATTCAGATGCCTGGAACGGTAGTGCTCAAGGGGGAACATTTATAGAATACATCTCACCACAGAACCCTTGGCAACAGGGTGATGAGAATATGAGTGAATTTGAGATCTATGATTTCACTAGTGGTGCGACTAAAGATAATTTTATTGTAAAAGCAAGAGTAGAACCTATCTTTGATGATACTGGTAACACTACTATCTTCAGTGGCACTAGATGGGTCATCACTGAGTTCTTGAATCAAGGAACAGGGTATGCAGTGAATGATGTATTCCAAATGACCCTGCTACACACTCACCCAGACAACTCTCAGAGCACCTTTACGATGAATCTGAAGGTGACTGCTGTTGGTCCTGTTGATAATGTGACTGCTACAGAGGGTTTTGATATCCTTAGAGTTGATGATACTATCAATGGACATAAGATTACCCGCGCTTTCCACACTGACGAAGATAATTTCCAGTATCATGTTGCATATCTGGACGGTGATGGACTAGATTTTACTAAAGATACACAATATACATCAGATCGTAATCATGCTATTACTGTAGTAGCAGGTTATGGTATTAAAGATCGCGCAATATTGATTGGTTTATATGAATTTTTGAACAAATCACTACAATTCCTTACGGCAGACATCAATAGAAATGCACCAGATGCGTTTAATAGCATTGTTCAACCTATTGCATTCGTTACAATTACTAATGGAGCGGTAACAGATCTCTCATTTAACGGAGAAGTTGTTCAATTAGACATCAATAGTATCAAAGGTAGTCGAAAAGACGGATATAGTTCTGCAGATAACGTTACATTGACTGGTGGAACAGGATCTGGATGCGTTGTTAACATCGAAGTTGGTGATGATGGACGAATTGCTGACGTAATTATCGTAAATCCTGGGTCTGGATACCTTGCTGGTGACGAACTTACCATTCCTGGTAGTGTAAAACCCGCAGGAACACCTAAAAATGCAACAATTAGAGTCGCAGCAGCGGCAAGACCTGGTTCTGGGTTCGTAAATCTTCAAGTTGCACCTATTTTAGAGATCAGTCCGTCTCCAAAAACACCACAAGATGACAATAATGACGCAAAAGTCGAAGCAACCTTCGTTGGAGGCAGTGTATCTTCCGTAATTATCACAAAAGGCGGAAGTGGTTACGATCCAAACGTGCCAGTTTCTGTAGTTGTTAACAATATTGATGAAATTACTACCATTATTCAGAAAAATGATGGGTATAGAGCGAATTTGGTAGAGGAATTTCAAGGTATGTTGAAATCTTTACCGCCATCATCGGGAACAGGACCCAATCCAGTGGAAATTACCGCTGAAGACCTGCAAAGTATTGAAGATTCTTACAAATATGTTCCTGCTGAGACCGAACTTGAGAATGCAGAACCAGCATTTAGCATAAAGATGGACCCTGATAGGGAAAGAATCGATCAATTGCCGCAGAGTTTGTATAGTTCTGACGCAACTGCACCTTTGAAGGCGATTATGGATAGTTCTTACCCCTTGGATTACCTACAAAGGACACCAGTTGATGATGAATTCAAGCAAGTGTTCTTTGAAGAGCAAGCAAGATCCCTTGAACAGATCTCTGATGACATTGATTCTATAACACAGAAGCAGATTCCTGAGTTTAAATCGACTCAAGAAACTAAAATTGAGACCTGTGTGGGGAGTTTTACCAATTTGCCTACCGCGTCGAAATTCACTAAATATATTATGCGTCAATATCGTGCAGATCCTGCAAAACAAACTGGTATCACAGTTTCGTTATCTTGTACTCCTCAAGATATTGGATGTGCTCATATTACATGTCCTCCTCCTGCTCTATCTCCTGGGTATTCTGAAGAAGTGGGCACTGGTACATTTAATCCACCTGACCCAGAAACAGGGGAAGCTGGTTCTGAGATCACCGAAACATATACTTACTCGTATTCGATGTCACCTCTTCTTGGACCTGGAGCACAAAAATGGACTGCTACAGGTAATATGACCATCTTCCATGACTTGACAAGAGCAGCAGCGACTGTTAGTATGGCAGTTGATGCATACGGAAATCCTTTCTCAAAATAAAAGATCATGGCAAAAGGACTAATGGCAGGCATCTTCATGGGATCATGCTCTGGGCATGGTACTGGTGCTGGTGCATCTCACCATCCTGGTTTGGGTGGCGGTACTCTTCCCAACTGTCCTCATCCTTCCCTTAGTCCTACAATCGTTGCCTCGCCCTTACCTGCAGTTAATGCAGTTGCTATTTGGCCACCTACACCACAACAACCATTGGGTGTCGCAAAAGCAGTTGCCGCAAGGGTTTTCATCAATAAGAAAGTTCCTATTGTAGATCAAGATCTTTTAATTCCACATCCTACACCTACACAGTTTACTACAACATCTGTTGGTACGAAATGCCTTACTGTACGCAATACACCTGCTTGGTGGTGTACAGTTGGTGTAGAGGGTGGTAGAGAGACCGCTAAAGGTCATGCTAGGAAGGCATTAGCGACTAGTAAGACTGTCTTTATCGGTGGTGTCTTTGCAACACGCTTTGGAGACCCCTTAGGTGATGGTACGCCAGCGTTTCCGTGTCTATCTGTTATCACAGGTGCAAGTCCTAACGTTTTTATTGGAGCTTAATTATGGCAAAAGTTAAAAAGTCGCTTTCTGGCGCAAATATGATCGAATCGACTCCTAAGAAAACTCGTCAGGGGTCTGGTCAACACACAAAGTATGGTTCGACAAGTCGAAATAACGCCAAGAAGCGTTATCGTGGTCAAGGTCGATAAATAAAAAGGGATGGAACCCCTTTATAAGTTCTGATTTTTACATAAAAGGAGGCACATGGGGTTAAATCACGTTCCTGACCACAATCCTGAGATGATGAAAGATGATTTTGGTACAATTGTACTAATCACAGACCCAAAATCTGATCGTTACCTCAAGTTGTACAAGGATAATCGACAAACACAAGAGACTGAGAACTTCAGAAAATGGCGTTAAAGAAAATTGGGGGTAAGGATCTAGCGATATCACGAAAATTCGTGGATATGGCAGTTAATTTCTCCAGAAATCCCTTTACTGACGATATATCAGTCGTAAAGAATGAAGGTGCTATCAAACAGGCAATAAAAAACCTGATTTTGACAACACCTGGAGAAAGACCCTTTGAACCCAATTTTGGATCTAAAGTTAACTCCTTGTTATTTGAACCTTTAGATCCATTTACTGCTGATGCTCTTACAGAAGAGATCATAAATACCATTAAACAATATGAACCTAGAGTACAACTTGAAAATGTTTTAGTGACGCCTGTTTATGAAGGTAATAAAATCAATATTACCATTGAATACAAAGTAGTCGGGTTACCAATTGTCGAAACAATCAATTTTGTTTTACAGAGACCTGAGTAATGCAACCAAACAATTTAACAGCATTAGATTTTGATGATATCAAATCATCAATCAAATCTTATTTAAGGACACGACCCGAATTTACGGATTATGACTTTAATGGATCTGCGCTGTCGTATTTAATTGACACCTTAGCGTATAATACATATTATTCTGCGTTTAACGCTAACATGTCAATGAATGAGGCATTTCTGCCTTCTGCGACTGTTCGGGATAATGTTGTTAATATTGCAAAACTGTTAAATTACGTTCCTAGGTCAATTTCGTCATCTAAGGCGTGTTTGGCATTTACATTGCAGACTGTACAGACAAATGGCGCGTATCCGTCCTCTGTTGTACTGAAAAAAGGCACGGTATGTAGTGGTGGTGCTTATATTTGGAATATTCTTCAGGATATAACTGTTAGTGTTAGTCCTACAACAGGAATTGCAGTTTTTGATGCAGTAACTATCCGTGAAGGTTCTATTGTCACCTTCTCATACGTTGTTAACACCTTTGCACCTCAGGTTTATAAGGTTCCTTCTGAAGATGCTGATATTTCAACTCTTGTAGTGAAAGTGAGACCCAATGAGTCTTCTACAGAGTTTGATCTTTATAATAGAGTCGATACTATTACCAACTTGACTCCGACAACACGAGCATACTTCCTCAATGAAGGTGAGGACATGCGTTATGAAATTAAGTTCGGTGATAATAGTGTTGGTCGTGCTCCTACCGATGGTGAGGTAGTAGAATTAGAATATCTTGTCACTTCTGGTGCTGAAGCGAACGAAGTTTCCAGATTTAACTTTATCGGTCGTATGATCGATAACAATAACATTGTATATCAAGCAGCGTCGATTGAAATTACTGTAAAAGAGAAATCTCAACAGGGTGATGCTGCAGAAACCGTAGAATCGATCAAATATAACGCTCCTAGATATTATTCCGCGCAATATAGAGCAGTTACCGCGCAAGACTACGCAATTATCACTAGAAATCTATATTCTAACGCAAGTTCCGTAGTTGCATATGGTGGAGATGCCTTAAATCCCCCTGTCTACGGAAAAGTCTTCGTTGTTATCAAAACAAAGACGGGATCTCTGCTAAATGACGCTACGAAGAAGGATATTCAAGCGGATTTAAGAAAATATGCGATGGCATCTATCGATCCTGTGATTACAGATCCAGATGACATCTATATCAACCTGAAACTGTTTGTTTCTTACGATCCTGGTTGCGGATCTAACCCAGCAGAAATTCAGAGTGATATCAACCTAGGTATTCAAGACTGGGCAACACAAACCCAAATTAATAATTTCAACTCTACATTTAGAGCAACTGACTTTGAGAAAGCAGTCACACTCTCCAATAAGTGTGTTAACGACGTTTCTCTACAAACTACTATTTTAAAATATCTAAAACCAACTCCTAACCAGACAAATACTTACTGTATTTCCACTGGATCTGATTTATACAACAGTGCTCCTAGTCAGGATGGTAGTGACGGAACTACTTGTAAGAAAGAACCTATTCTTCTCTCTGGTACGTTCAGAACTGCGGACAGACCTGGTGTTGATCAGCAATTTGAAGATGATGGTTTTGGTAACCTGAGAACTTTCTACAATACTGGTACTAGAAAGATCTATACCAACGATACTGCTGGTACAGTCAATTATGATACTGGTCAAGTCTGTTTTGGTCCTATCAATGTAATTGGTTCAGGCACTAACATTCCTCCCGCTAGCGCAATCACCACTACAGATCCTACGACTGGAATTGGTAACGTTTCGGATCCGACACAGATTCCTGTTGATATCCAAATTCCTGTTGTATTTGTTCCTGCTAACACAACAACGATTCCTGCTTCCACTCCTGGAACAGTCATTAATATTATTACTCCAACGATTACAGTTGTTCCTGTGGGCACGACATCACCCCCCACAATCCCTCTAAATAGTTTGACGCCAACGGAATTCAATCAAACACCAACAACGATTGACATTCCCGACATCGACAACAACGGTTCTATTAGTAACACAAGTTGCTTCTAAATTAAGAGATGAATATTAATAAGGTTTCTCAGTCTATTGCGAGTCAGACTCCCGACTTTATTGGGTCTGAATATCCCCTGTTCAATAAATTCATAGAATATTATTACAGGTCTCAGGAAAAGACAGGTCTTGGTCAGAATATCGTCAATAACTTCCTACAATATCTGGATATTGACAAACTGGATATTGGAATTCTTGATGGTTCAACTAAGGTTGTAGAAGCAATCTCGGCGTCTAGTGATAATATTGTTGTTGAGTCTGTTGATCAATTTTTAGATGCGAATGGTTCGATCTTAATTGGCGACGAAGTAATTTACTACGAGAGCACAACTGCTTCTCCAAACATTGCTCTGACTCCTGGTATCTCTTATGAACAGGTAAAACTTAAGTGGACAACTCTTGCTCAGATCATCGATCTGTTTGATGGCACTACTCGTTCTTTCCCTTTAACATCTCAATCCAATCCAATTGGACCTCCTAGTCCTCAACACCTCATTGTTAGTGTTTATGGCGAGGTTTTGATTCCTGGCACGGATTATACGATCAGTGGAACGAATATTGTCTTCACAACTGCACCTAGAACCAGAATTGCATCTGACGATAATTCAGCGACTTATATTACCCACCTGAGTGGTTTTATTGAAAATACTATCGTTGGTACTGATAATATTTCAAACTCTTTTGGTGAGGGTAAGACTCAGTTCAAACTGACTAGAAATGGCGCAAAATATGAACCTATTGTTGATGAATATGTAATTGCTGTTTATGATAACAAACTTTTAATTCCTAAAGTTGATTACTTCTTAGATGGTGATATTTTCATCTTTAATGAAGCACCACTAAACGGAAGATTCTTATCTCTGTATTCTATTGAGGCACCAATCCCCTCATTTGGTTCTGGAGCAATTGGTTATGCTCGTATCAATAATACTGGAGAGTTAACTTCTATTTCTATCAATGAAAATGGAAGTAACTATAGATTCCAATATCCACCTAAAGTTAATATCAGTGCTATCAATAGTGGTACTGGTGCAAATGCTACTGCTCTTGTAAATGGTATCAAATCATCTACTCTTCTCGATGGTGGTAGAGGATATAGCGATACTAACCCACCAACCGTAGTTATTCAGAATCCTACTGTTGCTGGATCTAAAATTGCTGAACTGAAGGCAACTGTTACCAATGGTAGTATCACCGCTGTTGATATCGTCAGTTCTGGTAGTGGATATACTTTTACTCCTAGAGTAACGTTTAAGCAACCTGGTGGTGCTGTTCTTGGCACTCCAACCATTTCTAATGGTGCTATTACTGGAACTATCCCTATTGTTGATGGTGGTCAGGGATATACTACTGCACCCGAGATTTATGTTGATGAACCGATAGGAACTAACCCTATCAGAGCAAATCTTCAAGCAGTTCTTACCAATGGTGTAATTACTAGTATTAATGTATTGAATGCTGGTCAGGGTTATACAACTACTCCTAGAATTGCTGTAGTTGATCCTACTGGTGCTCAAGTTCTCCAAACTCAAGTTGATGGTGATGGACGTGTTATTGGCATTGAACTCCTGAGTGGTGGCAGTGGATATGAAGATGTCCCCTCAGTTTATATTGTTGATAACAGAACTAACGGTGGTACTGGTGCAACTGCAACAGCGTCTATCTTCAACGGTAGAATCACTGATATCAATGTTAACAACTTTGGTAGTGGATATAGTGCTGCTAATCCACCACAAGTCGTTATCCAGTCACCTCCTCAAGCAGAAGCATCTGTTGAGATTGGTCTAAACGAAATTACTGGATTCTCTATTAATAAAGCAGGTTCTGGATATACCAAAGCACAATTTGTTGGTTGTGCCAGAGCGGCAAGTGGCATAACCGCATACACAGAAAGTGGTAATGCTATTTTCTCAAATAACACAATGGCAATGCCTGCTGCCATTGATGATAATGTCAAGTGTCTTGATGCTCTCTTTATCAAGAGACTTTTAGACAAATATACCGAACAGTTCCTTCCTGATGTTCCTGAACTGGATTACAAGAAGATTGATGTTCGTACAGCAATTAAGTCTGTAAAAGATTTTTATTCTGCTAAGGGTACTTCTTTTAGTGTTGCATATCTGTTCAAACTTCTCTACGGAGAACAGATCAGCATTTCATACCCCAAAGATCAAATCATTAAACCATCTTCTGCAACTTGGTCTATTGATACGATTCTTCGTGCCACATTAGTAAGTGGTGATCCTACAAATATTAAAGATGGTCTGCTGACTCAAGAAGCGGATATTGCAGATCCTAATATCAGAGATGCAAGTGCTCTAGTTGAAAACTATATTTCTATCAAAACTTCTGAAGTTGAGATCTTTGAACTTGTTCTGTCTGAAGAAACCATTACGGGTTCATTCACAGTTCCTTATAAGACAAAACTTGCAGAACCTCTCGGAACAGAAGATAACGTCATTACAGTTGACTCTACCATTGGTTGGCCAGAAAGAAACGGTGAATTTGTAATCAGTGGATCAGAAGTAGTTCAATATAAGGAAAAGTCTCTTAACCAGTTCATCGAATGTACTCGTTCTGTAAATGGTGTTGTTGAAGACTGGGATTCTGCTACACCTGTATCATCTAACTTTACTGTTTTCATCAATAAAGGAACTGCACAGGAAGTAGTTCTGAATGTTGTTGGTATTGTCGATGCACAACAAACGACTCTTACTGACACTGGATCTTACTATCTTGCTGGTGATAAACTCACTGTATCTAAACTTGGTGGTACATCTACTAAACCAGAACTTAGAACCTGGTTGTACAACGTCAAAAAACTGATTGAAGTCACTGATGTAACTTTCGGTGGTATCGACAATCGTTTTGCAACGATTACCTGCTCCAATCCACATGGTCTGCTGGTTGGTGATCAGGTTACCGTTTATGGTGCAAACCCAATCATTTACAACGGATCTTTCTTTGTTACCTCTAGAGACAGTGAAACTGTATTCCAATATCAACTTCCTGCTCCTGCTACCGTTATTCCTCAGGGTAATATCTTAGTATCAGTTGACTTGAACAAAGGTAAGTCTGATAATGCTGCGGTTCTTAATTCTATTGGACCTTACACAACTAACGTACAGAACTCGTTCTTTAACGACAACTCTGTTTATGTTGCATCTACTGGTATTCCAAACTATGCAGTTGGTCCTTTCCCTGGATCTGCGTTGTTACCTGGTAACCAGCGTAAATTAAACAGATTCCCTCTGGTTCCTCAAACAATTTCGACTAAGAACACTATTGTTCCTGGTCCTATTGGTACATGGGTCAATGGCGTATCTATTTGGTCTTACAAGTCTAGTTTGACTAAAACATTTGGACCTGTAACTTCAATCGATATTACTAATGCTGGTTCTGATTATGATGCAGCATCTCCTCCTACAATCACCGTTTCTGGTGGTGGTGGAGCGGGTGCCGCGGCCAGTGTTGTAGTTGATGGTTCTATTACGTCCATTAACGTCGATGCAGGTGGATCTGGATATACTTCATCCCCTCTGGTCTCTATCGTCGGTGGAGGCGGTTCTGGCGCTGCTGCAACTGCTATTATCACTAAGGGTGTTGTCTCTAGGATTCTTATGAATTCTGGTGGTACAGGATACACCTCACAACCGTCAATCACTATCGTTGGTGGCGGTGGTACTGGTGCAACTGCAACCGCATCTGTTCGTGGTCCTATTAGGTCTATCTCTGTTGATGAGGGTGGTGCATCTTATACCTCCAAACCCACTATTTCTTTGAGTTCTGGTTCTGGCGCTGTTGCTCAAGCAATCGTTAGTAACGGAAGAATTATTTCTATCGCTATCATCTCTGCAGGTAGCGGATATACAACTGCTCCTGAAATCACAATTCAAGGTGATGGTTTCGGTGCCCTTGCTCGTGCAACTATCGACACTGATGGTGAAAATGCTGGTAGGGTGACTAGTATTGAAATTCTGAACAGAGGTATCAACTACGTTCAGGGTACAACTCTGATTAACTTGACATCTGTTGGTAACAATGCGACATTTAGTTCTAATGTATTCCAATGGACATACAACTTAGAGCAAACCACCACATTTGACTCTGCTCAGGGTGCTGTATTTGCTGGATTCAATAATCAGTATGGTGGTGAGTATGCACACCTTTCCAATCCTCAGAGACTGAGATATATTCTGGGTGATAACTTATTTGAAAATACTAATGGTGATATCAGAGAGCAAGAAGATCAGTTAACACACTCTCCTATTATTGGTTGGTCGTTTGATGGTAACCCCATCTATGGTCCTTATGGATACACCGATCCTACAGATCAATCATCTGAAATCACTAGACTTGATACTTCATACCGTCTGAAGACAAATATTGTTTATAATGCAGATACAAATCCGTATCCTGTTAGAACTGCTGGACCTTTACTGACTGATGAACCAGCAGGTAAGTTTATTGAAGACTATGAGTATGTCTTTGGTTTAGGTGATCTGGATCAGTACAATGGTCGTTTCTGTAAGACACCAGACTTCCCAGAAGGTAGGTATTGCTATTTTGTCACTATTGACACTACCGAGTTGGGTAATGCATTGTTCCCATATGTCATGGGTCCAGATTTCAACTCAGTTGTTGATTCTTGGAACCTGAATAAAGATGCTGTACAGCAAAATATTCCTACAGGTGTTGTCCGCTACAGAGATCCCTATGAGAACGTTGATATTGACGTTGAGAGGGCACCAAATGCCTCTACAAACGCCCTAACCACTGAGGGTGGTGACATTCTCCTGTTTGACGTAGAAGACGAGAACAGAGACGGTATTATCGATGCAGCAGAGACTGCTGATCCCGATCAACTGTTTGAAGAATCTCCTTTACAACTCTTCGATTACTTCCCTTCAGTAAGATTCGATTCTAAGGTTGATATTGAAGTTGAAACTATTACCAAGTTTGAAGATGCTGCTGTAACAGGATTCATTGTTGAAAACCCTGGTAAGAGTTATCAGGTAAATGACATTCTAACATTTGACAATACTGATACTGAGGGCATTGGCGTATCTGCTCGTGTTTCTAGAATTACTGGTGAGACAATCACATCTTATGGTTTTGAAACAGTAAGTGATAAGAACTATGGTGTTGTTCAAACACAAGTTCCACATAACATTGCTGCTGGCGATACGGTTTATGTGAATTACAATCCTGTAATGGACAACACAAACAAGCAGTTTGTTGTTCGTCAGTTAAAAGGTATTGAAGAACTCGTAATTGAACAGAGTGGATCTGGATACGATGAAGAGATTCCTCCTACCATTATTATTGATGGTGATGGAGAATCGGCAGAATTGAAAGCAGTAGTTACATCTGTTGGATCGATTGAAACAGTTAACATTGTTAATTCTGGTTCTGGATATACTAAGAACCCTAGAGTTATCTTAAGTCATCCTCAGGTATTCAAAAAAGCAGATTATTATGTATCTACTATTGCAAATCAAAATTATGTAAAAGTTAATGATATTGTCGTAAATGATGATAAAGAACTCTTTGTTTGTGGTAAAACTTTAGATGCCAATAGCAATGAAGTTGCATTTGTTTCTAAGTTCTCTGCTCTTGGAGTAAAAGAATGGGAGAAGACTTTAGAAAGTCAAACAGGTGAAACTTATACAGAATTCAATAATATTGATGTCAGTGGCAATAACATTTGGGTAGTTGGTGAAAACAAACCCAATGCTCCAATTCTTGCTGCATATAATCCTGATATCATTCTTGCAAAATACACTCAGGCTGCTGATGGACTTAGTGCAACTCTGAATTTCCAAAAAGGTTATGCTGGTATCTCTGGTTCTACTCGTGCAGACCATGTAACTGCAATCAAGAGATATTCTGATACTCGTTATATTATTGGTGGTTTTACAAATACCAACTCAGCAAATCCATATGATGCATTCATCGCATCTATTGATTCAACTGGTAATTTTGCTGCAAAGAGAAAAATTTCGACTTCTTCTAAGTCAGAAAAACTTCGCGACCTGATTGTTCTTGACGATGCAGTTTACTTTGTCTTAGAAACTGCAGATGCTTCTGGTAATGATGATATTAGAGTATCTTTCGGTAAAGCACTTATCGGAACCAGTGCAATTACTGTTGAATGGATTAAGGAAGTCAATAGTTCTTTATATTCCTTCCTCGATGTAAGTTTGGTCAGTGATGAGTTTAAAGAGTGCTATGTTTCTGCAACACTGAGACTCAAGTCTGACAATACTACTAAAGATAGTTTCTGGGTTGGTAAATTCGATACAACTGGAGATCTTCTTTGGAACTACAGATATGTTGCTCCTAGTGGTCAGACTGTTGAAGTTGCTAAAAAGTGTGTCATTGACATTTTCGGTGACCTGAACGTAGCATTCAGCAGAACTGATAATACTACAACATACAAAACTGTAGATACTGTCAAAATTGGTTATGATGGTAAGTTAAAGACTCATACCAATAATGAATTTAATAAGAATAATATTGAAGGTATTTCAGCACATGCTTTAGCGGTTGATAACTCAGGTGATGTTTATACATTCGGTCAAACTTCCTGGAACCGAAATGAATTCATCTTCGCTTTTGAATCTGGTGAAACTGGTGATAGTTGTGCTCACTACACTGCCACATATACTGGAACCAATGGTGCAATTCAGTATCTTGCAAATGCGGCATACATGCCTGCATATCAAACTGCATCTCCTTCTGTATGGGAAAATGCAAATATCAAGATTCCTGCGGCACAACTTGGAACTAAGTTGAATGATGACTGGACCTGTGAATTCATGGTCTATAAGAATGGTTCTGAGTACAATACTCATAGTCAAACTCAAGTCACATTGATGGCGATTGGCGATGCTACCGTTTCTACTGGTGGTCTCTGGTTGTACTATGATCTTTCTAGTGGCAAACTGGAATTAGTTGTTACAAATAACACAACTGCTCTTAATTCTGCAGGTAGCGCACTACAGTCAGTATCGACAACTATGTTTGCCGATAATACCTGGCAATTTGTTGCAGTTCAGAAATCTGGTAATAGTTTCACTGGATACATCAATGGTATTCAGGTATTCACTGGTACTATTGCAAGCACCAGTCTTGGAAACAAAGATCTGTTCTTCGGTAATATTCCTGGTAGAAGCACAACTCTTGGACAGTTCCGTAAGAACGAACAGTTCCAAGGATACTTCGACAACATTAGACTTAGAAACAGAGCAGTTACTCCTACAGTTCCTAGCGATGTCTCAGCACTTCCTGCTTCTGGTGCATATGGTCTTGCGTTCAGTTGGGTTGATACCGCTTGGTTTACAACTAACCTGAATCGTTATGACTACATTGATTACATCGGTTGGGGTATCAAAACTGATAAAAACTCCGATGCAGCAAGACTTGGTGATAAGGGTGTCCAAACTAATACTGGAATTGGTTTTGGTAGATCTGCTATCACTCCTGTCACAGGATCAACTCTTACAGTAACTAATATCGGACTTGCTCTGGGTGATGTTGGACTGCAAACTCTAGACTTTGACGATGCAACAATTACGTTAGCACAAGATACCGAGACATTGACATATGCTGTTGATGAGTGGAGTTCTAGAACTTCTACAGTACCTTCACCTGGATCTCAAAAACTGAAGGTAACTGCAGTTGTCAGAAACCGTTATTACATGAAAGTTACTAACACTGTCAAGATCGACAATGTTCAGGAACTTACTATCAACCAAGCATTCAATTTTACTGTTGGTGCAAAACTGCGTTTAAACAATGCTGCAGGAACTTTTGTCAATAGTGGATATATCTTAAGCGTTGATAAAGTCAATAATAAAGTATTGGTTGCTGTCAATAACAATGCTTGGTCTGATGATCTGAATACTGGTAATCTGGTTACTGAGCAATTTGCAGAGCAAAGCACTTACGGTATCACTGGTCCTGTACCTCAAGATATCAATGATATTACAGATTACATCTTTGAGAAGATTGATAATACTACACCTGGCACATTCGATATTGATCTTGACAAGTATAATTTAGACGGAACATATAATGCAGGTGGCGGTCAGAATCTTGATTCTTTCGCTACGTTTAAACCTTTCAATACTGATTTCTACAGTGTTAAGATTGAAGAGGTTTCTGGATCATCATCTTTCATCGTTGGATCTGTTGTTAACATCACAGCATCTGATATTTCATTCAATGCAGCATTTACTACTGCTCAGATTACGAACCTTACTGGTGTTCTGAAGATCACCTTAGTTTCTACTCTAAGCAAGACTCTGCAATGCACTGCAGTTGCTAACACTGATGAAGTTTATGTAATTACTGCTGACAAGCATTATCTGACAGCAGGTGAGAATATTAATGTTGATGGTAACCCATCTCAAGAATCTGGTGGTGTCACATATGATGAATATGATGGATCATTCACTGTTGATCGCGTAGTAAGTTCTAAGGAATTTACATACAAGTTAAGCGCAGCAGCAATCACTGCTCCTGCAACATCAGCAGGTGGTGTAAGCATCTTTGTCAAGTCTCCTGTCTTGAAGATGTACTATGGTCACCAGTATCTGTTTGATCTCAGTCACTCTTCTATGGCTGGTGCAAACCTGTCGTTCTCCAAAGATAATCTGTTCAAACTGGAATATTCCTTCAACTCTATTGAGAGAATTGGAACACCTGGTTTGACTGGTGAAGGACAACCCACTCCTACTGTAAAACTGAAAGTTGATCGTGATATTGTAACTAATATCTCATATTACTTCGATCCTTCCAGAACTGGTAGTGAGTCTCCTATCGCTGCTGGTAGTTATCTTGATATTGTTGATTCTCCCTATCTGGGAACCTTTACTGTCACAGATACTTCTGGTGGTACAATTACTACTGGCGATAACGTCTTTAAGTTCTTACTTCCCAACGAACCTGAAGGTGTCGCAACAGTTTCACAATCTTCTTATAGCACCTCTTCCACAAAGGCAGTTGGTCCTATCGATTCCATCCGAATTGTCAATGCTGGTGGTTTCTACTCCAGACTTCCTATCGTAACAGGCATTCAGTCTTCTCGTAAAATTGAAAGAGTTGATATCAACGAACCTGGTACTGAATACGCTCCTGGTGTGTATAATGGTGTTCCAATCGGTGGAGATGGTGAGGGCGGTTTAGTCTCTATCCTAGTTGCTGATGGCACAGATTCCGAAGGTGTTCTGATCCCTGGTCAAGTTCAAGAAGTTGTTGTTACTTCTCCTGGTAAAGGATATACAACAGCAACGATTGATATTGAAGCAATTGATGGTATCCTGGGTGCTGGTTTGACTGGATCTGGTGCTGAGTTGGAGGTTGTTATTCCTCCTTTCGGTACAGGTGCTTCTATCTTCACCAAAGGTGATAAAGTTGGTAAGATTAAGAAACTTAAGAACAACAACTTTGGTTATGATTATCCTCATGACTATACACTGCGTCCTGAGATCACATTCCCGATCAACGCACAATTAACATCTACTAGTATTCTTGACAGTATCACTGTTACCAATCCTGGTTCTGGTTACTCACAGGCACCTGCTGTTGTTATCACAGGTGGCGGTGGTATTGGTGCTATTGCTGAGGCAACAATTAGAAATGGTCGTATTGATCAAATCCTTGTAAAGGATCCTGGTTCAGGTTATTCTTCCGAACCCGCAGTTGCACTGAAGTCTTCTTTCAACTATGTTGTTAACCTTGACTTGGGTCTTCTGCAGTTCGCATTCCCTCATGGTATTGTCAATGGATCTGAAGTCACTCTTACAGTAACTGATACTGGTGACGGTGCTGACTTCCCTCTGGCAGCAGGTGCTTTGGGTAGATTGAATTCTACTACAACTTACTTTGCAATCACAGGTAGTGCAAACTCTCTGGAAGATGATCAGTTAAAACTTGCAATCACTTCTGCTAACGCCGAACTTGGTGATGCAATTACCTTTGCTAACGCTGGTGTTGGCAGACAATCATTGCTGACTGAATCTTTCGGTGCTGCAGCAACTGCAAACGTTATCACTTCTACTTTCCTTGAAGGTGAGTTGGTTTATCAGGGTGATACATTTGAGACTGCAACTGCGACTGGTTATGTTTCTACTAACTCTGGTTGGCAGGTTGGTCCTAGAATTCTTAAGATTGTTGATTACACTGGTGATTTCTCTGCAAATCAAAGAGTAACTGGTGTAATTTCTAAGTCCTCTGGTATCATTAGTGATCTTAAGATCGCAAAAGGTGTTCTGGAGATTGGTTCTATTACCAAGACTACAGGTCAATTTATTGATGACGTTGGTAAGCCTTCTGAGATCATTCAAAAGATTCAAGACTCTTACTACTATCAGGACTTCTCTTACGCTGTTAAGTCTTCTGTCTCTATTGACGATTGGAAGGATATCTTAATCAAGAACGTCCATCCCGCTTCGTTCAAAGTATTTGGTGAGTTGAATCTGAATGAGTATGGTTCAATTCCTAACAAGATTACTGATTTCGAGTTAACTAAGTCGGTTGAACTTGCAAGAGAATCAATCGTTCCAAACATTCAAAACTTCTCGCTGGTTGAACCTCTGTATTCAGAGTTCAATAATACCGAAGTTCTGTTCCGTCAGAAGAGACTTACCTCTTCAGAGAACATCTTGACTTCTGTCGTACAGCGTATTGATGATATTTCAAATCTGTTTGATGGCGAAAGAATTGCATTCCCTCTGACTGTTTCTGGTAGCAACGTTGTTGCTAACGCTAATCAGTTGATGATTGTTCTGAATGGTGTTGCACAAACTCCAAACACTTCGTTTGAAATTCAAGGAGATTCCATTGTATTCAGCGAACCACCTCAACCCCCTGCAAGCGTCAAGTATGTAAATGTTACCGTAAATCAAATTAGTACGGTAAGTTTCACATTCACCAATCAAAGTGGTATCTTCCCTTACACAGGTAATACTCTGATCGGTGTATCTTCTACAGCAAGATTGACTGTAACTAAGGTTGTTGGTGATGTCATTGAGGGTTATGTAACTGAAGGTACATTTATTATCGGAGAACTTTGCACAGTTGGTGCAACTGGATTCTCTGCTAACTTGGCAACTAATACTCCAATCACTAACATTGGATTGTTCGCTTTTGGTGAGACAGTTACTAATCTCCAAGGTGATACTGCTAAAGTTGAACAGATCAACCTGCAAAGAGGTCAGGAAACACCTCTTGCCGATCTTCGTTACACTATTGGTGCTGCAACTACTACCTTTGAAGTTGTAACTACTGCGTCTGGTGCAGATGCACCTGTTCCTGCTGGCACATTTGTCCAAGGTCAAAAGTATCAGTTCGGATCTGAAATCTTTACTGTCAATACTATTACTGATGGATCTGATTCCACAACACTTGGTGTAACCAGGGGTGAAGATGGTACTCAACCAGTAGCACAACAGGAAGATATTCCGATCTACGGAACACAAATTTCTGTCACCGATGACTTAACTCTTAGTAAGACTGCTGGTACATATCAATCGACACCTGGTCTTTATGATATCGAACTCAACGATGTTATCATCGGCGCATCTTCTGGTGTTGTTGCTCAGATTACATCTACAGCGACATATCAAGATCCTGTAACTCAAGAGTTTATCGGACAGGTTAACATCTCTGAAGGTTCATCCTTCTTCGGTCTGCTGTTCAACAGAATTACATCACAAACTTATCCAAATATCGTCTTAGATGATATTTCTAAATCAACTGTAAGTATTGTTGATTTCACTGATAACTCCACTGCATTTGATATTCGTTTCCCATCAAACGAACTTATCAATAACTTCGTAATCCCTTACGACAATGCATCTGGTGCTCTTCAGCAAGACGAATTTATTCGTAACTACAAATTAGAATATGGTACTTCTAGTGCTGACTTCTTTGCAAATGAACCTGGTAAGACTAGAAAACTAACATTCAAAGATAGTGTTGGTAGTGGATTCTTTGGTGCTGGTCAGATAATCAGAACCACTGATACTAAAGCAGAAGTTATTGGTTACAACCAAGCAAGAAGAACCCTGTATCTTGGTAAGATTGGTAGAACTCAATCTACTGGTGCAGATTATCATTCAGCAACCTTTACTGCTGGCGCAGGTCTCAATACTTACAATGAGAGATATGGAACTGCATGTTTAGCACTTTCTCCTGGCGTTGCTCCTCATACTTTTGTTAGTGGTGTCACTAATGCAATCACTGCATCTGTTGGTGCAAGTGGAACATTTACTGCTCAAGCAGGAACAACTTATGATGCTCTCTCAGGACTCTTAGTTCTTAACATTGGAACTCACTCTCTGACTACTAGTAATAAAGTAACCATTGCAGACAATGGCATTACATTTACTTGTGATCAAGATAATAACACTTCCAATAAAACATATCCTCGTGCTACTGACCCTGCATCTGGTCAGGCACTTACTATCACCGCAACTACTTCTACAACAGTCACTGTTAATGTTGGAGCAGTCCCCGTTGATGAGTATATTAGTTACGCTACCTCTACCGAATTCGGTTTCGGAACAGGTGCATTTACAGTTGAACTTTGGATCAAACCTCTCTCTGTTGCTGCAGGAAGTAAAACACTCTTTGACTTCAGAACAACAGCAACTGAACTGTCACCATATCTGTATCTCGACGGTGCAAACCTGAAATACTACAACAATGGTAGTGTTACAATCACTGGTACAACAAACTTAGTTGCTGGAACTTGGTATCACGTTGCTATCAGCAGAAGCGGTAGTACAACTAAGATGTTCCTCAATGGAACACAAGAGGGTAGTGATTACTCTGATGCTTCTAACTATGGATCAACCAAACCAATTAGAATTGGTGCTACTTATAACGCTGCTTCAGTATTCCCTGGTTATGTTGATGAGTTCCGTGTTTCTACTAATGCTCGTTACACTGGTACATTCACTGCACCAGCAGGCATCTTCCAAGGTGATTCAAATACTAAGTTACTTCTTCACTTTGATGGTACAGAAGGTCAAACCTATGTTGATGATTGGTCTGGTTCTGAAGGATTCACTAAGGGTGAAGAATTCAATAACGATGCAATCCTTGCAACTTCTAGAGTTACAGGCGCTCCTGCTGGATTCGCTGGTAAGACTCAGAGATATTATGATGCTGCAAACCTCTTACTTGCAAACAAAGATTTCATTGCAAAGGAAACTGTTTACTTACTGACTCAGCAATATCCTTCATTAGCAATTCCTGGCGGAAATGTAAATTGTGAAGATGATATTGTAGATGTTATTGAAGAGTTGGTTGAAGACCTTCGCAATGGTGGTAATAGTCACATTTGGGATACAGCAGCACTGTATGTCAATAGAACTACAACTCCTATCACAATCAATCACGTTGATGGTGAGCAAGTAGAAACTGTTTGGGCATTTGATAAAGCAAAAGAAATCGCACAATACATTATTACAAATACTCTTTGGACTGTTACTGGTTCTCATGGACTGACTCAGAAGACTGATACTACAATCACTGATTCTTCCACAAGTTCCTTCACACAGTTCAATGTCACTGCACCAACAACCTATGATGCAGCATCAGGTGATTTGGTCCTTACAATCGGATCTCACTCTCTGACAACTGCTTCAAGAATTGGTATTGCTACAGAAAGTCTCACATTCACTTGTGCTCAAGACAATAATGATCGTCAAACTGCATATCCTCGTGCAATTGCTGGTGATGGATCTCCTGATCCTGCATACAATGCAGTTCTCCCTGTAAAAGCAGTTACTGGAACTACGATCACTGTTAATATTGGTGCTTCACCTGTCGGTCAGCAGTACGCACACACATTTGTTTCTGCAACTGCAAATGCCGTTACGGTTCTTGATTACACCACTGGTGATTGTGCTGATGTCTGGAGCACAGTTGGTAACCTGATGGATATCATCACTGATACTCTTGAGAACGCAAATCTGAGTTCTCCTGTTGATCACCTCGCAAGCGTAACCAAGGTTGAACCTGCATATGAGTTCCAAGGTGGAACAGTTGATGCATTCTTGGAAACAGACTTCACAGTCAGTTATCAAGATACTGTAAATGATCTGGTTTATTCTAATCAAATTGATGGTGATGCTCAGTATAGATTCAGAGATGCTGCTGGTTTGATCCGTGCAAACCGCACACCAATCGTCGATAAGGCAGCGGCAGACATGATCGCAAGATATCCTGATCTCGCTCAGGATATGCCTAGAAACCAGAATGGTGGCAGTACCGATGGTACTCTCCGTTGTAAGACTGACCTGGGACAAATCCTCGATGCTATCGCTAATGACATTGAAAATGGTGGTAACAGAAATACAATTACTGCTGGTAACTTCTATGTTGGTGCTAATGGAGAACTGCAACACATCAGACTGCAGGCATTCCAGTCAATCTACGCACATGACCGTTTAGGTTATTATGCTAAGCAAGCGATTACTGGTGATCTCGATGAAACTAATACCGATGCAATCATTGTTGGCGATTGGGGTATCACTCAAGATGGTGGCAACTGTGCAAACGTACAATCCGCTATTGACACGCTGATTACAACAATCAATGATATTATCGCTCCTACTGATGAGGACTTTGAAATTGCTGCTGATAGAATCTATTTCAACAGAAATTATATTGCTGAAGAAATCACTGGACTCACTACTCAAGAATTTACATACGATCTGAATGGTGTTAACTACAGCGCATTGACATATCCTGGTTCTAATGGTGCTGCAACTTGCCAAAGAGATCTTAAACTGATCCTCTTGAGCATTATCTCCGATCTTCAAACTGGTGGTACTAATAGCACTATTCAAGCAATTGAATTGTATCTGAATGCAAACCTCACTATCAATCACATTGAGAATGAGTTACTTGCTACCATTTACTCTATTGAATTACTCAAGACATTTGCTGAGAGAGCAGTACAAAATCTCCTGTATGATCAATTCGCTGCTGTAACTGGTGATCAGTATGCAGCACAATTCACATCACAGACTGCATACCGTGATGTCCTGACCCCAACAGCAATCAATAACGTTATCTACAGAATCAGAGATCTTGTCGATACCTCTGTTGCTATCCTTGCACCTGGTAAGGATGAAGCAAGAAGTGCTGCTAAGAATCTTCTGTATAACAAGAACTACTACAAAGAAGAGATTTCCACACAAGCAATCGCACAGTTCGGTGTTGGTGCATGGACTTATGACACCTTTGTTGAAGGTTTAGTTGATGATATCGTACATGACTTGATCACTACTGATGTTGATGTTAGTGTATCTGCTTATACAATTACTCTGAGTGCTTCTACTGGTGCTTTTGTAGTTGGTGAGACGGTTACATCTAGCGGTGGTGGAACTGCAACTGTCCTCGACTGGGATGCTGAAGATGAAATCCTCTACGTCGGTGCATTTACTGGTACTGCATGGGCAGCAGCAGATACTCTGTCTGCACCTTCTAGTGCAACAGGAACTATCGCAACTAGCGGTGTAAGTTCTGCTTACGATTGGTACACTTCTCCTGCAAACGTTAAGATCCTTGCTAAGGCAAGAACAATCACTTCTAACATCGCAGGTCAAATTTCTGGTATCAATCTCTTCACTAATCCTGAGGCATTTGCTGCTAACTGGCAGGTGAATGATCTTGGTGGTGTTGATTCACTCCTGATTACAAATAACAGCATTGCTGCTCCTGACGCTACAGTTACTGCAGAGAAATTCTTCGCAGCAAACTCAAATGGCGGTGTTCATGATACTTTCAGAGACTACAGTCTGACTGCATTTGAAACGTTTGACTCAGGCACAGTTAAGTTTGACACTTCTAATGAAACCTTTGACACAGGTTCTGCTGGAATTGATGCTACTCAGACATTCACATATTCAGTATTCTTCAAGACTGCTGGATCTCAATCTGTAAGATTCCAATTGACCCTTGATCCTGGAGCTGCTTCTGAACAGAACATCTTCTTCGATCTCAATCTCAACGCTGGAACCACAGGATCTCTGTTTATTCCTCAAGGGGGTATCACAGGCGATGCATTTGGTGCTGTTCCTTATGGTGATGGTTGGTATAGAGCATATATCACAACAACGTTCGGATTTGGTTTCTCTACACTCAGATCATCTGTTATTGTTAACTCTGCTACTGGTGCAAACAACTGGACTGGTGATGGAAGCGTTGGTGCATACCTCTGGGGTGCAAAACTCAATAAGGGTGCTCTGGATCCATACACTGCAGTCAGTGGAGAAATCTTCTACGCTGATACTGAATACAACATTAAGAACTATGCAATCAATCTCTTAGAAGGGTTCATGGGTCAAGCACTCGACGGTACTTTGACTTCTCCTTCTACCAGTGCTGGATTCTATAGTTACTATGATGCAACTAAGGCAGGTGACTACACCAAGGCAACTATTCAAAGATCTATTCGTTATGGATTGAATATCATTCGTGAGCAATTAACAACTGATAGTTACTACACAACTCTTATTCAGGTCAATGGCATTTCCTTGGTCGCTAAGACATATGGAGTTAGAGACATTCCTGTCGGAATTGCTGGTGGTCTGCAAGGTTCTGATTATATCTACGGTCTCAACAGTGACTCTTACGCTGAATTGGAAGGTATTACCGTCAATGAAGCGAAGGTTGTTCAAGTTTATAAGAGATTTAGAATTGATGGTACTATCACCGATGGTCCATTCATTATGGGTGAGGTAGTTACCAAGCAAGGTGCTCCTTCTGTTACTGGCGTTGTTTATGGATTCCATGAAGATGCAAACTACAAGTATCTTGATGTTCGTGTTACCGCTGGTCCTTGGGCAGTTACAGATACCCTCGTCGGTGCAACAAACTCCACAACTGCACAAATCAGTGCAGAAGAGGATAGATTGCATGTAATTGATCTGAAAGGTGACTTCGCTAATGATATTCCATTCAAGGGATATACAAGTGGCAATTCTGCTACACCTACTGGATTCCTCAAGACACAAGCTGCAGTAACCAGCAATGCTGGTGGTACTCTGACAGTAGATACCCCGTCGCTACTCGGTTCCTTCGAGAAGACTTCGGTTGTCTATCCTGAGTCCTCTAGAGAATACCTGGATGTTTCTAAGTATGCTGGTCTCGATGTTCAGGTGGGTCAAAGAATCGCATCTGAAGGATACATCAGACTTGGAGTTGCTATCGTCAGTGGATTGAATGTATTCACTGTGGGCAACAGAATTTACAAGGTTGTTAACGGTAATCAAGATACTTCCAACTACGGTATTATTACTGAAGTTGATCTTGGTAACAACTATATCTACATCACTGAAGTTGTTGGTTCATTCAGTAATGGTGATCTGATTGGTGATTACGGTGTTGGTAACAGTTTCCCTGTTGGTTATGCATCGATCAGCACTAAGGTTACAACTGCTGGCGCTGCTGCCGCTCTTGTACAGGATATTCGCCCAGTTGGTCTTAACAGAAGAATCTACCTGAGTGATATTCGTGGAACATTTGATGTTAAAGATTCTATCAAGGGTCTTGACGGATATCGTGCAGCGGTTCTTTCTAAGGTTGAACTGAAGGCAAGAACAAAACGTGCTTTCAAAGGATTTGATGGCACTCAAACCAACTTCAAACTTACCACTGACAATGGCACACAGTATCTTCCTGATCCTGCTGGTCACTTGCTCATCTTTATCAATGGTGTTCTGCAACCTCCTGGTGCAACGAATGCATTCACAGCATTCTCTGATGAAATTCAATTCACTGAAGCACCTGATCCTGGCGCATCCTTCACTGGATTCTATGTTGGTAAGTTGAGACAGTTAGATGATATTTCGTTTGAGTTTGACTCCTTACGTCAGTCCTTCAACCTCAAGCGTAATGATGTATTCTATTCACTGACACTGACTGATGGTGTTCAATCGAGCGTCATTAGACCTGAAAATAACATTATTGTTTCTATCAATGGTGTTCTGCAGGAACCTGGTGTTGGTTTTGAAATTGTTGGTTCTAGAATTATCTTCTCAGAAATTCCTCGTGTTGGATCGACATTCGTCGCATTCTCCTACGTTGGTTCTGAAGCAGACGTTGAAGCAGCAACTGTTGTTCCGCCAATTGAATCTGGTGACTTTATCGAGATTCAAGGTGAGACATCACCAAGAGAAGTTGCTCTGATTGAATCTTCAAACTCCCTGATTACATTCGATTATCTGGGATCTGTCTTCGGGCAAGACGGACAAGCGTCCGCGAACCTGACAAGTGGATTCATTGACAGGGTACAGGTTACCGCTGGCGGTTCCAACTACACATCTAGACCTACTGTAAGACTTGACTCTATTTCTGGATTCGATGGTCAAGTACGCGCACTGGTAGGTGTTGCGGGTGTTGAGATGAGCAATGCTGGTTCTGGTTATCAGAATCCAGAAGTCATCGTTGAAACATCTGTTCCTGATGATTGGACTGCACCAGATCTTTCCCTATACGGTGAAGAGGTTATCGATCCAGAGATCCTATAAATAACTAAAAATTCCTACGAGTAATGGCTAAACAAACACTCGGTCTTGGAACCTCCGCTAATGATAACACAGGTGATACCCTACGAGTCGGTGGTGACAAGATCAATGACAACTTCAATGAAGTATATGCTGCATTAGGGAACGGCACTAACTTAACAGTTAGTGTTACCAATCCTGCTGTAGGGCAAGTCTTAAGGTATAACGGAACGACGTTCTTACCTTCTGACTATACAAACCTTACTGCTAACCTGGATGTTAACGGTAACAATATTGTATCTTCTGCCAACGGGAATATTGCCATTACTCCCAACGGAACTGGAAACTTTACTGTTAGTAACGGAAGTATCGTTAATACCTTTAACGGTTCAACTGGTGTTATTGACTTCCCTACAAAAGTTCAGTACAAAAATGAATATTCTGCTCTTGGTAACGCACCAGCAGCAGCATCCTATACGGGTTATTACTTCACTGTTGATGGTGATGATAATCCTTATGTGAATATGAATATCACCGCTGGTGGTGTTGGCGATACTAGAGTAAAACTTCTTACAGAATATTCTAGTATTAATCTTCTGAGTGATGTAGATACTACAACATCAGCACCAACTGCCGATCAAGTTCTTGCTTGGAACGGTAGCAATTGGGTTCCTGCTGATCAAACAGGCGGTGGAGGCGGTGGAGCAGATCAAAATCTGTTTGCTACATTCTCTGGTGATACTGGTAGCACTACAGCAAATTCCGTTACAGATAGTCTCACGATTTCTGGTGGTACAAACATCGCAACCTCAGTAACAGGTGATGTTTTAACAATTAATTTTGATGGTACTATTCCTACAACCCTTGCTGCTCTGACAGACACGGATGTAACTGGTATTGTACAGGGTGATTCGTTGTTCTATAACGGAACTCAATGGACAGTTGTTAGAAGTCCTATTACTTGGTGGGAAATTGGTGCTAATGGTGCCAATCACTTCACATTCAGTGGTCCTGGATTCCCAACCACACAAGATGACCCTACAGTCTATGTACATAGAGGGTTTACTTATGCATTTGATAACTCTGTTAATGGTGGGCAACACCCCTTCAGAATTCAAAGCACACAAGGTTTGAGCGGAAGCGCATATACCACTGGTCAAACTGGTAGCGGAACTAGTGTTCTCTACTGGACTGTTCCCATGGACGCTCCCAACACACTTTATTATCAATGCACTATTCATTCTCTGATGAATGGTACTATCAACGTTGTAAATTGATAAATGGCAAGAACTGTTCCTGGATCTGGTGCCGTCATCGAACCAATCTTTGACGAGATTTTCGGTGTTCGCGCAGTAAGAGTAAAAGATGGCGGTAGTGGGTATAGTCCCTCGGATCCGCCAAGACTAACTATTGATGGGTGTGGCACACCTGATCAGGAAGCATTGCTGTATCCGATTATCGATGAAGATTCGGGTAAAATTATTCATGTTCGCGTTCTTGAAAGGGGTCGTGGATATGACCCATTAAGACTACAAATTATTCCAGAACAAGAGACTCCTAATGTTCTGACATCATTTAACGTCAATAGAATTTGGCAATCACATCCAAACTCTCCGACCAGCGGTTCTTTTAGCACTGATACTGACAGATTAAGAATTCAATCTGACAATCATCCTAAACCCACTTGGACTCAGGCAGAAGCAGCACCTGGAGGTGGTTCGCTTGTAGATAGAACATTTGATCAAACATTTATATATCGTGGCGGTAAAGATGTACCTAATCCTGCCGCTCGTGAAGAACAGAAAGATAAAGTAATTGGTATCTTATCTAATGGTGGTTTACTTCATACTCCAGAATGGGGCACCGATGGTGGATCACCTGCAGGATTCTCTATTGATACTGTAAAATATGATTATATTAAGAATACTGACACATACGATTCAGTAACAGAATCCAATGTTAGGTATTATCAATCAAATAAGGTAATTGATGAATTTGCATTAGATAATGGTGTATTTAATTGGGGTGATCTCAAGCAATTTACTTGGAATGTAAAAGTTGAGTATGGTAATATCATGCTCACAGTTTCTAATGTTGATGAGACATTGGGTTCTGTTGAAATTGGTCGTATTGTTGATGAGGTTGGTGGTAACGCTAGAGGTGAGATTGCTAAGATCTCTAGAGACAATCTCAATAATATTACTCGAATCTATCTCAGAAATGTATCTACTGGTGCGTCTTTCTCTAATGGTGATAGATGTTTAGGATCAAACGGATTTACATTTACAATTTCCGATGATCCCCGATCTTTGAACGTATATTATATTGATTTTGGACCAGATGCTGCAGAGTTCGGTCCCTTTGTTCCTGGTCAATATTATCTGGCACCTGAAAATATTCAAGTTAAGAGTAATCAACTGATTATTTGGAATCAGACAGATTCTTCTAATCAACAGGGTATAGGACACCCACTACGTTTAAGTACAACTCAAGATGGTACATTAAACGGTGGTGCTCTGTATTACAACAGCACTGGATTATCTACAGCACCTGCTGCTGATTATGAAAGTCCGTATCAGATGTTGTTTATAATGAATGGGGATGAAACTTCTCGCATTTATTATCATTGTGCTTATCACAGATATATGTCTGGATATGAGGGTGATGAAGGTTATATCAGTCTCAGTTCTGCAGTCGATAATACACCACCTGTTAACAATTACTACACCACAAATTTCTATCAATCAGATACAAACAACCCCAATACGATTGATAAATCTCGTCATGTAGATGGACACTCAAAAGTTCTGGGTATGTCCTTTGATGGATATCCCATCTATGGTCCTTATGGATATAATTCTAGTGGTGCTGTTGCAAGAGAAGTTTCTTCTTACAGATTGAGAACCACTAATGAACTTCCTGGTGCCAGAGTAACTATTGGTGTCAGCACAACAGGAACAGTTACATATGCTGTAACACTGTCAAATGGTCAATATCAATTTGATGGATCTCGCCCTGCTTTCTTGAATTTGGAAAGAGGTAAGACTTACGTCTTCCAATGTAATGATGCAAGCATGGATGCTGATACATTCCTGCTATCAACAACGGATAACTCCTGGCACTCAACAGGAGATCCTTCTAATATTGGTGTTACAAGTTATGTGTATGGTGATGGCGTACAATATTTCATTGATGGTAGTGAAGTAACTTACACCTCATATCTTTCACAGTTTGCAAATGCAACTACAAGAGAGTTAAGAATTACAGTTCGTGTGGATGCACCTAGAGCGTTATACACGTTCTCATACGCAAATGCAGATAGAGGACTTAGAAGTGTGCAAGATGCATATCTTCTTGGTGATCTTACAGAAGATTATATCTATGATGCCAGTGTAGGAACCTTGGATGAATACAACGGTAAGTTTGGTCCAACTCCTGAGTATCCGAACGGAACATATGCCTACTTCATGACTGAAGATGGTAGTGGTAATCCTGTATATCCATATGCTATTGGTCCTAAATTCTACAGTGCTCCTCTCTTTGAGGGAGATACTGTCCCTGCAATAGTAGATCAATTCCCTTCAGGTGCTGAGGGCGAAGTTGTTCTGAATCCTGATGCTCCTGGTCAGGTTTCATACATCAAGATGACCAAAAAGGGTGATGGATTCTTTGGTCCTGCAAAAGCAAGAATTCTTGGTGGTGAAGGATCTGGTGCAACAGGTAGTCCTATTGTTCAGACAATTACTGGTCTATCACTATTAAATTCAGGAAGACAGTATGCAACTCCACCTACTCTTATCTTTGAAGGTGGTGGAACTGGACAAGGTGCTCAAGGTGCGGCAGAAGTAGATACTACAGGTAGAGTTACCAGTGTAAGTATCGTAAATCCTGGTGAATTCTATCAAGAACCTCCCTTTGTTCTATTCACTGGTGGTGGCGGTATCGGTGCTAAAGGTGAAGCGATAATCAGTCAGGGTGAAATTACTGGTGTTAACGTCACAGATCCTGGTAAAGGATATACGTCACAACCAAATATCATCTTTACTAAATTAGTAAATCTGAAGAGAAAGACTCGTGCTCGTCAGGCATTCAATTCTTCAAATATCTATTTGACTGGATTGACCAAGAATGTTTCTGCATCAGACTCGACAATCTACGTTGATTCTACAGATGCATATCCTGGTTCTGGTAACTTCATCCTGAATGCTGAGACTATTTCATACACCTCCAAAGCGGCGGGTAAATTTACTGGTCTGACTAGAGGTATCAACTTCAATTATGATCAGAGAGTTATTCTCGATGCTGGACAAACTTATAATTTCAGTGTTGGTGACAGGGTTATTAGAAAGGTTGAGAATGCAAATAACAAAGTTGCAAAGGTTTATGATTTCAACCCAACAACCAGAGAACTCTTGGTCGTATTTGAGGTTGATGAACTAGCATTCATCGATGGTGGTATTCCTTCTACCGAAGATGCTATTGTTCAATTTGACGCTGGTGTAGCATCCAGTGCTCCCTCTGGATTCCAACCTCATGTGGTCCTTCAGTCTGTAGGTGATTCAATCGCTCTTCTTACAGAACCTGTTTCCACATTGCAGGATAGAAAGTTTGAAGATGATGATGAGAATAGTGGAGCGGGTGATGGTATTGCTGATCTGGTAAATACTGGAACTGATTATGAGAATCAGATTAGTTTGGATGGTGGGATATTTAATTCACTTTATGGTATTGAAGAAACGCAGGGTGGTCAGAACACGACTCTGTTCCAAGTTGGTGATCAGATCAAAGATGCAAGCATTCCATTCAAATATGCAAGTATCGCAACAGCAGGTGGTCTGAGCGAAGGTGTTGAGCACACTGCTGTTCTAAATATCTACTTAGATGGTAATTTTGGCAATGGTCAGAATTATAGCGTGAATGAAGTTGTCACTGGCGATGTTTCGGGTGTTCAAGCTACGGTGGTATCTTGGGATACTACAAATGCTATACTTCAGGTTCAAAACGTTATTCCATTTAATACTGGCAACATTAATATTGGTATTGCTGGATACTTGTACGAATTCTCTCAAGACGGCACGGTTGTAGATTTCTTCATCCAAAACGCTGGTACAAACTATACAGGAACACCAACAGTTACAGTTGAGAATGTCGGAGACATTCAAGCAACAGGAACTGTAAACATGACAACTGCGGGTGACCAGGTTTCATCAATCACTATTTCCAATGGTGGTTATGGTATCAAACAAACCGTTGATGGTACTTACAACCTACACCCAACCGTTACCTTTACCAATGCAGGCGGTGATAGCACTGGAGCAAATGCAGCAGCATATGCAATTCTTGGTGGGGAGAAACTGAATGGTAACGGTGGAGCATCATATAGAATTAAACGAATTGAATATGCGACAATTGTTCGTTCGTAACCCACATAAATAAACAGGAGGACAACAGTACCTACACGAAATGGCAGCACTACTTACTGATCAATTTAGAATTTTTTCAGCGAAAAAGTTCATCAAAGCACTGGAAGGTCCTGACGCAACTCAGAGTGATTCTGCGGCAGGTGCTAATCGTGATCGATTATATCTTTTCATTGGAAGACCTCAATCTTGGGATAATGAAAACTCGCCACCTCAGGCAGTTGATTCATTCGGAGAATTCTCCGATTCCTATGATGACATGATCTCTTTGAAGAGAGTTCTTGCTGCGGATACCGTTCAGGTTGTTCGTCGTATTGACTGGGTTTCTCCTGAAGAAACTACTGGTGGTCTGGGTTTTACTTATGACATGTATCGTCATGATTACTCCCCTTCAAAGACTGCTGCCTCTGGTGCTACTAAATTATATGACTCTGATTTCTATGTTGTGAATTCACAATATCAGGTCTATAAGTGCATTTATAACGGTACATCCCCTTCTGATCCTAATGGTAAACCTTCTACAGTTGAGCCTACTGGCACTTCCACTAGCATTATTACCACTGGTGATGGATATCGTTGGAAATACATGTACACCATCCCTGTCGCTTCCGTCCTCAAGTTTTTCTCCAACGATTATATGCCCGTCTTCACAAACGACGCGGTAAAAACAAATGCAGTCGCTGGTGAGATTGACACTGTTGTAATTAACTCAGCAGGTTCTGGTTATAATAACGGCACATACGATAACGTTGCTATCAATGGCGACGGTACTGGTGGTCGTGTTTCCATCGTTGTTGATGGTGGTAAGATTATTTCTGCTACTGTTACTTCTGGTGGTACTGGTTATACCTTTGGTAAAATCAGTGTAGATAGCATTACTGGTATTGGTACTGGTGCTGGTGGTCAAGTTGATGTCATCATCCCACCCCCAGGTGGTCATGGTGCAGATGCTGTTACAGAGATTGGCGCTTTCCGTGTCATGATCAACGCTAAACTCTCCTATGATGAGGGTGCAGGTGACTTCCCGATTGATAACGACTATCGTCGTATTGGTCTTATCACAAATCCTCTAAAATTTGGTACGGCAGAATTGATTTCTGACTTGACGGTTTCTGCTACTAAAGCAGTTATCTTCTCGCCAACGTTCCAAGGTAACTATGTTCCTGATGAAATTATCACTCAAACTAGAGTTGTTGGTGGTACGAACGTTACTGCTCGTGCGAGAGTTATCTCGTGGAACCCCACCACCAAAGTCTTGAAGTATTACCAAAACGCTACCGATGGTATTTTCCCTGAGGTAACTGGTACTCAAAATGAATTTGACGGTTCCAATGTTATTAATGGTGCAACATCTGGTGCTGCTGGTCAGCCTGATGTTAACTTCCCAGCGGTTCCTAATTCTTCTTCTAGAACTATCAACAATACCGAGTATGACTTGGGTATGAGATTCAATAGCGGTTATGCAAAACCCGAGATTGAGTCAAACAGCGGTGACGTTGTTTATATAGATAATAGAAGATCAATCAGTCGCGCAAACGACCAGGTAGAAGATATTAAAATCGTCATCGAATTCTAATGGCACAAAATACCAATTTAAACGTCACACCTTATTACGACGACTTCGATAAGGACAAGAACTTTTATCGAGTATTGTTTAGACCTGGATTTCCAATTCAGGCAAGGGAACTTACCACGATGCAGAGTATTCTGCAGAATCAGGTAGAATCAGTTGGTACGCACTTGTTCAAAGATGGTGCGATGGTTATCCCTGGTCAGGTGGGTTATGACTTGGGTGTGCAAGCAATCTTACTGCAAGAGTCTTTCCTTGGTAGCGATGTCGAAACGTATAGAGCTCAATTAGAAGGTGCCATTATTGAGGGTCTATCAACAGGTGTTAAGGCAAAGGTTCTTTATAGTATCTCTGCTTCTACTTCAGAGCGTGGTTATATCACACTGTATGTGAAATATATTGACTCTGGTGATACCACTTCTGAGTCACAATTAAATACATTCCAAATCAACGAACAGTTGATTGCGGATAAAGAAATTACATTTGGATCTACCCTTATTGAGATCGGTACTCCTTTCGCACAGTTGCTTCCTGTTAATGCAACTGCGGTTGGTTCTACTGCATATATCAGTGATGGTGTCTATTATATTAGAGGACACTTTGTAAATGTACCGTCCTCATATCTGATCTTGGATCAGTATGGTAGTAATCCTTCTTACAGAGTTGGTCTGGAGGTTCTGGAGTCTATTGTTACTCCTGAAGATGATGAATCTCTGAATGACAACGCTGCAGGAACATCAAACTATTCTGCTCCTGGTGGTCATAGATTTAGAATTAACACTCAGTTTGTTAAGAGACTGATTAGTGATGAAGCGGATAAAGACTTCATCGAACTGCTTAGAATTAATAATAGCAGAATTGAAAACTTTGTTGAGAGAACTGAGTATAGCGAACTTGAGAAGTCTCTTGCTCGTAGAACTTTTGAAGAATCTGGTGACTATGTTATCGACACATTCGATGTCACTGCTCGTGAGCATTTGAATGATGGATTCAATGCTGGTGTTTACAATGCTGGCGAAACATCTGCTGATGGTAACCTGGCACAAGAAGGAAAACTTTCTCTTGAGGTTTCTCCTGGTAAGGCATATGTTAGAGGTTATAGAACCGAATTTATCACACCTCAGTATGTTGATGCAGACAAACCTAGGGATTTTGAGAGCAGACAGAATGCTATTATCAACTTCAACCTTGGTAACTTCGTCAAAATTTATGACGTATATGGTTGGCCAGAAATCTCTGGTGATGGTGTAACAGATGCATATCAGATCTTGGATCTGTATGATGACTGGGCACCAAACGTAACCAATGCTGTAAAGTCTGGTGCTAATAGAATTGGTAGATGTAGAACTGTACAGTTACAGAAGTCTTCTACCGCTCTTGCTGCAACTTCACCGTTTGGCATCAATCCTGCTGTCACTGGTGGTGTATATGATCTTTGGATCTATGACGTTCAGATGTTCACTGTTCTGAACATTGCAAATGCTGTAACACCATATACAGTAGGTACTAGAATTGTAGGTAAGACATCTGGTGCTGCAGGATATATTGCAGATACTGGCAATAATACACACTATGTTTATATTGAGCAAGTAAATGGAGTATTCTCTAATGGTGAGATTCTTCAAATCAATGGTAGAGATGTTGGTACATTAGAAGCAGCATGGACTTATCAGTTAAGTGACACCAGATCTTGTTTTGGTGAAGATGGTTCTTCTGCTATTAGATTTGGTGCAAACTGGATTCTTAATGATTCTAGACCAATTGAATCATCAACTATTGATGTTGATCAAGCAGCAGATGATGAATTAACAGGTTTCCGTACTAGATTTGAGAAAGACCTCAGACCTGGTGATGTTGTAACACCTACATTATCTACTTTTGAAGGTGCTAATACCCTGCGTGTTAAGAGGGTTGATCCTACTGCTATTGGAACAACTACAGTCAATAAAAAAGGTTCGGTCGCTAATAACGCTGTCATCTTTGACTACACCAGTCAGACTGCAGCATTAGATCAATCTCTGATGGTTGGTACTGTTACCGATGGTGAATATGGTGAGATGGTTAGGATGCGTCCTTTCATCTTCCAGAAAGATTATCAGAATGGCGAACTTTCGTTTGACCTTCCTGAAGATGTAATGAAGTCTCTGGACGATGAATCATTCTTCGTTTACAGAAACTTTGCATCTAAAACTGTAACTACTGGTTCTATTACATTCACTGTACCAGAAACTGAAGCATTCGCTGCTTTATCTTCTGACAACTACGTTCTGACTGTTATTGCTAACGGTGGTTCTGGTACATTCGCTAATGGCGAAAACATTGATATTGATGCACAGGTTGATGGCGGTGTTCTTACTGCATCCTTCGGTGCAAACAATCAATCATTCACAATTGCTGGTTTAGGTAGCGTTGCAACTGTTACCCTGACAGCACTAGTTTCTAAGAACACTGTTGCTAAGAAACTTAAGACCGCATCTAAGATGCAGGCACTCAAAGTTTATAAAACCTTTGAAGATCTTATTGAACAACCAACAGGTTTGTCATTCAGTTCTTTGTATGGTACTAGAGTACAAGACGAAGAGATTTCATTCGGTGTTAATGATGTCTATAGGGTTCATGCAATCTATGAATCATATGATGACAATGATGCATCTGCACCTTATGTCGTTCTTACCGAATCTACATTCTTTGCCGCTGGCACACTGATGGTTGGTAGAACCTCTGGTGCAAGAGGTAGAGTTATTTCTTTCTCTAACGCTGATTTGAAACTGTATTATGTTTCTCTGAATGAAATTCCGTTTATTCAGGGTGAAACTATCAATGGTTTCAATGCTTCAAACGAAGCAATCACTGGTATTATTGATGACTCTACAGAATCAATCTTTGCAGGTTCTAAGGTTATCACAGATCAATTTACATTAGAAGCAGGTCAAAGAACAAACTTCTATGACGTTTCTAGACTAACTAGACTTCCTTCTACTGTTCCTCCTACCAGAAGACTGCTCGTAATCTTTGACTACCTGTCTCATGCAACTTCTGGAGATTACTTCTCTGCAGAATCTTATAGTGGTATCGACTTTAAAGAGATTCCTCTCTACAAACTCGATGGTTCTATTAAGTTTATCCGAGACCAAATCGACTTCCGTCCTGCTGTTAAAGAACTGAGAAATGGTTCTGGTACGATTGGTGCTCCTTTCTATGTTAACTGTACTACTTTCGACTTTGTTTCGAGAGTATTTGATACAACTGGTGGATCAGCAGGTTCTACCATCTTTGATATCATGCAGGTCAATTCTTCGTTCCGTGCAGACTACTCTTGGTATCTGCCTAGAATTGACAAACTGTATCTCTCCCATGATGGCAAACTGAGAGTTTCTAAGGGTGTTTCTGGATATGCTCTGATTCCACCCCCGCATGTACAAAACTCGATGCTTCTGGCAACAATCGAGTACAAACCATATGTATTTGATCCTGAAAGAGATGTTCTGATTACTACAGAAAATCTACGTCGCTATACCATGAAGGATATTGGCGATCTGGAGCAGAGACTGACTCACGTTGAATACTACACTTCGTTGTCTATGCTTGAGTCTCAAGCAGACAACACTAAGACCTATGATGAAAATGGTTTCGACCGTCTGAAGAATGGTTATGTTGTAGATGACTTTACTGATCACACCACTGGTGATGTTCTGAACCAAGACTATAAGTGTTCTCTCGACTTTAGAGAAGGTCAATTAAGACCACAACACTACACAACAAACGTCGGTCTTCAATTCAACGCAACCTCTTCTGTCAATGTCGTAAAGACTAATGGTAACGTTGTCATGCTTCCGTATGATGACACTGCTGTTGTAGTTCAACCTTATGCATCTAGAACTGAGAATGTTAACCCATTCAACGTCTTTACATTCATCGGTCGTATTGACCTGACACCTGCATCGGATGACTGGATTGATATCGAACGTCTTCCTGCTCGTGTTGAGAATGTTGAAGGTGACTTCTCATCTGTTTCTCAAGATCTTCAGGTTGATCAAAATGGTTTTGCACCTATTCAGTGGGGTTCATGGCAAACTAACTGGACTGGTGAAACAGTAACTTCTTCATCACGAACTAGATCTGCATCTGGTACGTTTGGTGTTGGTCGTCAGTTGGGTGCTCTTGGTCACGGTCAGCGTCGTCAAGGTCTGTTCTATCTCCACGAACGTCGTACTGTTCGTGTTGTTAACAACCAGGCACGTCAAGGTATCCGTACTAGAGTTGTTCCTAAGATTGAGCGTAGATCTTTAGGAGATCAGGTTCTTTCTCGTAGTGCAATCCCCTGGATTCGTTCTCGTAACATTGGTTTCAACGTTGATCGTATGAAACCCCGTACTAGATTCTATGCATTCTTTGATGGTGTTAGTGTTACTAATTACATCACACCTAAAGTTATTGAAATTATCAAGAACTCTACAACCGACTCCAGAACAAATGAAACTCCTTTCGTTGTAGGAGAAACTGTTATCGGTGGTACATCTGGTTGCCAACTGAAAGTTGTTGCTCCTGATGATGGATATAAGACTAATCCTTATGGTAAGGGTACAGAAGTTCTTCCCACATCATATTCTTCTCAGACTGAATACCTGAATCACGACATTACTGCAATCTCTGAAACTGTATCTCCTGATTACTTCGGTAATGTTCAGGTTGGCGAACTGTTGGTTGGTCAAACCTCTGGTGCAGTTGCAGTTGTTAAAGATCGTCGTCTTCTGACTGATAACGTTGGTAACATTCAAGGTTGTCTGTTCATTCCTTCTCCGAAGAATGATGCGAATCCTCGTTGGGCAACTGGTACTCGTGCATTCAGATTTACAACATCTGAAGAGAATAGCAAGGCACCTGGTGCAGTCGATTCATCTGCAGACGCAACTTATTCTGCAACTGGTACTCTTCAAACTGTTCGTGAGAACATCTTGGCAGTTAGAAACGCTGAGATTGTTAGAGACACAGTTACAGAAGACAGAGTTGTACAAACAACCAGAACTGAAACACGTCAGATTGGTTGGTATGACCCTCTCGCACAATCCTTTATTGTTGAGGAAGAGGGTGGTATGTTCTTGACTGGTGTTGATATCTTCTTCAATACTAAGGATACGAACATTCCTATCTCCATGCAGATCAGAACCATGGAAAATGGTTATCCTACAAAGACTATTCTTCCTTTCTCTGATGTCACGATCACTCCTGACAACATTGAGATTTCTGAAAGTGCTGCAGTTCCTACTAGATTCACATTCAAAGCACCTGTTTATATCAAGTCTTCAGTTGAATATTGCTTTGTTCTCCTGTCTGACTCTAATGAATATAAAGTCTGGATCTCCAGAATGGGTGACGTTGATGTAACTGGAACTAGAACGATCTCAGAACAACCTTATGCTGGTGTTCTGTTCAAATCACAGAACGCATCTACCTGGACTGCTGATCAATATGAAGACCTGAAGTTCACAATCTATCGTGCAAACTTCACATCTACCACTGGTACTGTTTCTCTGCAAAATACTCCTCAGGGTAAGGGTAACAATGGTGTTCATAGATTGATTGAGAATCCTATTCTTACTATCAAACCTAAGTTGGTTCTGTCTCTTGGTGCCGCTGCGACTCAATACACATTTAGTCAAGGTGCTCGTCTCCTGCAACAAACCAGTGCTGCTCAAGCAACTGTAGTTTCCACAACTACTTCTGGTAGTGTATCCGACACAATTACTGTCACAGATACGTCTGGTTCTTGGTTACAAGGAACTGCTAATACCTATCTGGTAAGATCTTCTGAAGCAATTGCAACTATGGTTGTAGGTAGTGCTTCTGGAACATTGGAAGTTGGTGACATCGTTACTGGTGCAACATCTAATGCAATTGGTATTGTTAAGACTTGGGATGGTTCAGCAAACCTTGTTCTCCACTATATCACTGGTGCATTTACAGATACTGAAAGTTTGAGCGAACCTGGTGGTTGGTCTGCAACCGTCACATCTTCTGTAGAAAGTGGCGATTCTTTCGGAGCATATCTGACTGCAGCACCTACATTCGATAGTGATCAAACAGAAGTTCTGGTATTCCATAGAAACCATGGCATGCACAACAGATCTAATAATGTGAAGGTCGAAGGTGTTGTGTCTGAGATCTCGGATACTACACTCACCAGTGCTCTTTCAACTGGTGCTACATCAATCACTGTTGCTAATGCAGCACTCTTCCACAAAGTTGTTAACGGTGCTGCTATTAGTAACACCAACCCTGGATACATTCAGATTGGTACAGAATTGATTCAATATTCTGCTATCTCTGCTGATGGTAAGACCATTACTGTAGCGACTTCTGGTAGAGGTGCAAACAGCACCACAGAAGCAACTCATGCATCTGGTGCATTAGTCAAGTGCTACAACCTGGATGGTATTCCTCTGATTGATATCAACAAAACACACACAAGTGTTTCCTGCCCTTGGTTGGATACTTACATGTTACATATCACTGGTGTTGCTAACAACGGCATTAGAAGTGGTGGTAACGCTGTATTCGCAACGCAGAACGTTCAGTTTGAGACTCTGACACCTTCTATCTCGGTTATGGATCTCCCAGAAACCGATATTACTGCTAGGGTAAATACTACTAGCGCAACATCAATTGGCAACGGAAGTTCTTCTGTTGATCAGGCATCATTCGTTAATGACGGAACATACGCACCCGTCACATTGAATGATATCAACCTCTTCGATAATCCCAGAATGATTTGTTCTGAGGTTAATGAACTGGCAAAACTGAGTGGTCAGAAGTCATTCAATATGCAGATTGATCTCTCTACAGAGAAATCAACTCTTTCACCTGTTGTCGATCTTGACAGATGTTCGTTAATCACAACAACGAATAGAATCAATCAATGGCCTGGTGGTCCTGATGCTTATGGTCAGCAATCACAAATTGACACATCTCAAGATGTATCAACGCTGCCTTTCGGTGATCAGAACGATGCGGTTTACATCACACGTCTTGCAAGACTGATCAGAGAATCTAGATCTCTGAGAGTTGATTTCCAGATGTCCCGTCCTCCCGAATCAGAAGTCAGAATCTATTATAGAATCTTTAATTCTGGTACTAATGAGGATGTTGATTCAGTTGGTTGGACACTGATGCCGCTGCCATTGCAGTACGATTCTTCTCCATCAGAAGAAGTTCTGTGGAAGGATTATTACTATGAGGTAAGTGGTTTGAACTTCAACGCATTCCAAATCAAGATTGTGTTAAGATCTTCAAACCAAGCAAGAATTCCTCTTATCGCTGATCTTCGTGCTATTGCTCTTGCAACATAATTATGGATGAATTAATTCCTGTAGAAGGTAAGGAGGGATGGTTTAGAGATCCCTCCTCTAATGCTATCGTGAATGGTAACCAGTCCGACTACGATAAATATATGGCATCTTACAATAGACGCCAGCAAGAAAAGACTGATAAACAAGCTTTACAAAAAGAGGTTTCTCAGTTAAAATCTGAAATGAGTGACATCAAAGCACTCTTACTAACGTTAGTCCAAAATCAAAAATAGTTTATTATGTCAATTGAACAAGTTTCTCAAACTGAAATGCTCCGACAGTTCAAGGAGCGATTCAAGGCATTGATTGATGAAAATCAACAACTCGCTACTAAAATCAAAGAGAATGAGAACGTTGCACTTAAACTTCAGGGTGCAATCGAAGCTCTAGAATATTACAATCCTCAGGCGGAAGAAACCGCTTCCCATCCCCCTGATGAAGATGAGGTTGATGAAGTAACCGCTGAATAATCAAAGGGGGACATTGTTCCCCTTTTTTACTAGCATAAATAACTTGGAAGCATTATCTCTGTAGAGTTGTCGTAAAAAATGGCAAATAGAATTCAATTAAGGCGTGGTGGCGCTCAAGAATGGGCAAACTCTAACCCAACCCTGGCACAGGGCGAATTAGGGATTGAACTTGACACGGGTCGGTTCAAAATTGGTGACGGTGTATCCGCATGGAACACTCTTCGATATGAACGACCAGTTGAATCTGTATCCAATACGGCAAATACTCTAGTACAAAGAGATGCTGATGGTAATTTTTCTGCAGGTACGATTACAGCAACCTTAATTGGTAATGCTTCAACCGCTGCTCGTCTTGCATCTTCTAGACAGATCACTTTAGGTGATGACCTTACAGGTTCTGCTATTTTTGATGGTTCCACCAACATCACAATTAATGCTGCTCTAGATTTAATTGCTACGCTTCCACACTATGATGGTACTGCATCTGCAACTGGCACCTATACAAAGGTCACTGTTGATGCAAAAGGTAGAATTAGTAATGCAGAAACTCCGACAACCCTTGCTGCATATGGTCTGGATGGAACTGTAGAGGGACAATCTGCTCAACCTTATGACCTTGACCTGGCAGCAATTGCAGGTCTTACCACTACTGGTATGCTTGCCAGGGCTTCTGGTGGTAATATGCAAACCAGAACAATCACTGGTAACGCTGGTAGAATTTCTGTTAACGATGGTTCTGGTGTTTCTGGTAACCCAACCATTGATCTGATTACAACAACTGTTTCAGCAGGTGATTATAATACTGAATCCCTGACATCTGTTGCTGGTAGTCAGACCGTTAATGCAACAAAATTCAGTGTTGATGCCTATGGTCGTTTAACATCTGCCACAACTGTACCTATTGCTACAGCAGTTGAAGGAACAACTGCCCTAGATTATGCAGCAGGTACGACTTATTCTAGATATGATATTATCAAGAATGCATCCAAAGTATATCAAGCATATGAAGACATTGCTGCTGGTGCTGGTGCTCCTACTCATTCCAGTGGTGATAATGGAGGATGGCGCTACCTCGCGGCTGAAACAACGGAACAGAAGGGACTGGCTAGTTTTGCACAGGAGGATTTCGATGTATCCGCAGGCGGTCATGTAACTATTGCTGCTGCAGGTGTAGATAATCTTCAATTACAGAATAACCGTGTTTCATTTGCTGATGGTAGTGCTGTTGAGCACTTTGAACTTGATCAAGAACTTACTGCAACCACTGGATACAGAGGATTCAATCGTCTTAACTATCTTAAAGTTAATGACACGAGCGGTAATTTACTGTTTGGCGCTAATAATACAGGGGACAGCGGAGCTGGCGAAGTTGATATCAATGTACGCTCGTACTTCTCTGATCCTGACATCACTTTTGATGGCGCTGTTGCTCAAGCATTGGATAAGTCTGGAGATGGTAACCTCACCCTCTCTCTGACACAAAACTCTTCAGATGCTAGAAATCTTACTATTCAATCGACTAACTCTGGTTCTGGAACCAGCACAGTCACGATTAGTGCAGAAAATGTTGTTGATATTGATACAACTGATGCAGGTGGTAAGGTACATGTAGAAGATCTGAGAATTCAGGCAAACTATCTGGGTGGTACTGGTAATATTTTCATTGACCCTAACGACGATAGAGATGTTAGTGGTCTGGTAACAATTCGTGGTAATCTTCAAGTTGATGGTACAACCACAACAGTCAATTCGACAATTACTACATTAGACGATCCTATCATCACTCTTGGTGGTGATACTGCTCCTGCTTCTGACGATAGCAAGGATCGTGGTGTTGAGTTTAGATATTATGATTCTCAAGCACGTTTAGGTTTCTATGGTTGGGATACTAACTATACTGATCTGGCTGGTCATGAAGGTGGTTATAGTTTCCTTCATGCTGCTACAAATTCTTCCGAAGTCTTTTCTGGTACTGCTTCTGGTATTACTGCTGGTAACCTTAAGTTAACTACTGGCACTGCATCTTCTTCCAACACAACTGGTGATTTGGTTGTTGCTGGTGGTGCAGGTATCACTGGTGCAGTCAATATCGGTGGTCTTCTGGATGTTGATAGCACACTGCGTGTTACTAGCACATCTCGTTTCGATGACAGTGTGGTACTGCAAGGTGCTTCTAAGACTTTACAACTTAATAATGGTTCTGGAACTACGAAGATTGAGTTCCAATCAACAACTGGTAATGCAAGTATCGGTGGTGTAACTGATATTACTGGCAACCTTAACGTTAATACTAACAAGTTCAACGTTGTTGCTGCTTCTGGTAATACATCCGTTGCTGGTACTCTCGCAGTAACTCAAGGCACAACTCTTACTGGTGCTCTTGATCTTAATAATAACGCAAATATTTCTGGTCTGGTTCATCTTGAATCTGTAGATGAACCCGATATCTTATCTGGTGCTCCCCACACTATTCAAAATAGTGATTATGGTGCATTAAGAGTAGATGGTGGTGGATACTTTGATAAGGATGTATTGTTCAACGGTGACATCTTCCTGAATGGTGACTTTAACCAGCAAGAAGACGCAACTGAGAACTACGGTCTAAGAAACTACCTGTCCATCCGATATAAGATGAGGGCAGGTTCTGTTGCAACATACACACCATCATTCTCAAACTCCAACACTTCTAACCTAAGAGTCTTTGGTGGTGCTGGTGTTAACACTACCTTACATGTTGGTGGTACAGGGTCTGGTGAAGGTCTGTTTGTTGGTAAAAGAAACTCTGGCGATACTGTTAAGTTCTCTGTCCTTGGTGCATCTGGTAATACCGATATTCAAGGCACACTTGACGTTGCTGGTGCTTCTGAGTTCAATGGAACTGTTGATGTTGATGCAGACTTTGCAGTCAGAAACGGTACAACCGACAAGTTCTTTGTCGATAATGTAACTGGTAACACCAACATTGAAGGCACATTGACCGCTGATGGTCATACTGAGTTGAACTCTACCTTGAATGTTGATGATAATGTAACCTTCGGTGCTCAACTTACAGTTACTGGCGCAACAGAATTCAACAACACTGTTGATGTTGATGCTAACTTCGCTGTTAGAAGTGGTAGCACGGACAAGATGACCGTTGCTTCTGCATCAGGTAACATCGCAACTGACGGTACTCTGGTTGTTCAGGGTCAGACAACTATCAACGATTCTCTGATTGTTGATGCTGCAAACGAACTCTTCTCTGTCAGAAATGGATCTGCTGTTGCTAAGTTTGAGGTTGATACTGATAACGGTAATACAAACATCATCGGCACATTAACTGTTGGTGATGCTACACAGATCAACGATACATTCGGTGTATCTGGTGTCACAACTCTGACTGCAAACTCACAGCAAACCCTGACTGGTTCTTATGCTGCTGATGGTGCATTCCGTCTGACTGGTGGTGCTGGTATTGGTAAGAACCTCGCTGTTGGTGGTGCTGCAAGAATCTATGGTGCTACTGAACTGACAGGTGCTCTGGATCTTAATAGCAGTGCAGACATCTCTGGTGCTTTGGTAACTCACGACAATGTGACTATCACTGCAGATAATAAAGAATTTGCTATCCAAAATGGATCTGCTGCTGATAAATTTACAGTTGATACCGACAATGGTAATACTGATATTCGTGGCACCCTAGACATCGGTGGTGATGTAACTGCTGAGTCTAATCTTACTGTTACTGGAAACCTTACTATCAATGGAACGACAACTACTGTCAATTCTACGGTCACAACTATCGATGACCCTATTATTACTGTGGGTGGTGACACAGCACCCGCGTCAAATGATGCTAAGGATCGCGGTGTTGAATTCCGTTACTATGACGGCTCTGCTAAAATTGGCTTCTTTGGATTCGACAGATCCTCCCAAGAATTCGCATTCTTAACAAGTGCAACTAACAACTCTGAAGTTCTTTCTGGTACAGACGGTGCTCTTCGTGCTGGTTCTGTTCATGTTACTGGCGCTGGCACATCTCTTGATGTTGATGCCAATGCCAACATTGATGGCACCCTGACTGTAGATGGTCAGATCACATCTCAAGTTTCTTCTGGTCCTGCTCTGGTTATTCCTACAACAGACAAGATCAACAACCTGAACGCTGACCTTCTGGACAGCATGACAACTGCAAGTGCAAACACTGGATCTACAGTTGTTAACCGTGACTCTAACGGTGACTTTGCTGCAGGAACTATCACTGCTGCTTTGACTGGTAATGCTTCTACAGCAACCACTCTGGAGACTGCAAGAAATATCGCAGTTGCTGGTGTTGTTTCTGGCACTGTATCCTTTAACGGATCTGCTGATGTAACCATCAATACAACATATGTTGATGATGACATCACTGCACTTGCTGCAATGTCTGGCACTGGTTTTGTTTCTAGAACTGCTGCTAACACATATGCTCAGCGCACACTTGCTGTCACAGCATCCTCTGGTATTACACTGACGAATGCTGATGGTGTTTCTGGTAATCCAACAATTAACGTTGCTTCTACAGCAAGCAACTCGGCAAACAACCTTGTTCTTCGTGATGCATCTGGTAACTTTGCTGCTGGTACAATCACTGCAGCACTGGTTGGTAATGTCACTGGTCAAGTATCTGATGTTTCTAACCATGATACTGATGACATCACTGAAGGTTCTACTAACCTTTACTTCACTAATGAGCGCGTTGATGACAGAATTGATGCACTGTTTGTTGCAAGCACTGGTATCACCAAGGTATATGATGACACTGCAGGCACCTACACGCTCTCTGTAACGCAATCAGACGTTAATACTGATAATGTAACCGAAGGTTCGACAAACCTCTTTACAACCGCTGCTAGGACCCGCACACACTTCACATACGGCACAGGTGTAGAACTGAGTGCTGGTGGTGCTCTGAGTGTTACTCAGGCAGATATCAACACCGATAACGTAACTGAAGGTTCAACGAATCTCTTTACTACTGCTGCACGCACACGCACGCACTTTACATACGGAACTGGTATTACTCACGATGGTTCGGGTGCTCTTTCTGTTACCCAAGCAGATATCAATACTGACAATGTAACTGAAGGTTCTACTAACGTCTTCTATACTCAGGCACGTTTCGATACGAGTCTTGCAACTAAATCTACTACTAATCTTGCTGAAGGAACTAATCTTTACTATACAGATGCTCGCGCTAACGCTCGTGTTGCCGCTGCAACTGGTGCAAACTTAGATCTTTCCAACAAATCCACATCAGATCTTTCTGAAGGAACTAATCAATATTACACTGAAGCAAGAGTTCAAACTAAACTCGATAATGCGTTTGAGCAACTGAGGGCAATGCTCAACAACCTGGCAACATCTACCACTCTGGTTCTGAACCTGTCAGGTGATCCCACACCTGGTGCTGTTGTTACCCTTGGTGTTGCTAACGGTGGTGGCGGTGGATTCACTGCAGGAACTAATGTTGCTACTGCTGGTGGCACAGGTTCTTCCTTGACAGTTGATACTACTGTCGTCGGTGGTGTAATTACTGCCGCTGCAGTTAACGCTGGTGGTTCTGATTATCTGATCTCTGATACTGTGACTATTACTAACCCCAATGCTGGTAAGGTATTGTCACTGAACTTGGCGTCTCTCGCAGGTGGTTCTAATTATGTCACAGGAACTGCTCTGGCAACAACAGGTGGTTCTGGATCTGCATCTCTGACTGTTGATATCACAGCAGTTGCTGGTGCAATCACCAACGTCACTATCAATGATGGTGGCACTGGATATGTTGCTGCTGAAACAATCACCATTGTTCAGGCAACTGGTGCTGATGGTAGCAATCCTGCAACAGGTGGCACAGTTGATATCGCGACTGTCGCTACTAATGCAACACTGAATCTGACTGATATCACAACGATGGAAGTCGGTGCAACTGTCACAGGTGCAACCAGTGGCACTACAGGTGTTGTTACTGCTCTTGGTACTAACCAAATCACCGTTGATAATGTAGATGGTTTCTTCAAGAAGGGAGAAGTCATCAGTGCAAATGATGTTACTACCCTCACTATCTCCTCATTCGCTTGATAACAAATGTCAACAACTAGACCCGCTACTAAAACTGAGTTAAAAAACTATGCTCTCAGACGCTTAGGATTCCCTGCCATCGATATTAACGTATGTGATGAGCAACTGGATGATCTGGTAGAAGAGGCGATTGATTATTATCAGGAGTTTCATTACAACGGCAGTTACAAAGCGTTCATCAAAATTGAGGTAACCGATGCTATTAAAACGGCAGCTAAAACGGGAAGTGCTATTTCAGGCACTGATTGGACAGAAGGCAATGAATACGTTTCACTCCCACCAGGGGTCCTCTCTGTTAATCATGTTTATACTCAGATCGGTGCTTCTAGTATCGTTCCTGGAAACATATTTAATATTAAGTACCAAATTTTTCTGAATGATATCTATGCAATGACGCATGGACATATCCTGCATTATTTCATGACTTCTCAGTATCTTGAGACTTTGGACTTTGTTACTAACTCTCAAGCGAATCGTAGGGTCCGATTCAATGAGCATCAGCGCAGACTGTATCTTGACATGGATTGGTCCGATTTGACAGCAGGAGATTTTATTCTCGTAGAAGTTGTCATGCGTCAAGATCCTGATACTTTTACTGGCATGTATAATGATGCTTGGTTAAAGGATTATGTTGAGGCACTATTCCAACAGCAATGGGGTAGAAACCTAAGTAAGTATGATGGCATTCAAATGCTTGGTGGTGTAACTCTTAACGGTCGTCAAATTCTTGAGGACGCAAGTCAATTCAAGAAAGATCTTGAAGAATCAGTTCGTGACACATATGAAATTCCCCCACTGGACCTGGTAGGCTAATATGGCATATTCAAACCAAACTCCATCAGATTGCGTACAATCAGACTACTCATCAGCGTGTAGATTGAATGTCAATGGTTCTGCCCAAGAGCAGAAGTTCATGGAGAACCTTATTGTTGAAAGCATCGAAATATATGGGCAAGATATTTTCTACCTTCCTCGCACGTTGGTCAACCGTGATACAATCCTCGGAGAAGACATTGATTCGACGTTTGACAGCGCGAGGTCCGTCAGGGCTTATGTCAATAATGTTGAAGGATGGGAAGGACAAGGCGAGTTACTTAGCAAATTTGGAGTTCGCGTCGAAGACAAGACAACGTTTATTTTCTCCCGTGAGAAGTTTAAAGAAAAGGTTGATGACCTTGAAGTCCTTAATGTCGAAGGAAGACCGAACGAGGGGGACCTAATCTATTTCCCTAGAACAAAACATTTATTTGAAATTAAATTTGTAGAAGCAGAAAGACCCTTCTACCAATTAGGAAAAGGATATGTTTGGGAATGTCAATGCGAACTCTTCGAGTACAGCGACGAAGAAATCGACACTGGTGTTGCTGAAATCGATGCTATTGAAACAGCGTTTGCTAATAGCATCAAACTAATAATGGATGCAGGTGGGTCTGGAGATTTTACAGTTGGTGAAGAGATCGTTGGTGATCTTTACCTTGCTACGGCAACTGCAACAATCTCTGGCGATGCAGTTAACGCTATTACAGTTACAGATGGTGGTGAGCACTACAAGTCTGCTTTACCACCAACAGTCACAATTACAGGAGGTGGTGGAAATGGTGCTACAGCGACTGCTACAGTTTCTAGTGCTGGTATCGTTACTGGCATTACTGTCACCGCTGGTGGGAGCGGTTATAGTTCTGCGCCTACTGTCACAGTGGACTACTCCCCCAAGGATAGTAGAGCAGAAGTCAAGTCCTGGAACTCTAGTTCAAGAGAACTTCAAATCATCAACAGGTCAGGAACTTTCAACACTTCCGAAACCGTGAAAGGTCTTACCTCTGGTGCTCTCTGGAGTCCTGAGTCTTACAACACTCTAAATAATACCAACACTGCAGATAGCATCGACCAAAACTATTCATTTGAAACAGCGGACGACGATATTATCGACTTTACCGAAGGCAACCCCTTTGGTTCAATTGGTTCAACTACTGACACTACAATCTGATGTTAGGCACATATTCATATAACGAAATCTTTAGAAAGACTGTTGTTGCGTTTGGAACTTTGTTCAACAACATTGAAATTCGTCGTTCTGACGAGGTGATGAAAGTGCCTCTGGCATATGGTCCTAAGCAAAAGTTTCTGGCGCGTCTAGACCAAGTACCTGATCCGACTAACAAAAGAGTTCAGATCACTCTACCTAGAATTTCTTTTGAGATTAATAGCATTCAATATGATTCTGGTAGGAAAGTATCACCTACTCAGAAAATTAAAATTGCAAAAGATTCGGACAAAAACAGTAATGTTTTCATGCCCGTCCCCTACAACCTAGGGTTTGAACTTGCAATCATTTCTAAGAATCAAGAAGATGGTTTGCAAATCTTAGAACAAATTCTACCATTCTTCCAACCGCATTATAACCTTTCGGTTAAATTGTTAGCGGCAATGAACGAGTCTAAGGATGTTCCTGTAGTCTTAACTAGTATTGATTATGAAGATGACTATGAGGGTGACTTCCAGCAGCGCAGAGCAATCATCTACACTTTACAGTTTACAGTAAAAACTTATCTATACGGTCCTGTTACCGAAAGCAAGGTCATCAAGAAGGTTATCACCGATATGTATTCTACTACGGATACAACTTCGGCACCAAGAGAAGTCAGATATACAGTTCAACCAGATCCGATTACAGCAGATGCTGATGATGACTTCGGATTTGGCGAGACCTTCGCAGACTTTACAGACAATAAGAAACGTAATCCTACAAGTGGCGCTGACGAGGCAATTTAAAAATGGGTAATCCTTTTGATGGACTAAATGATGCTTTTGGAACAGAACCTTCTGAACTCCAAAAACATGTGGAAAAAGTGAAACCAGTATTGAAAAAATCTGATACCGAAGATGTGAAGCATGACTACGAAGTATCTCGTGCTCAACTTCACAACTTGGTAATGAAAGGACAGGAGGCAGTTGATGGCATACTTGACGTGGCACGAGCGTCAGATCATCCTCGTGCTTATGAAGTTGCAGGTCAACTTATCAAAAACGTAGCAGATACTGCAGATAAACTCATTGACTTACAAAAGAAAATGAAGGAGTTGGATGCCGATGAAAAGAAGTCTGGACCGTCTACTGTTAATAACACGATGTTTGTTGGCAGTACAGCGGAGTTACAGAAAATGTTAAAGCAACAAAAGGAGATAAATAAAGAGGACACGAATTAAAATAACATGACAGTTTTAAATGTTTTAAGCACCAATGCAATCGCTGCTGATGCTACAGAATACCAAGTTGTTCAAACTGGATTCTATCGCGTAGTTGCAACTGCAGGTGATGCGACAGTTGCATTTAATGGTGGTCCTGCAATCACTTTGATTCAAGACCAAGCACTCATTCTCAAGGGTGGCAAACCTGGACAAGCAAGAATTGTCAAGGCAGTGGATGATAGTACGGCAGACTATCAACTCGGTACAAACCTTGGTGAAGTTTCTAATACACACCCATTCTCCGTTGGAGATTTTATCGCTGTAGAAGATGCTAGCACCTCGCCTGCTATCGATTCCAACTTCCTTTCTGCTGGCACCGCTGGCAAGAAAATCACTGCTGCAACAGGAAACACAATCAGCACTGATATCGATTCATCTTCTGCATCTGCTGATTACACTTACGCTTACAGCGGTCCCCAAGCAATCGTCAAACGTTGTGTAAGTATTGCTGCAACTGGTAATGCAATCGTTGTTGAGGAAGTTCAAAGGATCGGTTGATATGCCACTAGTTAACCAGGAAGCAGAGAGAATCTTTAGGGGGATGAAGAGTAAAAACTCTCGTCGCTTTAAAGATCTTTATGGAATGCGTGACAAAGAAGTTATGCATGCCACAGCAAACAAACTCGCACAGAAAAAACAAGTGAAAAAACCAACGTGGAAGTCAGGACAGGGTTTCGGTGAAGAAAACAAATCTGGTGATTCTTCTCTCCGTGACTGGTTTAGCAAGAGTAAGTCTTCTGATGGCAAGCCTGGTTGGGTTCAACTCGGTGGTAAATATGCAGGAAAACCCTGTGCAAAGCAACCTGGACAAACAACAAAACCCAAGTGCGGTTCAAGTAAAATGAAACGCAACCTAAATAAAAAGGAAGAGGATGCAGCATTCCGTCGCAAGAATGCTAAAGATCCGAATCCTGATCGTAAAGGTAAGGCAATCAACGTGAAAACAGAAGAGACTATCAATGAAAGGGGAGACTATTGGCATCCCGATCCTGACAAGGATAGAAAATTGGGTGGTCCTGGTGCGAACCAACGTGCTCGCGAAGATCGTGCTGCTGCGTCTAAACCAAAATCAGATCCGAAAAAACTTAGACCAGGTGAGTCCTACATGGACTACGCCAAACGTCATGGTCATAAGTCAACTCCCAAAAAGAAAAAATCTATCTTAGGACGTTTAGGTTTGAAAAAAGAAGAATTACAAATCGAAGGCAAGGGTGAGAAGGACGCTTGCTACAAAAAAGTTAAATCTCGTTATTCTGTTTGGCCGAGCGCATATGCCAGCGGGGCATTGGTCAAATGTCGAAAAGTAGGTGCTGCAAACTGGGGTAACAAGAGCAAAAAAGAAGAATTTGAAGGTATGAAAACCTTTGCTGAATTCCAAGCAGAATGTTGGAAGACGCATAAAAAAGTAGGCATGAAAATGAAGGGAGGCAAGTTGGTAAATGATTGCCGCCCAAAGAATGAAGAAGTAACCAACGAAGCAAAGAAATGCTGGAAAGGTTATGAAAAGAAAGGATCCCAGAAACTCTTCGGCAAAACGTACAACCGCTGCGTCAAAAAGGAAGAAGTAACAAATGAAGGGGCAGCCTGGACCAAAAAAGCAGGAAAGAACTCAGAAGGGGGACTCAACGAAAAGGGACGCAAATCTTATGAAAGAGAGAATCCTGGATCAGACCTTAAAGCACCAAGCAAGAAGGTTGGAAATCCCCGCAGGAAATCCTTCTGCGCTAGAATGAAGGGTATGAGAAAGAGACAGAAACCCTCTAATAATACTGGGGATGATCGTCTGTCCAAGTCATTGAGAGCGTGGAATTGTTGATTGCTTGACAAATTGCATCAACGTGTTACAATAAATAGGTAAAACCACTATCAGAGGATACTGCATTATATGACTGATCCCAAAGAAGTATCGTCTTTTTCCATGGAACGGAAAGAGTGCGAGAAGTGTGGTGCCGTTTGGCTTAACGGACAACATACCTGGACTGGTACAGGAAGCAAAGGTAACGAGATGGACCTTGCTGGACTAGTCTGTAACAATATTAGTAAAGAAGATCCCGACTATCCAAAGTGTATTAATCCTAAGAGAGGATCTATTGGTGGTCAAACTTGGGACTACCGAAGAGGATATGTCGATGGTCAATTAGACGCCATGACAAAGAAGTCAGCAATGCCTGACAGTTAAAGGTAATACGTTCAAACACCAGTCATAGATAGTGTAGTTACATAAGGTACTATGAAGATTATTCTTTCCTTATTCGCTGCACTATTTTTTGCTATGCCAGCATGGGCAGTTGATGTTCAGATGGGTTCTAACGGAAACCTAGTCTTTGAACCCTCAGAGGTTACTATTTCTGCTGGTGAATCCGTTCATTTTGTTAACAACATGCTTCCTCCTCACAACGTGATTGTGGAGGGTCGTCCTGATCTTGGTCATGAATCCCTTGCAATGTTACCAGGTGAGGAGTTTGATGTTGTTTTTGCTGATGCAGGCGACTATACTTATTGGTGTGCTCCCCACAAAGGGGCGGGCATGATCGGTACAGTACATGTTGAATGATGAAAAAAATCAATGAAGTTACTCTGAATATCACGGTAGCAATCATTGACTTCCTGTATAAGGGCAGAGACTACCAACGCTTCTGGGTGCTTGAAGAAATTGCTAGGGCACCCTACTTCGCGTTCTTAAGTGTTCTACACTTGAGGGAGTCCATGGGATTGCGGGGTCCAGAACACATCTATCTGATGGAGGAACATTTTGCTCAAACTCTTAACGAAACAGAGCATCTGGAATACATGGAAAGCAGGGGCGGTAATCGTTATTGGATTGATCGCGCTTTTGCCAGACACCTCGTACTCCTCTATTATTGGATCAATGTGGTTTATTACTGGGTGGCTCCTGTGTCTGCATACCATCTGTCATACGAAGTAGAAATTCATGCGGCAGAAACATATGCAAAGTATCTGGAACAAAATGGACCAGATGAAGATATCCTTGATATCATGAATGATGAGATCGAACACTCACAAGAACTATCAAGGGCAATGGAGTTGATCAGTGTCACATAGATTTGAGGAAATCAAACCTAGTCACGTCGTGACTAAAGAACAAGTACAGGAGATGATCGATGATGCAATACGAAAGCATAATCGTAATGCTTCAATTATTTCAATGTGTGTTGGCTGGATTGTGCTTGCACTTTTTGCTGAAGGTTTGCTTCGACTTATTGGAGTTATAGAACCTATCTTCCCCTGGTTGAAAATTACTATTCAATCATAGAGATACATAAGTGCAAGCCCCAAATTAAACAACGAGGATTTTATGTCTAACGAATTCGTCCCTGATTTTACTCAGAGAGAATACGGTAAAATTATTGAAGCTGTAGAGCGTCGTCAGCGCAATTACATTTGCGGTGACGCGAGTTACAAAGAACTCGGCAATATTGCCGATGAACTAAAACGCCGACAAGCATCGGCAATCCAATTTAAGTGTTGAATTATGAAAGTAGGAATGATTGGTCTTGGTCGTATGGGCGAGGGTATGTCTCGTCGTATGATGAAGCAAGACATCGAAGTCTGGGGTTACAGGAGGAACTATGCAAAAGCTGAAGAAGCGTATGAAAGGGGTTATGTCAGTGGAGTTGCCACTTCTCTGGAAAATCTTGTTCAAATAGTTCAACACCAAGACGGTCAAGTTGGTAAATCTCCTGGCATCTTTCAATTGGTTATTCCCGCAGAATTAGTAGAGGACACACTCAATGAGTTACTACCATTACTTGGCGACGGGGATATTATTATTGATCATGGCAATAGCAACTTTAAGGATTCTAGACGGAGGGCAGAAAGGCTTTCTAAACTTGGCATCCACTATATTGACTGTGGTACTAGTGGTGGAGTTTACGGTCTGGAGCGTGGATACTGTCTTATGGTTGGTGGTACAACTGGAGCAGTATCTGTCTGTGCCCCCATTTTCAGGGCACTGGCACCAGGTATTGCCTCTGCACCCCGCACAGACCCACACACTAGGGCAACCAGTGCTGAGTACGGTTGGTTACATTGCGGCGGTCCTGGCGCAGGTCATTTCGTAAAAATGGTTCACAACGGAGTCGAATATGGAATCATGCAGGCGTATGCCGAAGGGTTTAATATTTTACACCATGGTAATCTTGGTTCCGAATATATTAAGGAAGGGGATGCTGAGGTGGCTCCGATGGAGAATCCGAAAGATTATTGCTACGATATTGATACCGTTGAAGTGGCTGAGTTATGGCGTCGTGGTAGCGTGGTTGGTTCTTGGTTACTTGATCTTACCGCTGACGTTCTACGGCACGATCCTAAACTTAGCAAGTTCGATGGGGGAGTATCAGACTCTGGTGAAGGTCGTTGGACTCTTCACGCTGCTGTGGATCTTGGTGTACCCACACCTGTTATCTCTGCCGCACTATTTGAACGCTTTAATT
>Ga0098037_1000045_pt1 | contig 103223 bp, 102 predicted proteins | sample 5_EtaG_FD_75050 | JGI IMG/M metagenome (GOLD analysis project Ga0098037, IMG submission 75050) | Marine viral communities from the Subarctic Pacific Ocean - 5_ETSP_OMZ_AT15132 metaG | ecosystem: Environmental > Aquatic > Marine > Oceanic | place: Pacific Ocean | collected 2015-01-08 | reverse complement strand
TATAAACCTATCTAATAGTTGAATTGGCCTTACCTTTTATCATATTAGTTAGTTCTTTAAATGTTCTCTATACCAATCAATTAAAAAATTTAAAAATATTTACGAATAGATAATATTGCTATAGCAAGCTCAGAGCATTGTATAGGACAAATGTGTAGAGTGGTATACGTCTTTCTTCCGAGATTCCAAATTTTTTTATAGCTTTTTTCCGATTTCAGGAACGTCTTTCAGCCAAGATTGGTATCCACCTAAACCAACGATTGAGGTAAACGGGGTTAAGGGTTTATCACTCTGGTAGGAAGAATACCTTACAACCTATATAATCTATTTATTATCAAGTAGTTATACAGTCAAGTATACTTATCCTTGTGCATGCATGGGTTAAGTTATACACCACAAGGTCGTTGTTCTTAATAACTTTTAATAACTTTCTTTGGATTTACTAGGACTTACGACTTATTATCCTTATATTATAATATAGACTATATATAAAAAAAATATATCCAGGTTGCTGCGATCTGAACGGAAGCAAGAAGAAGCAGATGCTAGCGAATGCTATAACGCAAACTAAATATAATATGTACAATATACTATATAAGAACGCAATTCAATATATACAGCGCAAGACCGATTAGAATGGTATAATCCACCATATATCCACATACCAGCTAATACCGTCCATATAACCCCTATATAACCTAAAGCAGGGCACATACCTTCAGCTACCCCGTAATACCTCCATAATACCCCTCAAAAGGTGGGGATATAGGGGTTTTCGGTAACATACCAGGTATATACCATGCTCTGGGGGGTCGTTATATGTTTTTATCTAGTGAACTTAATATTTTTATATATAGAACTATTATACTAATATATACTGCGTATACAAGCACAAGGCGCTGTATACCTATAAAGCCCAACCATCTCAAGAATCTGAGCGCAAGCGAAAAGTGCAAAATAAAATTTTTCTATATAAGGGATTCGGCTACTACCTGGTCTATATGTCGGCACCTTCTCCTAAACCCATATCCAGGGCATTCGCATTCCAGGCTACCAGAGGTATTCATTTGGACTTGGTATTCCTTATCACCTTTACTAGACATTACCTTATATATAGCATTGCTCTTTATATTATCTAGGCTATTGTCTTTTTTAGGCTTATAAGGATAAAATGCAATATCTTCTATATCGGGAAGTTCTTCTGTATCATCTATCTTATACCATCCGGGCATTATATACTTTGCGCTTCCGTAGGTCATTGTAAATGGTGGAATTAAACCTCCATGAATTGCATAGGTTCTTTTGGGTTTCTTCATGCCATGCACGAAGAATTCATTAACTAGTACTTTGGCCATATTTTCATCTTTTTATATAATATAAAGATAAGGAATATTTTTCAATCTACCAAATCTTTTGGCTGCTTTTTTACATCTTTTTAACCTCACTATAACCACCTCACTTTACCTAACCGGAAACCACACTTAACCGGACCAACCGCATATTTATATTAAATTGGAGAACACCTATGAAATACATTATTGAAAAAGTAAAAGGCGCTGATGGAAAGGCATGTTGGAAAGGATACCGATATGCTGGTACGGAGGATGGCAAAGACAAATGCGTTAAAGTTAATGATTCTGTAATATATAGAAATGAATCATTACGTATGGAGATAGTAGAATCTTCAGAACCTATATTATATCAAGAAGCAGAATATCAAGGTCGTAAAGTTAAACTTGGTAAACCTATGCAAGGCGATGTTAAAAAGTTTAAGGTATATGTTAAAGATCCAAAAACAGGTAATGTTAAAAAAGTGAATTTTGGTCATAAAGGTAAAGGTGGTGAAAAGACTATGCGTATAAGAAAGAATAATCCTAAAGCAAGAAAGTCATTTAGAGCAAGACATAATTGTGATTCTCCAGGACCAAGAACTAAAGCAAGATATTGGAGCTGTAGGAAATGGTAAAATTAAAAGACTTATTAAATGAGGTAATTTCCGAAGCTGATGTATTTGGTAATACAACAGATGCATCAGAAGAAGTATTAGATGACATGTTTGATGATTTTGAAAAGGATATCAAACAAGCAGATCTAGATGCTCCTGAAACAGAAGGTATTGTTTTAACAGCGGCTGGTTTTGCTTTATCATTTGGTGAGATACAAAAACTACTAGGAAAGTTTATGAACCTTATAAGTAAAATACCAGGCCTAAAACGATTGTCTGGAGATAAACTTATTCAATGGGGTAAAAATAATCATAAGAGGATTATAAAAGCTTTTGAATGGCCATTAGAAAAGGCAGGAATGAAAGATGCAGTTGCAAGAAAAAAGGTAGCTGAAATATTACATGCATTAACAGTTGCTGTATTATTATATAAAGGTGTAGGTGGTATGGCTGATAAATTTGCAAAAGGTAGTACTGGGATGGCAACTCTTAAAGGTGCATTAAATGCCGTTAAAACTAAAGAAATAGGTTCTTTCCTTCAAAAGGCATTTGCAGCTATTTAATTAAAGGTAATAAGTTATGGTACTACGTCTAGTAATGTCAGGATCGAACAAGCAGCAAATAATCGAAGAAATGTGTGAATGTTGTGGAGAACCATTAGTTGGTGAAGTACATATATCTGAAATTACACATAAGCATTTTAAAGACGATAGAACTGTTGTAATAAAGGATGCATCAAATGCAGACCAAACTTTAAAGAAGAAAAAAGAACGTATTAAGGAAGTCCAGAAAGAACGATATGAAGCTGGTATGTTGGATTGGGAAGCAGGAGAAGTTACTGAAAGTTTAAAGTATGGATTAAGATCTGAAAGAATGTGTAGTTCATCAAATGGAGCTACTACTGAATTTTGTTATAGAGTTGTAAACGATGCAGCTACAGCTTCATTTAGTAAATCACCTAGGTATGAAGAATTCAAGACCAAGTATAAACAAAACTTTAGAGAAAAAGAAGATGATACCATCCAAGGCCTAAAAGTAGGTATGGATAGAAAAGGTAATCCTATTAGGATAATATCAGAATCATTTACTGATGAATTAGATGTTCCACAAGAAAGATGGTTTGGTGCTTATAAGAGACAATGGTATAGAGATCTAGAAGATGTTGAAAAATTAACTGTACTAACTGCATCTAAAGCTTTACCAGACAAAAAAGTACAAAATTACATGTTTAAGAAATCATTAGATTTACAAACAACTGCAAGTTATTATTCAAATGATTATAGTGTTGCATTTGATGGAACTAATGATTATATTGCATTAGGAGACCATTCTAGAACCTTATATAAAACAGAAGAAGAAATTGCAAGATATGGATTAACTATTAATGCATGGCTAAAGATAGAAAATTCAGGTTCTGCAGCACATCCTATATTATCAATAGGAAGAACTCATAATAAGTATTATGGTATTGCTACTAGAGTATCAGCCGATTTTAGATTGGCAATGGACATGTATGGTAGAGCAAGAAATGGATCATACGGCCAAACATCAAGTCATAGAAAAACGGTAGTTCAATCTAATACAGTAGATCCTAAAAGAATGTATGAAAATAAATGGTTGATGTGTACATTTGTATTTGGATCTAATCGTCGAGCAGATTGGAAAATATATATGAATGGAAAATCGGTAACAACTATTGCTAGTGGAGATGAGGATTGTGCTTTAACATATACTGGTACAGAAAGTTATATAGGTAAGTTTGGTAAAGCAAATACAGCTGCAGATTCTTATTTCAATGGCCAAATAAACAATGTAGGAGTATGGTATAAAGCATTAGATGAATCTAATATCAAAGGATTGTTTAATGATGGATTTCCACCAGATATTATTTCAGGATCTGGAGGATATGTATCAACAGGAAGTGCAGAACTACTTGCATATTGGCCGTTATCAGAAGGAGAAAGTACTCGTACCACTGATAAAATTACCAGGACAGCTGGTGCATTAGTAAATGGAGCATCATTTGAAAAAGTAAGTCCGTTAGATGAATATAGTAAAGAATAATGATATACGTAATAATAAATAGCACCGATGTTAGTTCAATAGATTTTAATCAAGTTGAACAAAGTTCTAGTAGTACTTTAAGATATAATATTGATGGTACTAAGGCATTAGTAAAATTTAACGGTAATACTCCTTCTTTTTTAAATGGTAAAACTCAATATAATCATTCTGATATATTATCTATATTGCGTGATAAAACCGGTGAATGGTATTACACCGAAGAGTTTGAAGATTAAATAGCTAATAAAAATATAGCTATCATTAATCCAATGTATATGGCAGGTGTTATGTCTATTCTTTCTTTCATTTAATATAAATAGCAAAAACCTTATTCAAGTATATTAATTTAATATTAATTAATTATTAAATCTTACAATACCAGTGTAAACTTGAAATCTGGCTCTTAATAACTTTCTCAAAAAAAGCTGCCAAAAAGGTTGTTTAATTGAAATATTTTTCTTATATTTATATTATATAAATTAATAATTAAAAATTAAAAATTGAATAATATGAGAAAGAAAAAAGAACCTACCTTCGCTTACGGAATCGAAATTACCAAACCACATAGTAAAGAAATGTATGACCATAATAATATGGTTGCTAAAGAAATGAAAACTAATATTCTTAATAAATGGGAAGCTCTACTTAATGACCTAGGTCATATAGGTATGGATGATGATTGGACTGTAATTTGTTCTTCTTTTGATATTGTTAAACTTCAAAAACTAGTTTGCTTTTCTGGTTACGGTGATGGTTATACTATTGGAGATGTAGATAAAGAGTTTAGAAGAGAGTTAGATATGATGCAGAACTATTCTATTCATGAAGAGTATTCTTACGGTAGTTTTGAAAGACTTCTACCTAGAACAAAATATATGATGATTGGATTTGATTGGGCCAAACATGATTATGGTACAGAACTAATTAATGATCCTCATGTAAAAGTTGTTAATAAAGTAGTAGATCGATTAATGAAAGATAGTATATAATTAAAAAAAAAGCATGAAAAAGATTTGGTATTACGAGATTTTTTTCTTATCTTTATATTATAAATAAAAAGTAAAAATTATGAAAAATTTGTTATTATTTTTAGGAGGATGTTTAAGCCTTTATTTAGCCTGGATAACAGGTACAGGAGAGATATTAGAATATATCGACTTCGCAGATCCATTAAATGAAATGGGTTTCTTTGGTTGTTGTTGTGCGATGGCTGCCGGATGCTTCATAGGAGCATTTTGTAAGTCGTAAGTTAACTGCGAATAGCACAACTTAATATGGACGCGTAGCTCAGCTGGATAGAGCATTAGCCTTCTAAGCTAACGGTCGAAGGTTCGAATCCTTCCGCGTTCACTAAAATTAATTGTATGAACTGTTGTAAATGTAACGAACTAATACCAGAAGCAAGAATAAAAGCTTTACCTGGTACTCGTGAATGTGTTGAATGTTCTTCTGTAGAACGTAATTATGTAAGAACTATTATATCAGGTAAAACTACTTATTCAGAAGTAGAAGTTATCAAAAATAAAGATACAAAAGAATACTTGAGAGGATTGGATAGTAAAGGTAGGCAAGGATTTGGTTCTATGTTATATAGAGCAAGTAAGAATGATCCAAGTCCTAAAGCTTCTTCCTTATCATTGAAAACTCGAGTATCTAGAAAGATGCCTGAATATAGTCAAGCTAATTTTGAAAAGGTATTAGAAGAGGCAATGGACTTTTTAGATTGTGATAAAAATTATGCAATTAAGAAAATAGAAAAAGCTTGTGAAGAAGAAATTATATCAGGAAGCCAACGTAGACAAGCATTAGAAATATTTGAAACGTTTAATCCTACAATTGTACCACAAGTAAAAAGTGTTAAACCAGAACCTGTAGATGATGAAATTCTGCATGCGTTCAAAAATTGGAGAATGTAATATGAAACATTTAAAAGTTGGAGATATAGTAGGGGCCGTCTTCTTGGGGTCAAGTTGTGAATGTGAAGTTATTGAAATCACAGACAAGAAGAGTAAACTGTATAAATTAAGAATGAAATCAGGAACAATACTACCTGGAGTAACCTGGTTTAAAAATTTAGATGCAAAACAAAAGAAAAATAAGCCATGGCATATAGTAAAATACTTAGGACATAAAGAACCTAAAGTCATTGAGAAGGATAGTATTCAGAAAGCAGACTTAGACAAAGCTATAGCTAAACAAAAGAAATTCTTACGAGGTGAAATCAAGGACTAGTGCATATTTATTATAAAATTATTAGAGAATATTAGGGAACAACTATGAAGATATCAAAGTTAAAAGAAATAATAAAAGAAGAATACTATAATATTCTTAATGAAGCATTTGCAGACCCAATTATTAGAAAAGTATCAAAGATGGGTGGTATCAAAGCAAGTAGATATAATAACTGGTTCAAGCGTTTTGCACATACACATAGTATAGCATGGGATAAACTTCCTGCAGGAACATTAAATAAATCAACTAACATGAATGATCCTATGATCAAGACAGGATTGGTATTCTGGGTTAATACACAAAGAAAACAAAATCCATATGGTGGAGGTAGATATTGGGATACAACTATACCGGAAGGTGTTATGGCTGTGACATTAATGGGTAAAGTTCAATATGATGGCCGTGAAGGAGTTGGACCAAAAGGTGTAAGTAAATACGGTGATGCATCAGGACATGGTAAACGTGGAACATTACAACTTAAAAAATTAAAAGAAATAGCTGATGAAATTTATGTAATGGATTTTGAATCATTCAGAGGTGGAACTAAAGCATTGAAAGCTAAAAGAGCTGAATTAAAATTAGGTAAAGATAAATTCAAAGATGCGCCATCATGGAGGCGTGCAAATCTTAAAAGATATAAAGATATTCTAAATGCAAGAGTAGGAACAAGAGATAATGTAGATGCAATGGTTGCTAAGATAGTTAAGTTTGCAAATGATGCAGTTGCAGAAGGAATGGCGGTAATTAAAGTAGGTAGATATGATGAATTAGTAACTCATATTAATGGGAATGAAGTTGCAATGAAAGATGTTACATCTGCAATGTCAAGATCATTGAGATACTATGGTGAATATATAAGACAAGATAATGCTGCAGAAAGAGAAAAGGAATCAGGATATGGATCTTATAACCAAGATGCATCAAAAGAGACTGCAGGATATATTAAACAAATATTAAAAGCATTTGAAACAGGTAAAGGAGTTGATAGATTTTAATATAAAGGGTTATAATCATGGCAGTTAGAAATTCATTCACTCATATTCAGAAGAAGCATAAGAAAAGACCTGGTGTACATTCCAAGTCTAAAACATCTAACTGTAAAAATTCTAGACATTATAAGAAAAAATATAGAGGTCAAGGTAGATAATATAAAATTAGGGTCAATATTATGGGTCATTGGGAAGATTTTTGGTGGGAAATCACCGAATCAATAAATTCAAAAGGTTTAAAAAAAGAATTTGATGCACAATTGAAAAAAATGAATCATCAAGAAGAACATAGATACAAAGAAACTCGTGAAAAGTGGAGATACGCTCACGATAAAGTTATAAAAACAGAAAAAAATGAAAGCAATACTAGGAAACTTCAAAAAAATATCTGAAACAGAATTTCATCTTAAGAAAACATTACAATTTGCTAAAGTAGGACTGGATACAGATGGAAACGTACGTACAATTGACTACGAAGATAAACAAAATATTGAAATAGGTGATATTTTAACTCATTTAGATCAAGATTATGAGATAAAAAATATTAATACTGATAAATTTGATTATTTACAGGTAGAAGTAGCAGCTGTTGTACAAGAACAAGACGTACCTGATAAATCAAACTTTGTTCCTAGAAAAATGTCTCCTAGAAAACCTAAAAAACGACCTGTAGTTGTAGAACCAATACCATTACCAGAAGATAAAGTAGAAAAAATTCTAGAAAAATTAGAAGAATCTAAAACAGAGTTTACAAAAACTGTTAAACCAACGCCTATGGTTACTAAAACCCATAAACGTGGTGTAATTAAACGGTTAGCTGGATGGATTTCCTCTAAACTATCATCATATTCCAATAGTTAATTCCTTCCTTCTCCATATTTATATTAAAATAATAATAGGAGATTTAGTATGTGGCCAATAGTAGTAGGTGCAGCACTTTTAGCAAGAAGAAGGAGAAAAAGACGTAGACCAAAAGTAACGGTTAATCGTCCACCTTCACCTGGAACATCAGGTCCTATTGATGCGGCATATGATAATTTAATATCTGCATTTAAAAGACCTCCAGTTAAAGGAATTCCTCCTGGTAATGGATATGTTATGATTACTAATAGAGATGATCATGAAAAACAATTTTTAGGTCGTGTATTAGATTTTGATGTTAATAGAGGATTTATGGGTAGAGGTGAATCTGAAAAAGTTTTATTAGATGGTCATGTTATATATGAAACTCAAATACGTGGAGCATCATTACGTAAATTACAAGAACGTTTTATGGAACTATTTGAAGTAGAACAATTATCTGGATCGCAAGTTGCAAATATATTAGCAGAAGATGAAGATGATCCAATGATGTTTGGAGATACAGCTGATATGGATTCTGCTATAGAAGATAGGATTGATGCTGAATTAGATGAGTTAAGAGAACAAATGGAGGAGGAATATGCAGAACGATTTGAACGTGAATATCAAGCTAGATTCAAACAAGAATATCCTGGTAAGTTTAGTGATGATTATCAAGAACATTATACTGATATGGTTCAAGAAGAATTAGATGATGTGGTAGATGACCATGAAGATCTTTATCATGAATATATTGTAACTCCTAAACATATAAGATATAAAAGGTAAGTTATGGCATACGGATATGAATTTCAAAATAGAGAAAATGATACCCTATATAAAGGAAGGGATTTAGAATTTGTTATAGATGATGAAAACGATCTAGGAGAAGTATACTTAGATGGTAATTTAATATTCCAACAAACAGAAGTATATTCTGATCAAGACTTGCAACGTAGTTTTAAAGATGCATTTGAAACTGTACAATCTGAAGATGGTACTTTAGACCGAGATTCGTTTGATACAGATGAAATAGGAATGGATAAAGAACCTGTATTTGTATCTGATGATGAAATAGACGTTGATGATGAATTAGAGGCTATTGGAGAAGATGATGATATAGATTATGACGATCCAGGATTACAAGAAGGTATGTATACTGCAGGTGGTGAATATGCAACTGTAGATGGAAGAGAATTTATAGGAGATTATCATCTACACCCAAAATATGGTGCAATGATAGGAAAGTTCCATTCAGATAGACCACATGGAAGATTGGTAGAATTAGATATCACAGATGTTCAAGCAATTCGTGATATGGGAAGAGACCCATTTACAGCGATTGATTATACAACAGATATGGATGAAGAAGAATTTGGTGATTTAGATGATGGAAATTACTAGCTTCAGCATATTTATTTTAAAGAATAACTAAAAGGAGAAACGTTATGAGTACAACTCAGTTATATGATACATTGAATAACCTTTGGGAAGAGTTTCAAGAAAATCATAGAAAATTTACCGATAAAGGTAATAAGGCAGCAGCAACAAGAGCAAGAAAGTCAATTGGTGAAATAAAAAAATTAGTAACCGATTATAGAAAGCAATCAGTATTAGAAAGTAAAAGATCATAATAATATGGCACGATTAACAAATCAACAACTGCATGATGAACTTTTATCAATTAAAGCAGATGTAAAGGAAATTAAAATTAGATTATTAGATCCAGATGATGGAACTATATCTAGAGTTAATCGTAACACCGATTTTAGAAAAAAAGCTAATGGCGCATTATGGTCTGTATGGATCGCGGTATTAGGTATTTTAGGCAAACTAATATTTTGGAATTAAACAATGGACGGAAAAGATTTAAAGAATAGAATTAAACAAATAATACGAGAAGAAGTTAATCAATTGATTAAAGAAGAATCGTATAAATTTGGAACACTAGCAGATCCTAAAGATATGGACCCAAACGACCCAATGGTAAAAGTATCTGGATTTGCAACTTTAAATCGATCGTCTATTAGAGGTCAGGTGGTAGATAGGTTATCTGGAGCATTAGCTACTGCAAAGGATGCAGCAAAAGGTGGACCTAATTCTTATCAAGCGTATAAACAATTACAAGATTTAATAAGTGACGCAGGTATATTATATAAATTAATTGGAGCAGAATTAGATATAGCTAATCAATTAGAGTCAAAACGATTGAAAGGTGGTAGAAGGTCAATTCCAATTCCAAAACAATAATTATTATGAAACGATCATATATTAAAGAATTAGTAAAAGAAGAATTACAAAAAATAAAAAACGAAGCTGCCGGAAGAGCAGTTTCAAGAGGTACGGTTACAGACAACACACGACTAGCAATGGTATTATCCAGTCTAGGGAAACGTGCAAAAGGATCTTTCCAAAAAAGGAAAGTGGTTTCACAGGTGATATTGAAATTAGCTGCGGCATTGGAAATAACACCTAACGAAGTTTTAAGAGCTTACATAGATTATAAAAAAGATGCAAAAGGTGAAGCATCAACTAAGGTAAAAAAAGATGACTAAAGATTTGGTACTTTGAATAATATTTTATATATTATACATAGTATTATGATTTAGGAGAAATTTACTCTACTCACGTGGAGTACATAAATTAGAGAGCTCCTTACATAAAAAGCCAATATTGGCATAATAAAACAAAGGAGAAATTTTATGAAAAATTTGATTTTAACATTAGCATTAGTTTTCGGTTTTACCGCAGCTAACGCTCAAACAGCAGGAGACTGGTACGTAGGAACAGGTGATGTAGCAAATACAGCTTGGACTGAATGGTCAGTATCTCCAACAATTGGATATGGTGTAATGGAAAACCTAATGGTAGGTGCTTCAGTAAGCCAAGTAGATTCAACAGCAGATATGGATATAGACTTCCATGCAAGATATTTTGTAAAAGGATATTTTGCTTATTTAGCAACTGACGGTCTTTCTACGGAAGGAATGTCAATCGGAGCTGGTAAATTATTTACTTTAAGAAGTAATATTTACGTAGATCCTAAAATCGTTTATAATACAGGAACTAAGACTACAAACCTTACATTAGGGTTTGGGTTTAAGTTTTAATTAAGTAACAGTAAACGAGCTCTCTAATTAGGCAATTTTGCCACAAAACAATTAAATAAAAAAGAGGATAAATTATGGATTCAGTAATTAAGTATGTAACCGGATTTTTCGGTGGATTGTTATCTATCATGATGGCAGTTATACCTGTATCAATCTTATGGTATGTATTAACAGGTGGTGCTATATTTAACATGGATGTAGTAGCAAATCTTACAGCTTTAATCAATTCAATTGGTCAAGGTGGATTTGTTGGACTAGTAGTATTAGTTATCTTAGTATCATTTTTTACTAAAAAATAATTAGTTTAATTTGTTATATAATTAGAGAGGTGCACTTTTGTGCACCTTTCTTACTATAAACTTTTTCAAAAAAAGCTGGTAAAAGATTTGGTTAATTGAGATTTTTTTCTTATCTTTATATAAATAAAAAAGGTAAGAGGTCTAGCCAGAAGTAGACCTAAATTAAAAATTAAAAAATGATAGTAAAAAGAAATTCAGTTCATGAAATGGTAGATGCCTTAAAAAATGTAGGGCCAATGACCGAAACAGAAATATTTAAAGCAGCATTTGGATATGATAGAAATAATTCAATGCAATCAAATAAGAAATATGCAGATATGTTACGAAGAGGCATGAAGAAAGGTCTTATTGAAAGAGTAGAATGTGAAGGTCTTGGAAGAGCAAAGTTTGCATATTATGCTCCTAGAATAGAAGTACCTTGTTCTGCAACATTAGATAATGAATGGGCTAACGAATCTATATAATATGAGTAAAGATAAATGGGTAATATTCGATTTAGATGGCACGTTAGCCAACATCGAAGTACGTAGAAAATTAGCATCTAAGTCTGGTAAAATGGATTGGGATATATTTTTTTCAGATAAACTTGTTGCGTCTGATGAACCAAATCAACCAGTAATTATGATGGCTCAAGCGCTAAAAGCTTTTGGATATAAAATAGCAATATTTTCAGGTAGAAGTGCATCATCAGAACAAATTACTAAAGACTGGTTAAAAGAATATGAAGTTGAATATGATATATTAAAAATGCGTCCTATTAAACATCCATTCAAATTTATGCCTGACGAAAAATTAAAATTAGGTTGGTTTGAAGAAGTATTTGTTAATCCTGAAGATATGGACGAAGTAGAAGTAGTAGCAGTATTTGATGATAGAGATAAAGTAGTTAAGATGTGGAGAGAGATAGGTTTAACATGTATGCAAGTAGCACCAGGAAACTTTTAAAAACTTTTCATGAAAAGTATTAGGACTTACGAGAAAAAGTTTTTATATTTATATATTATTAATCATAAAAAAAAATTAAGAAATGGCATATTATACAGCTAAGGTTAGAATCGCAGTAGATTCATCGAAAGGAGTAAAAAGAGTAACAGAAATGTATTTAGTAAATGCAAATTCTGTAACCCATGCGGAAGCAATGGTAACAAAAGACTTTGAAGGTTCAGGAATTGACTTTGAAGTTAAAGCAGTATCTAATTCTAAGATTATTAAGGTAATCGAAAATAATTAAAAAATAATAAATTAAAAATTAAAAATTAAAAAATGGCAAGAAAAAGTAAAGTAGCAGTACCAAAGTATCAGATAGGTGATAAGGTAATAGTTCAAACTAAAGATTGGGATGGACAAAATTCAAAACTTCAAGTTGGACTTATTACAAATGTGCATGTAGCTGGTAAGAAATTAAATAGTAAAAGATCTTATGATATAAGAACGGAAGCAGGTTCAGGATTAATATATACATCAGTTGATGAACCTAAATCTAGACAATCAATTATATCTAGTATTACAAATGCATGGATTGAAAATGGAGGAACTAATAATATGTTTATTCATAAGAAACATGGTCATACAAGAGGTAATTATATTGCAGGAACAAAATTGAGAGCTGATGGAGAAGAAATGTCAAGTGAGTCATCTACTCTAGGACATTTTGAAAAGTATAATGACTTTGTATTTCCAACTCAAGGACCAAGATCGTTTTAATATGAAAGTAACAAATAAATTTCAGAGAAAGGTCTTAAAAAGACATCCAGATGCATCATTAACGTATACCGAAACAGGTGTACGTGTAATGGTCGGTGATACATACTTAGCAGAAGAATTCTATTTACCTGAAACACATGATGTGGAGAAGGCTTGGGAATATGCTGCATTAGCATGTAGAACAAAACAGCAATTTAATAGAACACATCCTATGCGGATGGATTTATCTGACATTGAGAGTAAGATAAATAGAATTAATAAACGTCGAGGAGCTCGACATAAACGTAAATAATATTATGATGGAAAATAGAAATCCAGAAGGATATGACGGAGCATTAGATGAAAACTTTGATGGCCGTGAAGAAGTAAGTACCCAAGAGGTATTTGAAGAACAAGTAAAGGCTCGAGAAGAGTCAGAAGCAGCTGCTGATAATATAGATGCAGTTCCAGAACCTAAAAGTGAACCAGTTCAAGAAGAACCAATTGATTTAGATTCAATTGATGGTCAACCATTAACTCCAGAAGGATTTGCTGACCTAGATGATAATTATCTTAAATCAGATCCTCAAGTAGTAGGTTATAGATCATTAGAAGAACAAGAAGTTATGTATGATTTTATTGCTTCTAATTTTGATTGTACACAAGAATCAATTCTTGATATTGGTTGTGGTAGAGGTGACTTTTTAAGACACGTACAAGAATTATATCAAGCAGATATTAAATATCATGGTATTGATATGAACAAGATATTAATACAAACAGCAAAAGAAATGAGCCCAGGCGCAACATTTACTGCTAGTAATTTATTTAAATTAGATGGAAACTTTGCATCTGATTGGGTAATTAATATTGGAGGATTATCTATAATGTACGAACCAGTTAAAGAAGACTTTGACATTATGGATGCATTAAAAAATACTGTTACAAAGATGATGGAATTAGCTGATACAGGAATAGTAATCTCATTATTAAGTATGAATACATCAGAAGATTATGATGAATCATACATGGTATATGATCCAGTTGAAGTTCTAGATTGGGCTTTAAATGAGTATGGACAATTAGGAGGAAATGTAAGACTAGATCATAGTGTTGCAGATTCAATATTTACATTAACAATTTTTAAATAATATAAGATGAGTATAAACTTAACTTCGGCGCATGATAAAAAGAAGACTCGCCACCTTGGAAAACTTTGGTCAACAATTGACTTTGAATTAAAAGAAAGCGTTAACGCTACAGATTTTAAATATGCAAAAATGAAACCAGTTATTGGTAAAATAGAAATAGGAGGAAGGTCATTTGATGTGACATATTCTGAACTTAATCAATTGATGCGTACATGTAGTGCAGCAATGGATGTTGCTGAAAAAGCATATCGTATGGGTAAATGGGGACAACCACAGAATAGGTAATGGGATTTCATAAACGGTATATTGATGACGAGCAGATAATTGACATCTATAGAAATAATGGATGTCAAGCTGTTATCGATTGGTATCAAAAAGGAGTTGATGCCATAATATTGTCAGGAGAGTTATCAGAAACCGTTCATACGTTATTAAATATATTAGAAGTAGATAAAATAAGAGGCTTTAATAGAATTTCTGAAGTAATTTCTGAAGCTTCTTTATTAAAAGGTAACAAAAATTGATATTTATATAAAATGAGCAAATTTGGATTATATACAAAGAATAGTAATGAGTCAAATCAACATATCAACGTATGTGACATGCCATCTATTAATCAAGCAGAAGCATACTTTGCAGGTGTTAAACAATTGACTTTAGAACAATTTCGTAATCTATTTATTGTAAAAGAAATAGGAAGTGGAACTACAAATAAAGGATTGTTATATGCAAATAGATAGTATACATATAGATGAACAAGAATTTGATATATTTCTAAGCCTGAAAAAGAAAGATAAAATAGCTTTCTTATCAGATACAATTTCATATGGTATAGATACTGCAATGTCTAGACTCACAATATTTCAAGAAGATGCAGATGAAATTGAATTTGAAGCAGACTTTGAATTAGATCAAGAACCTACACGTGGAACCAAAGAATCAAAAGAAATCATTAATGCATTGTTTCAAGATACATTCTATGAAGAACAAACTTGGAATAAGAATAAATTAAATATATTGCTAATTAATAATTCGGTTCATTTGAATTCGAATAGTTTAGCATGGATTCGTAAAGTAGTTTTAAAACTCTTTATGGATGGACATGTTATTGTAAAAAATACACATGCAAAAAAAATTCCTGGAATTGATAAGTATAGATATTACAGGTGCTATGATATAGTTGGCCAAGTACCGCCAATTTGTCTTAGCTAACATATATATTAATAATCGGACAATACTTTGCGGGTTGGCTGGTTATGTTAAAACATTGTTTAACAAAAATAAAATTATTTAAGGAGATTTATTATGACACAATTAACACATTTTGGCACATCGCCATTCGACATCCTGTTTAGGGATTTTTTCAAATCGGAGGAAGAATTTGCTCCGTTCAACCAAATCAGAGTTAACCATCCAGTAGATATATATGAGGCCAAAGATGGTCTTAATATTGATATTGCATGTGTTGGACTTACAAAAAAAGATATTGATCTTACTATAGAGGGAGATATCCTGCGAGTAGAGTATAAGAAAGATAAAGGCTCTAATGATGCAGAATACATTCAAAGAAATATTGCAAAGCGATCATTTAACTTTGGATGGAGAATTAGTAGAAGGTTCGAATTAGGTAACCTAGAAGCTAAATTACAAAACGGTTTACTACATCTTTATGCACCGCTTGCTGAAGATCAAAAACCAAAATCAGTTACAATTAAGTAAATAATTATGCCAACCCGCAATTGGCCGGTTTAAACCTGGTTATAAGAACTAATAACATATGCTACAAGTAGGACATTATATAGATTTCAATGGTAAGAAACTTATGGTAAAACGAGCCTTTAGATTAGATCGTTTAAACCCAAATTTTGATACCAATATTATGAAACAATGGACCATGACTGATATCTTATTAAAGAAAGAAGGTTGGTTATATTGTTGTGAAACTCTCCAAGATGCAGAAATCATTTCTGAAGAATCACTTGGATAATTGAAAAATTTTTCTTATATTTAAATATGAATAAAAAGGTAAGACTAGGTTATGCTTGCGTTAATATGACATTAACGAATAGACCTAAAAAAGCAGGAGGTAGAGTAACTACTTCTAGGACGGCACGAAAAGCAACGTGGTATCCCGATCGTAATTATGAACTAATAGGTGAACGTGCCTTAAAGAATGCAACTGATTTATTACACTATTTACAATGGAATATTGAACATGATATAACATTGTTTAGAATAGGTTCTGAATTATTTCCATGGCATGATCATTATGAACTAAATCAATTACCTCAAATCAAAGAAATCTCTGATAGATTATATGAAGCCGGCGAATATGCTCGTAAACATAATATGAGGTTAACTACACATCCAGGACCATTCCATGTATTAGGTTCTCCAAGACCAGATGTTGTAGAAAAATCTATTATAGGTTTAGAACGTCATTCAGAAATGTTTGACCTAATGGGTTATAAACCTTCTTTTGAAAATAAAATAAATATTCATGTAGGAGGTGCATATGGTGACCATAAATCAACGGCCGAACGATGGATTAAGACGTGGCATAGATTATCAGACAATCTTAAGTCTAGATTAGTTTTAGAAAATGATGATAAGGCTAGTATGTGGTCAACAAAAATGATATATGATTATTTCTATAAAGAAATTGGAATTCCAATTACATTTGATTATCATCATCATACATTCCATCCAGATGAGTTATCAGAAGAAGAAGCTTTACGGTTAGCAGCTAGTACATGGCCAGAAGATGTTAGACAATGTTGTCATTATTCGGAAAGTAGAGCTCGTGAATACCAAGATGATAAGATTAGAAAACAAGCACATTCAGATTATATCCGCGATGAGATTAGAACATATGGATTAGATTTAGATATAGTAGTTGAAGCAAAAGCCAAAGAATTGGCAGTTTTAGAACATAGAAGTTTATATAGACAAAAAAATAGGCCAATATTGGCCGGAGTTAGTTAAAATATAATATATTAATCTATTAATAATATTAATAATATATATTTATAATAAATAATAATTTAAAAATAATTATGCATAAGCATAGTCAAACCACCTAAAAAAAGGAGAAAAGTTATGAGTACAGTAAAAAATGCACCACAAGTGAAGATCCAATTGGATGAAGCTGATAATATGATACAAATCTTACAAGATGTAATTAGACGCGGAATGAAAATTGATCCATCTGAAGCACAACGTAGATTTAAAGTTATACGTGACAAAATAAAATACGCTCAAGATAATATACAAAACTAAAATGAAAAAACGATTCTTTCCATTTTTAATAGGACTTGCGGCACTAGCCGTCTCCGGTTCTGCAGCATTTTATTCAGTTTTTGGACTAAGTAAATTGTTTGCAGGAGCTAGTCTACAAGTTATTATAATGGCCGGATCGTTAGAATTTGCAAAATTAATAACCGCTTCTTTATTATATCAATATTGGGGTACAATAAACAAATGGTTACGAGCTTATTTATCTATAGCAGTATTTGTTTTGATGATAATAACATCTGGTGGTATATATGGATTCTTATCTGGAGCTTATCAAGAAACAGCAACTAAGTCAGAATTTCTAGATAAATCATTAATTGTATTACAGACTAAACAAAATAGATTCGAAGAACAAAAAACAGATCTTAATTTAGAAAAGACACAATTAAATACAACTATTTCTGATTTAAGAACATCGCTCTCAAATCCTGCCCAGGTATCATATTATGATGCTGAAGCTGAAAAAGTTATAACAACAACTTCTAGTTCGACAAGAAGAGCATTACAATCAGAATTAAAAAGTACTATTGCAGATAGAGATACTATTAATGTAAGATTGGAAGCTGTAATGGATTCTGTAATGAGAATTGATACAGAACTATTAGAGTTAGAAATTGGTAATGAAGAACAAAGAGAATTAGGACCACTTAAATATCTTGCAGAAACAACTGGTAAAGATATGGGACAAGTAGTTAATTGGTTTTTATTATTAATTGTATTTGTATTTGATCCATTAGCAATTGCAATGGTAGTAGCAGCTAATTTTGCATTTGCTCAAATAAAACCAGAAGAAAAAATAAAAGTTCCTTCACCTAAACCTATTATTCCTAAAGAACCTGAAGAACCTAAGGAACCTGAAGAAACACCATCTGTAACAGAAAAGGTAATACAGATAGATAGTACCGGAGGACATAAAGTTCTTCAAATAAAAAAAGAAGATATCTACCAAGAACAATCTGATCAAGGAATGACAGCTGGAGGAGGAAGAATACCTAAACAACCTAAAAATTTATAATATGGCAAAAAAGAAACAAGTTACAAAATTTAAAACAAAAAAGAAAGGTAGAACAACTTATATGATATGCAGAAACAGCATTGAAGATAAATCATATTGGGGTTGGCAAATCTTAGCTAAACATCCTAGATGTAATGAATGGTCAGAAGTAGGAGAAGGAGCAACTGCAGTATTATGTTATAAATGTGTTAATAAAACAGTAGGACCTCCAGATATTAGAGGAGGATATAAATCATCTGGTAGATTAAGAGGCTGGCAGTTCATGAAAGAATTTGTTGATAAAGAAGGTAATGTATTTCATAAAGGAGTAGAACAACCTAAACTCAAAGGTACATTAGAACCTACAAAAGCAAAACCAGAAAAGAAAAAACTTACCAAGCGTGAAAAAGAAACATTACGTACCAAAGTCCTGGAACAAATGAATATGGTCAGAGGCAATATTAAAACAGCCAAGTATAAAAAGGATATCAGAGCCAATGCTGTTAAAATGAGGAAGTTAGAACGTCAGTTAAAAAAGCTTTATTAAATTTGTTTTTACGAGAATAATTTATTATATTAAAGTATTATGAGTGATTTATATAACGAGCGACCAATCAAACCAAAACAACAAGAAGAATTAATTCAGCCAACTCAAGAGGTATCACCATACCAAGAATTGAATGATATATTAGCTAATCAAATTGAATTAGATGATTCTGTCATTTATCTTAATGATGAAATAGAAAGTCATTCTTTATTTGATTTGATGATTCGTGTTAGGCGTATATTAAAATATAGACAAACACCAGCATATAAAGGAGATCCAAATGCCCCAGTTAATTTAATGATAAATAGTCCAGGAGGAGATATTCATGAAATGATGGGAATTATTGATTACTTAAAATCATTAGATGTAAAAGTAAATACTATATGCAGAGGCAAAGCCTTTTCAGCCGCATCTGTTATATTAACATGTGGTACAGGAATGAGAATGGTTAGTAAAAACTCAACCATAATGTTTCATCAAGCATCTTCAATGATATCAGGTAAGTTGACAGACGTAACAGCAACTGTAGATTTTGTTAAACAAGTTGAACAAGATATATATGATTTGTTAGCAGATAAAACAAAAAAAGATGCAGCATGGTGGAAAGATCAAATGAGAACGGATATGTATTTAACTTCAGGCCAAGCATTAGACTTAGGCGTAATTGACCAAATAATTTAAAGATATGAAATTAACAGCAGAACAAATAGTAGAAAATTGGGAGTCCTTAATTAAGGTTATCGAAGATAACTTTAAAGGTGAAAGAAAAGAAAAACTTTTAGCAATGTATACAGACTTAGAAGATAGAATGTCAATGCAACCAGCTTCAAGTATTGACCATTATCATAATGCAATTGAAGGCGGATATGTAGATCATGTATTGCGAGTAATTAAATGTGCAAAAGAGGTTCATGCATTATGGACTAAAATGGGAGCGGATATGTCTGGCTATACAAAAGAAGAATTAATCTTTACAGCATTAAATCATGATATTGGTAAAATGGGATTTCCTGGAGAAGGTAATGAAACATATATTCCTAATGATTCTGAATGGCATAGAAAAAATATGGGAAGGATGTATAAGGTTAATCCTAACAACCAATTTACCCTTGTAAACGACCTATCTATTTGGTTATTGCAGCATTATGGTATTGAGATCACTTGGAATGAAATGTTAGGTATTAAATTAACTGATGGATTATATGATGAACATAATAAACCTTATTTCATGTCTAGAACAGCAGATTCAAAATTAAAAACTAACTTAGGTTTTGTAATGCATCAAGCAGATTGTATGGCAGCAAGAATAGAATATGAGATGTGGGCAAAGACAAAATCATCTCAAACAACTGCTAAAAAAGCTTCACTTGCAGGATTTAATAAAAACAATAAAAAGGCCAATTTTAAAAAATTAGGTAACATTGCAGCAAAAGGAGAAGCTGGAGCAGCAATGAAAATGTTTGATGACTTATTCGGAGATAATAAATGATAACAACAATAATAATATTAGCGGTTGCATTAACAATATCACTATTTGTTAATATAAACCAATTAAAAAAACAAGAAGATCAATCAGATTATATTGAGGATCTAGAAAAATCAAATCTAGATTACTATAACTTTTTTGATGGATTAAAAACAAAAATTAATGAAGCCAACTCTGAAATAAGAAATGCTGATAGACAAGGAGCATTTGAAGCATCAGACGAAGTAGGCACTTCCTTTAAGTTAATCAAAGAAGTAATGGAAGACCTAAATCGTGGAGTTAACTAATGAATGAACAAACAGAACTATCAGCAGTAGACAAATTTTATATCTGGTTAGAAGAAGATAAGGCTCGTATTGAAGAAGAAGCATTACTTCCAAAGAAAAAGAAACGAGGCCGAAAGCCAACTAAAAAACAATATTTTACATATATAACCGATCATGCAATAGTTGCATATAATAGTGAAGATGATGAATTAAAACGTAATAAAGTTTACAGAGAACATATACATTATGCATTTGATAAACTAGCTGAAAATATTATACATACTTTTAAGTTTTATTATTTTGATGTACCTTATATAGATGTTAAATGTGAAACAGTTGCATTCTTAAATGAAAAAATACATAAGTATGTTTTAGGAAAAGGTAAAGCATTTTCATATTTTAGTATTGTAGCAAAAAATTATCTTATTATTGCAAATAATGCAAATTATGCAAAAATGAAAGCAAGGACAGATTTAACAGTAATAGATGATAGTAGAGATCTTGGAGGTGAGGCATCATATAATGATTACCAAGAAGGCCTAAAAGATTTTACAAACCAATTTGTAGATTATTATACAACAAATTTAAATACTATATTTTCAAACAAACGAGATATTATTGTAGCCGATACATTATTAGAATTATTTCGAATTAGAGATAATATAGAAAATTTCAATAAGAAAGCTCTTTATATTCTTATAAGAGAAAGGACAGGTCTTAAAACACAAAACATTACCAAAGTAGTTAATATAATGAAAAGACATTATGCTTCTATGTATGAAAATTATTCACATAGAGGGTATATTGGCACCCATAAATCATAGTTGTACATATTTATTTTAAAGGGAATAAACTATGCATGATGAATTTGAATTATTCAAAGGAACTACATTTTCTGATTTAATGAAAGATATCTATCATAATTCTAAAAAGAAAGATAGACAAATTAATACATTGATTCAAGAGCTACAACCTTTAATTAAAAATATAGGTGATGCAACTGTGATAGTTCCATTAATAAAAGAATACCTAGATGTATCCGTTAAGAATGATGAACATCTAGTTAAATTAGCTGCAGTTGTTCAACGATTAGTTGGAAGTGGAAATAAGGAAGGTGGAGATGAATTTGGAATGTCTGAAGAAGAAAAACAAAGATTATTACAAACAGCTCAGGAAGAATTAGATGCAATCCAACAACAACAAGATGAAATTGATTTAGGAGATTCTAAATGAGTCAAGCAGGATTAACATGGGCATATGGAGAAGTAGTTGACATAACTCATGCATTTAAAAATACAACAGCATCGGAATCAAAAAAGAAGCAAGGTGGTTCTGGTGATGAAGCTATGGATAATGTTCGTGGTGAAGTAACAATTCAATTACAAGGAAACCAAGCAGGAGCTGGTTCTGGACCAGGTAAACAAGTTACAGCATATCCAGCTGATATTAATACAACTCGTATACCTCTAGTAGGAGAACATGTTGTATGCTTCCAAGGACCTGGACCTGAAATGGGAGCAGCCTCTCCAGATGGCGCAACAGGTAAAAAAGCTGCAGGAATGCAGTATGATTTAGATTGGTATTATCTTGCTCCAGTATCATTAGGAGGAAGTATTCATACAAATTTGAATCCTGCTTCAAATGCAAAAGGAGTAAAAAGTCCAACTAGAGTATTACAAGATGGTAATAAGACTAATAAAGTAGATGCATATGCAAATGCAGAAGCTGGTAATCCTACTACATCAAATAAAAAGCAAGATGCAAAAGAAGGTGTTCCAGCAGAAGAGCCACCAACTACCGATCAATTATCTAGTAAGATGATTTCAAAATTCCAAAAATTAGAAGAAGCAGTTCTTCAATATCAACAAGCAATGGAATCTGGTGATACTCGAAAAACTCCAGAAGGTTTAAAGGATAGAGAAAATAAAATTGAAGAGTATAAAGAGAGATTGGTACGAGAAGGGTATACCGGAGAATTCAAAGAATCTGAAGAAAAATTTGGATATAACACTGTAACAGGATATTTAGAATTATCAACATTAACAGCTGATAATTACGAATTTAATAATATGCCAGTTGGTAAAGGTGGAACATATAAATCAATTGCAGAATTACATGAATTAGATAGAGGATATGAAAATAATAGTTTTTATACAAAAGAAGAATCATCTAAATTTGTAGAACAATTTAAAGAACCAACAGAACGTAAACCTGAAGTTGATCAAAACTATTCTCCTAATCCTAAAGATTCTAATCCTACCGCAGGACCAAACCCTAATACATCAGATAATAAAACTAATCCAGCTCCAGGTAATGATTTTGTAGAACAAACAGAACTAAATAATTTACAGCCATATGAAGGTGATATTTTAATACAAGGTCGTTTTGGAAATTCTATACGATTTGGATCAACAGTTAATCCAAAAGAACCAGAACGATATATAAAAATGCCATCATGGGGCGAGGGGCAAGCAGGTCCAGGAGCTCCAATTAATATATTAAGAGCAGGGCAAGCACCTTCTCAGAAAAATTCTAGAAATGAATATATCATCGAAGATATTAATGGAGACAAAGCTTCAATCTATATGTGTTCAGGACAAAAAATTGCAGTTTCATTAGCACACAACCAATATGATGCAATTGAACAGCCATTTAGTAATTCATCAGATGAAGCCCATTATAGTTCTAATGGATATGCTATTCCATCTAAAGATTGTAATGGTATTAGTGCACCAATATTTCCTGCAGAACCATTAGAACCAATTCCAGATGATGTAGAAGATTTAGAATTATTAGATGGTGAATATGAATATTTTGATACTGAAAGAGGATCACCAACTAGAGGGCGAGTTGTTGGTACAGATAGAATACGATTAATACAAGGACAACCTGTATTAGAAAAAATGTGTGGCAAAGTGCTTACATTATTTAAGGCAGCAAAAGCTGATGGAGTAGAAATAAAATTAAATAGTAGCTTCAGAGGTCTTTGGCAAATCAATCATCCAAGAACAGGAAAGAAATTAGCATCAGGACAAGTAAATTGTAGATATGCAAATGCAATTAATAAAGGTTGGAAAACAGAAGCCAATAAAAAAGATAGATCAAGTCCGTTATGGACAGCAAGTTCAACTAAATTTTCATGTTACGTAGCAATACCAGGTTATAGTAGACACCAAAGTGGTACTGCAATTGATTTAGATTATAAACGATATCTAGTAAATAAAGATGGTAGTCGATCAAAAACTAGTACTACTAATACAAAAGGAGTTTATGCATGGTTGGTAGCTAATTCATATAAATATGGATTTGTAAGAACTGTGACAACAGAAGAATGGCATTTTGAATATAACACTGCACTTGCAAGCAAAGGACCGTTTTCAAAATTAAGAGCAGGTAAATCAAGTAATTCATGGCATGGATTAGATGCAGCATTTGAACAAGGAAAGTTAGGACCTTGGCCAGGACAAAGTTAAACGGAAAAAAATTATGGCAAAAAGAGAATCTTACGAAAATTTAAAAGTACCAAAAGGACATGTAGTAGATAGAACCGAAACTATATACGAAGGTGAAATATGGGGAATGGAAAATGTATACATTTTTCCAGGAGATATGAAACGAGATGTGCGTGGAATATTATGGGTAATACCACCTACATCAACTGCAGCAATAGAATATTCAGATGATCCTGGATTTGTAGGACAACATTATGCATATGACTTGATTAAGCAATCTATCCAAGAAGGCCATATACCACAAGATGACTGGGTTATTGTTGTAGCAGCAAACCATAGATGGAGTTTAGAACAATGTTCATCTAATGCAAAAGATGTATTTAGAGAGCAAGGACTAAGTTACGCAAAACATATTGATTTATGTGGATGTTGTACAACCCCAGATGGAAAACAATATTTAAATGCCATATATGCAATTGGTGAAGGAGCAAATGCAATAGACTTTACTGATACAGAACTTACAAATGTAATAATGTCAGATCCAATATTATATCCTCCATTAAAGATTCCAGAAGATATAGCATCAAATATTACGTTGGCAATGAACCCAAATAACTATGATCCAACAACACCATCAGGAGAAGCTTCTTTAAATGCATTTGAAGAACTAAAAGAAATTATACCTGCTGATAATGTAGTAGAATCCAACCAAGATGCATTTAATACAGCAGCAATTGCGGCAGGTATATTAGCTTTAATAAATTTTGGTGCTGATTTAATAGACATGTTTGGACCTCAAGGAGGAGATTTAGGAGATGCACCTGGAGACCTAGACGAAGATTTAGAAGAAATAGGAGTAATGGATGATCCAGCTGGTACACCAGAATCAAAACAAAAAGATCAAGGTACACCAACACCATCTCCAGTTGCAGGCTGTGCAGATTATGAAAGCCCTCAAGTTATTATTACATCAGATAGATTAGTATTTAATGCACGACAAGATGTAATTTTATTATCTGCAGGAACAAAAATAGGATTATCAGCAACTGAAGCGGTAGGAATAGATGTAGGAGGGGCAGGCCATTTCACAGTAAATGCACCAGAAATTCATTTAGGATTAGATTCAGTCGAACCATTAATACTTGGCCAACAAATGCATGATTGGTGTGTTGAATTAATAGATAAGATTCAAATGTTAACATATACAAATTCTGGAGGTCCAACAGGTCCAGCAATTAACGCTGCAATTTTAGATACATTAAAGACAGATTTTGTTTGGAACTATATAAAAAGCGATCAGAATTATACTTTATAACAACCACCATAATTCTAGTATCTTCATATTTATATTAAAATAAATTGGAGAAGACTATGGATACGAAGAGTTTCGTTAAAATTTTAAGAAAAGTTATAAGAGAAGAAGTTGGTAAAGCTGTTAAACAGGCTATCAATGAACAACAGGTTAACACTAATCAAGTTATTGAACATGGTATGAATTTATCAGAAATTGCAGAAAATCCTATGCCAAGGAGGCCTATTGCAAGAAAAAAGAAATTTACAAAAAATTCAATGTTAAATGATTTATTAAATGAGACAGCACAAACAGGTGATTTTGCATCAATGGTAGATGGACCACCAGTTAGTATGATGGAAGATTATCCACAAATGGGTCCAACAAGAACATCTACTATGGCAAGACCAAATCAAGTAATGACAGGTATAGATGGAGAATCTGTAAAACCAAAGACCCCAGAATTACAAGCTGTGCAAGATGCGTTAATGAAAGATTATAGTGGAATCATTAAAGCAATAGATAAGAAAAATGGTAAAATGGGAACTAGATAGTGGCAGATAAATACTTCAAAAGCAAAAAAGAATCAGCTTACTTAAAAGGTGGTGGTCGACCGATATATCGTTACAATGTTAATGATATGGAAGCTGACAAGGCTATTGGAGTAATGCTTCCGTTTAATGGAGCAGCTGCTGGCGTAACATCAAAACCAAATTTAGCATATGGAGAAGTATCTGGTTCAACTGGTGCAAATGAATTAGCAGAAAAATTAGCTGGTAAATTTCCGTTATCATATACAACAGAACAGCAAGCATTAACAAATCTTAAAAACCTGTTATTAACATATCCAGGTGAGAGATATATGCAACCAAAGTTTGGAGTAAGAATTAAAGATAGAGTATTTGAACCAAATACACCAGAACTAATAATTAGTTTAAATAAAGAAATACAAGATGCTATAAAATTTTGGTTACCTTATATTATTATCAAAAATATTAATATAGATAACCGAGATGATAAAAACCATCTTACAAATTATTTATTTATTAAACTTACATTTAGAGTGACCGAACAAGGAGCAAACCAAGAGATAACATTAGTGAGTAACGGTGAAAGTACTACAACAGTTGACGCAGGATCAATGGCATCATATTAAGGGAATAACCAATGGCAGAATTAGTTAAAAAAGATATAAAATATTTAAGTAGGGATTTTGGTGAATTTAGACAAAATTTAGTTAACTTCGCAAAAAATTATTTTCCAAATACTTATAATGATTTTAATGAATCATCACCAGGAATGATGTTCATGGAAATGTCGGCTTATATAGGCGATGTATTATCATATTATTCAGATAGTAATCTTAAAGAATCATTACTGGGATATGCAGAAGAAAGAGCAAATATTAATTCTATTGCAGCGGCATTAGGATATAAAACAAAAAATATGATATCATCATTAGTAGAATTGGATGTATATCAAACAGTGCCAGCAACTGGTACAGGTGTTAATGCAAAACCAGATTGGAGATATGCATTAAATATTGAAGCAGGAATGATTGCAAAATCAAATACAGGTGTTGAATTTAGATCAGTTGATCCAGTAGATTTTGGCGCAACAGGTTCAGCAACTAATCCTAGAACAGTAACTGTATATCAAATTGATGAAGCAACTGGAACACCAACATATTTCTTAATCAAGAAAAAAGTTGCAGCTGTATCAGGAGGAATAACACAAGAAGATTTCAGATTTCAAGAACCTAAAATATATGATAAGATAGTATTGAAAGATACAGATATAATTGATGTAGTTGATATTATTGATGAACAAGGTAATAAGTGGTATGAGGTTCCGTATTTAGCTCAGGATACAATTCAAGAAGGTATTAGAAATACACCAATGATAGATCCAGAACTAAGTTCTTATAATAGTAGTGTACCATATATCTTAAAATTAAGACGAACAGCTAAAAGATTTGTAACAAGATTTAGAGCAGATAAACAATTAGAAATTCAATTTGGTGCAGGTATATCTGAAGAACATGATAGAGATTTAATACCAAATCCAGAAAATGTTGGATTAGGAATAAAAGGATTAAATAGAGAAGTTGATGTATCAATTGATCCTGCAAACTTTTTATATTCAAGTACATATGGACAAGCACCTTCACAAACTACCTTAACAGTTCGTTACTCAAGAGGTAAAGGACTTTCAGATAATGTACCGGCTAATTCAATACAAGAAGTTTCATTTGCATCTTATGCAAATTCAATCCAAAATTTAGATACATCAATATTAAATCAAGCAAAAGGATCGGTAGCAGTAAATAATCCATTACCTTCTAGAGGAGGAGCTTCTGCAGAGTCAGTAGAAACTACAAGACAAAAAGCATTAAGTGTATTTGCAGCACAAAATAGAGCAGTAACAAAAGAAGATTATATCTTAAGATGTTATACCATGCCACCAAAATTTGGACATGTAGCTAAAGCATATATTATTCAAGATGAACAAGTAGATTCAACAGATCCTGAAGCTAAAATACCTAATCCATTAGCAATGAACATATATGCAATGGGATATAATTCTACCAAACAATTGGTAGCTCTGAATCCTGCTATTAAACAAAATCTTAAAACATATATATCACAGTTTAGATTAATGACGGATGCAATTAATATTAAGAATTGTTTTATTGTTAATTTAGGTATTGATTTTGAAGTAATACCAAAACCAACCTTTAATGGTTCTGAAGTAGTATTAAGATGTGTAAATAAACTTAAAGAATTATTACATGTAGATAATATGCAGATTAATGCACCTATTGTAATTTCCGATGTTTATACAAAGTTAGATAATGTCGAAGGAGTACAAACGGTTGCAGATGTAACGATAAAAAATCTATATGATTTAAACTCAGGATATTCAGGAAATGTATATGATATCAAAGCTGCAACATTAAATAATATAATTTATCCATCATTAGATCCATGTATATTTGAAATTAGATATCCTAATTCAGATATCAAAGGTAGAATTGTAGGAATATAAGGGAAATAGAATATGCAATATCAAATATATGCCAATAAAGATACAACATTATATGAAAAATTTCCAAGTAAGAATACTGGAATTGATCAGATACTTGAGTTAATAAAAACAACTTCTGGTTCTCGATTAGATGACTTATTTCAAATTGGAACATATAATAGTCGTATATTATTAGATTTTTCAGGACCAGAATTTACTGCATTATCTCAATCTATAGTTGATGGAACTGTAGGAAGTACGCTTCGTAAGTTTTATTTAAACATGAAAAGTATTTATGCATCTGATATGCCAATAGATTTTACATTGTATGCATATCCAGTTTCTGAATCCTGGAATAATGGAAACGGAAATTATGCAGATATACCTGAAACTCGTAACGGATCTTCATGGTATTATTCTGATGATTATGATTCTGCAACAAGATGGAACACAGGATCTGCTCATAGTGCACATCAATTAGGAATACAAGAACCATTAGGAGGAGGAACTTGGATAACAGGTTCTGGATATGAAGCATCTCAATCATTCGCATATGAATCTGCAGATGTTAGAATGGATATTACTACCATTGTTAATAAATGGTTAGATGGAACTATACCAAATTATGGATTAATATTAAAACAATCATATTCAGCCGAATCAAGTAATAGTGATTCTCTTAATATAAAATATTTTGCAAAAGATACTCATACAATATATGCACCAAAATTAGAAGTGGTTTGGAGAGATCATACCGTGACAGATGCTACTTTAACTGAAGTTCATCAAACTAATAACGGAGGACCAATTGCATTCTTTAAAAATATAGAAGAAAAATATCCTGAAGGAAGTAGAGTAACATTTAGAGTCGGAACTAGATCAAAATATCCAACTAAGACATATACAACATCATCATTCTACTTAAATGAAACACAAAGATTAAGTTATACAAGTTCATATGCGGTATATGATGCAAATACAGATGAGATTATATTAGATTATGATGATACATATACAAAATTAAGTGTTGATTCAAACGGAAGTTATTTTACTTATTGGATGAATTCATTAGCACCCGAACGATATTATAAATTTAAAATCAAATCAAAATATCCAGATGGAACAATTAAATATTTTGATAATGGTTATTATTTCAAAGTGGTAAGATAAAATGGAAGACTATCAAGCACATAATGTTGGAGGAAAGTCTGCAGTAGATGTTCAGCAAGCTACTGATGATCATATATTAAAACGATTAAATAAAAAAGTTAATGGTTTAGATAGATTGATAGGCCAAACTCCTACTATTCAAAATCAAGGAGACCTTATAAAACCAGATGGTACGATTGCAAAGGATAATGAAGATATTAGATTAGTAGAACAAAGACCTTTACGTACTCCTCGTGGTGTTATTGAATATAAAGAAGCTACTCCTAATGAAAACTTTCCAATTAAAATACCATTACAATCTGTAAAATATGATATAGAATCATTTATGGAAGCTGTAGATACAACTTTTAATAGTTATCTTAAAGGATTTGAACAAACTGATTTACCTGAAGAAGTTACAATAAATGTTTTAGATAACCCATCTGAACCACAAATTGAAGTTGAGACTCGTTTTGTTGATTCTAGAGATAATGAAACCGACGAAGAAGAAGTAGAAGATCCGCCAACAGCAACCGAACAATTTGGTGATAAATTTGAATTGAAAACAGAATTTAATTCTGCAGGAGACTTAACAGGAGTTGCAGGAATGATATTTATTGTTTGGAAAGGTGTACGATATAGATGTAATAATGGTTCTACTCAAGGAGATGATAATTCAATTGGAGGATCACCTGTACATCATTTTGATGGAGGTGTCAATCCACCACCAGTTAAAGGATTAACAAATACAAGAGAAGGTAGAAATTTAGAAGTGTTCATGAAAGATCGAGACATGACATATGATGATATAGATATAGTACCAAAAGCTGAAATCACAACAGAAACTACAGCAATAGAGCGATTAGTAGTAAGTAACGATTTAGATGATGTAGAATGGGGCCCAGCTGAAAAAGATGGTTGTCAATATAATACTAATGAGGTTGATCTTAATTTAGGAGATGGTAGAGTAACATTTGAAAAAGGAGATCTTATAAGACCAGCTGGTTTTGATGATGATGATTTAAGTGATTATGATAAAGCATTTTTACCAGACATGTCATCTAGATGGACAGAATACCATCCAGAAGAAACACAAAAGCCTGCTAAACGTTCTCAAATATATACTCCTACTGGAAATGAGTTTACAACTAAACAATGGGAAGGTGAACTTATTAGAGGATATACTGGAGGTCTAAAAGGTGGTTACTTTATGGTATGTAGAGGAGAGGTGAGAAAGTATACTGGTGGACTTGCTTTTTACGCAACAGTAAAAAAATTACCATCATCTGTTGAAGCAAACACAGCAGAGAATAATTACGATGAATATCATAATAGAACATATACAGCAATGGATTGGAGCCAGATAAGATATTTAGGATATCCTGCATCTTCGATGGTAACTAAAGCAACGCTAGACGGATCAGAACGAGTAAAAATATCTCAACATAGTGACGGAGCTGGTTGGAATTATGAACTTGAGGTTGGTAAGAAATATCATGCAAATGCTAGAAGATCGCATAGGCATGGTAATAGTACCCATAGTCACTATGCACGGGCGGCTGGTCATATTAGGTTAAGTAACTGGACAGAAAATTCTTTAACTTCTATTTTTATTCCAAAAGGGATAAAGGTTAGGCTCAGAACAGGAATTCCTGATTCACCATTCTTTTCACCTGGTAGAGAAAAATGGATAATAGGTGATGATTATAGAATCAATTTTGGTAGAGGGGACAATGATGATTATGATACAATTGAAGTTTATGAACATAATGGCGGAACAAGAGGATTAAGAGCTGGAGGTGCAGAGTTAACTAGAGATAGGTATAAAAAATATATAGCTGAGGATAGTTTCTATAGAAAATCACATTTAGCACCATATAACAAATTATTTGAAGGATAGAAAGACTAATGGCAATAGAACAATATCTAAATAGTGAAAACATAAAAGCATCAAATAAACCAATTGATGCATTACAACTCACAGCTGATGACCAAGAAGTAATTGCAAGTGAAGTAGTTGAAATACGTAAATTTGATGATCCTGCTTTAGATGAAACAGTAGAGTTACATGTTTATGATATGATGAGTAATTATATCACAAGTGAACATACAGCTGATCACTGGAAAGCATTTAATACTGAAGACAGTCTTGTTCAATTTGATTTATATAAAAACTTTGATGACTTAGGAATCAAGCAAGGAACATATAAATTTGTTCTTAACTTTTTTAGACCAATTGTAGGTGATGATGCAAATCCATCATTATACATAAAAGAAATATCTGCAGATCGTACAGAATTAAAAGTATATATTGGTGACGAAAATATAAAACAAAAGAAAAAGGCCATTAAAACATTAGATATATCTGATTTAACAACATCAGAACAGTTATCAATGTTCCATACAAGAAGAAATGAGTTATGTGGTGATAATGGGTTTATGAACTTATTATTCTTGAATTTTGGTAGAAATAGATTAGCACAATTTGTAAATTATAGATGGTTAAGTGATTCTAGAGAATTATATATTAAGTTATATCAACCATTACAGGAAAATTACAAAGAAAAACAACGACTATGGATAGTTCAACAAGTAAGACAACCATATACAGATAATGTAGTACTTTACAGAAAGCCAATTGAATCTCCAACCAATGCAATGAGAGGTCCAAATTTTGAAGTGGATGCAAAATGGTCAAAAATTAACGAAACAAATTTCCAAAACTGGAACGATTTATTAGGATCTGCGACATCGACTTCACAGCAAATTATAGATAAAATGTTTTCTGGATCTTTACAAGGAGTAGAGTTAGGAATTGATTATTCTGGATTCCAAAACTTTGTTCATTACTCATCAGCTAAAGAAAGAGTTGCAAACTTTAAACATAAAATAGAATTAGTTGAATACTATGATGATCAAGTTAAAACATTAAATTCAGTATCAGAATCTAACGAAGTAAATGCAAATAAATCTTTATACGAAAAATATAAAGATAATATTTTAGGCGGTTTTGATGGTTTTGAAAAATATCTTTATCAATATAATACAGGAAGTATTTATACAAATGCAACCTCAGGTTCCAATATTGGACATGAAACGTTTGTTGTTGAGCCATGGCCAAAAGAAGGATACGGAGTAACAACTTCAGATAAACAATTTACAGCTAACCAATGGACATTATGTCATTCAACATCATCTCAAGCAGAAGTATGGTATAATGCATTAGAAGCATCTGCTTCATTATGGGATTTCCATAACGATCATGCATTAGTAAAAACAGTACCAGAGCATATTAGAGAAGATAATAATAATTCTGAGTTTGAAACATTTGTACATATGATTGGCCATCATTATGATATTATGTATTCATATGTTAAACATCAAACGGATGTATACAATAGAGATGAACATCATAGACATGGTTTATCAAAAGACTTATTATATGAAACTGCAAAATCATTTGGTTGGCATTTAGAAAACGGAAATCAACATGAACGTTTATTTGAATACTTATTAGGTACAGATGAATTAGGATCATTTGGAAATATCAATGATAGAAGAATAGATGATAATTTAATATTATATGTTCCATTTGATGAAGGAAGGCCTGACTTTGCAAGACAAAATTTTATAGATTATGGTATAGTAAAAGATCAAGCATTAGAAGCATTTGATAAACCAATATTTGAAGAAGGCGCACATGGTTGGGGCGGAAAATTTGATGGAACAAATTATCTAAAATATAATAAACCATATGACTATGGAACAGATGATTATGCAGTATCATTCTGGATAAAAGATGCAGACCTTACAAATGCAACCGGATATGTATTTAGCGCATTATCAGGATCTGGAAATGATGCAGGATGGGGAATTTATGCAAATGCTCCATATGGAACGCTGAGATGGGTACAAAACTATTCAGGCTCTCATGGAGAACATACAGTTACTCTTGATAAACATACTACAAAGATATTTTCATCATCATATCTTGATACAACGTCATTAGAAGGAACATCAACTGGGGGTGTATCAAATGGCTGGCATCACATAGTATTTAATGTTAATAGACAAGAAAGTGCATCTGCATACCTTAATGGAACATTTGTAGAAGGCACAGATATTTCAGTTAGTGGATCTCATGATATAGGACCTGAATCAACAGGTGATTATCCAAAACCAATTCTTGGTGCAAGAGATACTAATAATACAGGAGTTCCTTATAGTAACTTTACTGGTTCATTAGATGAGTTTAGAATATATAACAGAACATTAACAGATGCAGAAATATCAGATTTATATACAAATAAATCACAATATATAACTCAATCATCAGCCGTATCATTTGCAACTCCAAAAGAAGATTTAACAAAGCAGGTATGGAGAAGAGTAGTTAATAATTTACCTCACCTATTAAAAACAAAAGGAACATCTAGATCAGTTAAAGCTTTATTATCATGTTACGGTATTCCAGAATCTTTATTATCTATTAGAGAATATGGTGGACCTAAAATGCCAAAATCTGAACCAGCAGGAATATATGATCAATTCTCATATGCATTGCAAATACAATCTGGTTCATATGTAGAATTTACTCATGATCATTATAAAACAGATTTATATGATTGGGGATTCCAAAGAGAGTATTTATCTGCAGGAGATACAATACCTGATCAAACAAGAGAGTGGAGATTCAAACCAGCAATAACAGCAAGTATGATAATTTACTCTGCAGGTCTTGTAGGTGCCATACCAGTGCCTATATCACATATTGCAATTGAATATACAGGTTCATATTCAGGTAGTGCAAATTATGGTAGAGTGCATTATGTGCATGGACAAGGTGCTGGATCAACAACACCAATGACAGCATCATCAGATTGGGCTCCATTATATGATGGTAATTTTTGGAACTTGAGATATTATTGGGAAGCAACCGGATCTGACTCAGGAATATATAATATAGCTGCTAGTACCAATGTCACTTACCATGTACAGGTACAACAAGCTTCAGATTATGTTAAAGGAAAATTAATCCATTCAGCAAGTTTATCTGTTACTCCAACTTATAATGCACATAACAATGCATGGAGTACAGCAACAGGAGCAACAGCTGGATATCTAGGAGGCCAAACTGGATCAACTGGTGGAAATACCTTCAAAGTAAATCAATACTTAAATCATGCAATTGGAAATGGATCAACATCAGGTGGTGCATCTGATCCTGCAGGAATAGGAACATTTACAGGTTCATTCCAAGAATATCGCGAATGGTTAGAAAATATAGGTCAAAATGCATTTGATAAACATACATTGAATCCAAAATCATATGTATCATCAATTAGCGCAACTTCATCATTTGATACATTGGTAAGGCATTATACTTTTGGAACAAATCAAAAAGGATATAATCATGCAGCGACAATTTATATTTCATCATCACATCCAAATCAAGCTATTCAAGACTTTTCTGATCCAGTAAATGATGGAACAACATCATGGGCAACCGCAAGTAATTTCCAAACACCATGGGATACTGTTAATAATGATCATTATGAGCGAGTAGAAGAAACATATTATATTCATGGACCAAGTATTGGAGGAAAGAATTTAAAATCAGAAAAAATAAGAATTGAAGATAATAAATTAGTTCATCCATTGAATAGAGAAACTAGAGGAGAAATAAGTCAGTATGATACAGTATCAAATGATTCTGCTAAACTAGGAATATATTTCTCTCCTCAGGATATGATAAACAAAGATATTTTCAATCAAATAGGTAACGTTGCATTAGATGATTTCTTTGGTTCTGCAGAAGATCAATACAAAGAATTGTATCCAAAACTAAAAACATTTGCTCATAGATATTGGAGAAAATATGAAAATGATAATGATATAAATGCATATATAAGAATATTTGCATTATTTGATTTTTCATTCTTCTCGCAACTAAAACAGTTAATACCAGTTAGGACAAATGCAGATTTAGGGCTGATAGTTGAACCAAGTGTGCTAGAAAGGTCTAAAGTAATGGTAGAGGCAGAACCTTCAAGAGAAGAACTGCATTATGAAGATTTTATACCAGATCCTTTCCCTGATCCAATCATGGACATATTACCATTAACAGCATCTGTAGATGCATTAGAACCTTTAGAAGCTGAACCAATGCATTATACTGCATCTATTTCAGATATACAAACAATGGAAGGTGAGCCAATGCATTATACAGGTTCTTTAAATTTTGAAGTTCCTGTTCATTCTAATTTATCAGGTTCATTGACAAGATCAATTGTTACAGTAAATGATGTTATTAATGGAACTAATTTAGGAGTATATAAAATAGCAACCGGATCAGTTGACGGAGATGATTACACAGATCCAGGAATAGATTTATTTAGAATAGGAGATGGATATCCTGGAGCAACATATAGGTATATAGGCGTAAGATATGATACAACAAATGGTGGTTGGATAACGCAGTCAAGACATGAATTAGAATGGTCACCAACCGGCTCTGTAGTAATGGAACAACGTAAATCTCCGATGTTTAGTAAAAAGGTATTTTATTATGGACCTGAAAATGCTGCATCACATCACTTTAGATTGGATAACTTTAATGGTTCAAGAATGTTAGATTCTAGACCAACTTATAACCATTCATCAGGCTCCGGATTTGAATCAGTAAATACTTCAGGAACTGCAACTCAGAAAGCTGCATCAACTGCTAGATTTGAAACGATAACTCATAATAATTGGACCGGCCAAGCCATGTTATTTGATCTTCAAGGACCACAGTTATCTGCGACACATAATAGAGGAGGTACTAGAATCAAATTAACAGATGATATAATGCTTCCAAAATCTGATAACACAGGAAAGTTTAGTATATCAGTAATATTGAAACCTGCTTCTGGATCAGGTGAAGGGGATATTGCATTTCTTGGTAGAGGAGATGCAACAAATCCTGGATTCTGGATTAATAATTATGGTAATTTGGTTGCAAGATCTGAAGATGCAACTTATTGGGGTACATTAGGATCAGGCTTCCAAACAGCTGAATGGAACTCAAGATGGGACGGAGGACAAGCCTGGCCAGTAACAAATGATGCTGCAAGAGATACAAATCATCTAGCATATACATATGACGGTACAGATCCAGAAAATGCAACTATGAAGTTTTACTTAAACGGAAGATTGCAAAACACAGTTACCAAAGATGTAACTGGTGATGTAGGTTTAGGAAGATGGAGAATTAGACATATTGGTATGGGATATAAATCATCAGCAAATACATATGCATATTCAGGATCAATGGCACAGCTTCAGATATTTGATGATTATTGTTTATCAGCCCAAGAAGTTAAAACATTAAACAAATATCCAGATATGCAAGCAAATAGAGATTGGGGAGATGAAAGAGGTAGAAAAGGTAGAATATATATGACTAGAGCAAGACGAAGTAATGGATATGGTACATTTACAGATCTAGGAACATTTTCTACCAGCCATTCATTACAACCAGCAGATTATAGAGATGATGCATTAGATTCATCATATTATGAAGGATCAAAATTAACGGCACCAGGGATAAATGAATTCTCAAATCAGACAACAGATGGGGAAGAAGTAGTAAAAATAACATTAAGAAACAGATATAGTTTAGTATATAAGAAAGATTTACCATCTGGAGGTAATTTAGATGTTAGATAAATGGTATACTTTTCTATGATAAACATATTTATTTAAAAATAAAAAGGGAAACACTATGGGATATTTAGATAATAGTTCAATTACAGTAGATGCTATCCTGACCAAGAAGGGAAGACAATTGTTGGCAAGGGGTAGAGATGAATTCAAAATAACACAATACGCTTTAGCAGATGATGAGGTAGATTACGATTTATGGAATAATGATCATCCATTAGGAACTTCATTCTATGGAGTAGTAATTGAGAACATGCCGGTAATCGAAGCATTACCAGACGAAACTCAAATGATGAAATATAAACTTGTAACACTTCCATCTAGGTCAACTAGAATTCCAGTGATTTCCGTACAAAACAAGAACATTACATTATCGAGTGGTGGTACAGCTTCAATTAGACCATATACTAGAAACTTCAATAGAGGTAACCAAACATTTGGTTATACTGCAGTATTATCTGATTCAGATGCAGCTTATTTAAGAGTAACAAGAGGAACAGGTAGAGCAGGAAGAGGTGCTACGGTTCCTGCATTTATTGGTGATAATGAAGCGGCACAAACAGTAACTGTACAAGGATTGTCATTTGAAGTAATTGCAAAAGCTCAACCAGTAGAAGATAAGACAGCAACTATTACAGTTGTAGGTAATGAAACTGGTGGAAGTGTAACAATTAACTTAACAGTAGAAAAACAAGAATTAGAAACGACACCAGGAGTAGCTTTACAAGCTATGTAAGATTATAAATAAGGGATAAAATAATATGGCATCAATAAAAAGAAATAAGTCAGGATATAATGGTTCATCCATGGCAGCATCAAGAGGAAGATTTGCAGGTAGGTTTAGATCAAGAGGTCCAATGCGAAATATGGCAAGACCAAGACCTAGACCAAGAGCAGAATCACCAGTTCTCCAACAAGATACTGTTAGAGATATTGCGAACCAAGCTCGTATAAGAAATATTGAAATTGAAAGAAGAGCAAGACAGATTGCAAATCAATTAATTGCACAAAGAGAGCGTGCAAGATTAGCAGCAAGGAATGGAAGAATATTTACTGAGTTCGATCTTGATACTGATGTTATCCCAAATCAGCAAGAGGTTGTAACAAGAGGATTATTTCCACCAAATGTTGGTAATCAATTAGATTTTTATACATCATCTTTATTATCTGCAACTCAAAAAAGATATTATTACGAAATATGGAACGGAGATAATAGAACTGCAAATTCATCATATGATGCAACAGGTTCTGCATTAATGAGTATTGCATATGGACATAGATTAGGTTCTGGTTCTGCAGATGAAGGTGGCCAAGTAAATGATACACCATCAAGAGCAATTTATTCTCAATATAGATTATTATGTTTAGAACCAGATGATACTAAGTTTACATTTAACGGCGTTGATTCAGATTCTATATATGTAATGAACTTTAACCGTGCATTGATGAGAGAAAGATTAGATGAAGGAAATATAGAACTTAACTTATCTCACTTATCTGGTTCGGTTTATGGAGCAACAGGAAATAACAATACACATACAGGTTCAAATGTAAAACCTTCATTTGGTGATAGTAGTCCTGAAAATAATCATGTTTTACGTATTACTGATGATTCAAAAATAACTTCTGCAATATCAGTTAGAAGAGGACATTTTGGAAGAAGATATAATATGGTATCTGGATCAATTGAACAAGGAGTTTATAATTCAGTAACACCTTACCATTATGGTTTATTATATCCAGATTTAGGAATTATAATACTTAATGCAGATGTATTAAACGTGTCAGGAGGATTTAATACTGTAACAGGTTCAGAAATAGCAGGTAATAATGCATTTAAATTATTTACATCAATATCGCATTCAGGAGCATATCTATCTGATGCATCTGGTGATAAATTAGGAATACAAGCAAGGTCATCTGAAAAAGTAACATCAACTCATTATTTTGTTAGAGCAACAAATGCGGAATATAATTTTACAAATAATCCAACATTTGTTACCGGTTCAAATGGTAGATTTGCTCAATCATCATTTATTGGAGATCCTAAAGTTTATATTACTACAGTAGGTATGTATAATGATAGAAGAGAATTATTAGCAGTTGCAAAATTAAGTAAGCCTTTATTGAAATCATTTACAAGAGAGGCATTAATTAAAGTAAAATTAGACTTCTAATAGATTCTAATCGTTATAATTCATCATATTTAAAGCTCTCTTATATTTATAAGTATAAGAGAGTTTTTACTATAAAGGGAATATAAATGGCTTCAAGAGCAGTAGTCTTCAGACCAATTAATAAAGATGATGTATCAATTACACCGTTTGAAGCAAATACAATATTTAAAACAGATGAAACATCATATCTAACTGATGGATATGTAGTTCGACATGGAATACATAATGTACAGACTACACCAATTAGTGCATCAAATCTAGATGCTGATAATGCAAGAAATCCAGACGGAACATATCAAACTCCTACTTGGAAAGCAATAGACCATTTATTTTATAGACCAGAAACAAAAAATGTTCCTATGCATACTATGGAACATTATAATCCAAGATATACAGAAAAGAATTTATTTTATTCATGTAGTGTAGTAGCAATACCATATGTTAAACATGGAGAAAATATTAAGAAAACATCAGTGCATGTATCTTTTACAGGATCTGATGATTATCAATTAGTAGATTTATATGATGATAAATATGGAAATTTACGTGACCATACAATAAATACTGGTAGTTTTATATCTCAATCAAAGTCTATTGCATATTGGGGATTCAATGATGAGTTTCGTCATTTTGAATTAAACTTTGGTCGTCTAGGAGTTCATACCAGAGGAAAAACATATAAACATATTCAGAATACCAATCGTATCAATAAGGATATTGTATCAACAGCACATTTAGTAAGATATGAACCAGGTATTAAAACAACAGGTTTAGGTGGAATCACATTAGGATCAGAAATAGTACCAAATCCTACTTTTGCATCTGATACCAATTGGAATAAAAACTCTAACTGGACGATAGGAAGTGGAGTTGCAGCAAGTGATGGATCTTCAAATGGTAACCTCAATTATGGCTCCGTACCTGATGGACATCAGCATAGTGGATCAGGTATTACTTATTCTGGATCACTTGAAATAAAATCATTAACTTCAGGAACAGGATACAAAGTTTCTGTCGGTCAAGGAACTAATTTTTCTGACACCTTCACTACAGTAGGTGTTCATCAATTTGTTATAAAAAGTACTTTACCATATGCCAGCCACCTTTATATAACACCAGTAGGTAATGCAGCAGGTACTATAGATAACGTACATTTATCTAGAATTAATTTTCCTAATTCAGGAATTGCAGCCGCATTTGATTCAGGTTCAAAAGCATATATAATTACTCCAAATAATAATAAGTTTAATTTTAGACAAGACCAAGACTTTGCAATATCATTTTGGTGTAAATTACCACCAACTCAATCAGATACAGGATCAACAGCATATCGTACATCTGGTTCAAATTGTATAATTACAAAGCGAGGTGTTGAACAAGAATTAGTAAGAGTAAATAGAAAATCAAATAGAAAAACATTTTATAGAAATACAAATATACATCGTACTAGATTTCCATATGATATAAGTGTTACAAATAAAAATCATCCAACATATCCGGCCGGAAAAATATTGTTTAGTAGAAGTAATGGAATTGATACATTGGAAGTAACTTCAAGTACATGTGTTACATCGTCTAATGATACTTGGTATCATGTAATGTGTAGCAAATCAGGATCAGATCTTGCAATGTTTGTTAATGGTGTATGGGAAAGTGGAGTTACAGATAAATTCCATACAGCTGATGATAATTTAATGAATCCATCACATTTAATGTTTGGAGCATTAGATGAGGATTGTAATGCATCCTTATCAGGAAGTATTGATGAAATAAGAATTTTCAATACATATTTACATTCTGCATCTGCAGAGTCATTAGCAAATAATCATTGGATGAGTAGTAGTGCATACCAAACAAATGTTGCAGGTAATGTATTTTACAGATCAGGACAAATAGTAGTTTCATCACCATTACCAAAATATCATTATGCATTACAAGAAGGTTTTGATATAGAACATAAATCGTCTAGAACTATTTATGAAAATGAAATACTATGTAAAGTTCCAATGGGAGAATGTAATGTTAGTATGAATCCAACATTACGTAAACCAAAAAGTGAATTGATACAAAATCAATTTACAAGTAGTGCCTGGAAACCATATATAACAACAATTGGATTGTACGACGACAATGCACAGTTATTAGCTGTAGCAAAATTGGCTAGACCAGTACAAAAACGAGATGATGTTGATATGAATTTCCTAATTAAATGGGATTACTAGATATTTATATTAAATAGGTTAATAAAAGGAGTCACGAGAATGGCAGTAAAAGATAATATGGTTAAGAGTCCGCCAAAAGGGGCTATAAGGTTTTCTATTTCTTTATCACCAGAACAAAAGAAAGCAAAAACACAAATTCTAAAACATCCTTATAATTTTATTGTAGGTAAAGCTGGTAGTGGTAAAACACTATTAGCAGTGCAAGTAGCATTGGATCAATTTTTTAAAAAACAATATAATAAAATAATAATTACAAGACCAACTATTTCTACAGAAGATAATGGATTCTTACCTGGATCTGAAAGAGAAAAAATGGAACCATGGTTAGTACCAATTAGAAGTAATATGAGAAAGGTTTATAATAAACCACCTATATTAGAAAAAATGGAAAAGTCTGAACAAATTGAATTAGTATCATTAGCTCACTTTAGAGGTAGAACTTTTGATAATTCAATTGTAATTGTAGATGAGTTTCAAAATTTAACAAGATCACAATTGGCGATGGCAATTGGTAGATTAGGTAAAGATTCCAAAATGTTATTTTGTGGAGATTCTTACCAAATCGATCTAAAAGATAAAAATTATTCAGCTTACCACGATATGGCTAAACTAACAAATTCAGCTTATGTATTTAAATGTGTATTAGAAGATTCACATAGACATAGTGCAATAGATGATTTGTTAGAATTATTAAACGGTTATCATTAATATGGCTTGGAGAAGTAAAAGTAAATTACGTAGAAATGCAATTAAACATGGTTATAGATCTGGATTCGAACATAAAGTATCAGATCAGTTAAAAGAAAACAAAATTAAGTTTGAATATGAAACAACAGTAATACCATATATCAAACCAGAAACTAAACATACTTATACAATTGATTTTACATTACCAAATGGAATACTAGTTGAAACAAAAGGAAGGTGGGTAGCAGAAGACCGTAAAAAACACTTACTTATTAAAAAACAACATCCTGAGTTAGATATAAGGATAGTATTCATGTCTGGTAAAACAAAAATTAGAAAAGGTTCACCAACTACATATGGAATGTGGTGTGATAAGCATGGAATTCCATGGGCAGAAAAAACAATTCCAACTTCATGGTTTTCTGAAAAATAATTTGGTTATTTGAAAAGTTTTCTTTATATTAGTATACATGACGAATTTTAAATTACTAACATTAATAGAATCTGTACTTGGAAAGGGTAGATCTACTAATAAAGGCAATGTAGCTTTTCACTGTCCTTTTTGCCATCATAACAAAAAGAAGTTAGAAGTTAACATCCTTTCTCAACACTGGCATTGCTGGGTATGTAATGCGGCAGGCCGTAAAATAATTACATTATTTAAAAAGTTAAAAGTTGAACGATTTAAAATATCTAAATTATTTGAATATATTGAAGAAACAGAATATAGACCTAAAATAACTACTACAAATACAAAGGCAGTAGAATTACCACCCGAGTTCAAGCCATTATGGAAAATAAACACATTATCACCAGAATATAGAAATGCGGTTTATTATCTTAAAAAACGAGGTATTACTATTCATGATATTCTTAAATATAGAATAGGATATTGCGAAACTGGACAATATTCAGGAAAGGTTATTATTCCTAGTTATGATGCAAATGGAGTATTAAATTACTTTGTTGGAAGAGCTTACTATGAAGATGATAATTTTAAACATAAAAATCCACAGGTATCAAAAGATATTGTAGGATTTGAGTTACATATTAACTGGAATTATCCAGTATGTTTAGTTGAAGGAGCTTTTGATGCAATTGCAATAAGAAGGAATGCAATTCCATTATTTGGTAAAACAATACCAGATCAACTTAAACATCGTATTATAGAAAATAATGTAAAAATAATTTATATATGTCTTGACCAGGATGCAAGAAAACAAGCTATTGAAACGGCTGAATATTTTATGGCAAATGGAGTAGATGTATATTTTGTAGACTTAAAAGAAAAAGATCCAAGTGAAGTAGGTTTTGGAAAAATTAATAACATATTAGCTGGAACAGAAAAACTTACTTCTAGTTGGCTAATAGAGCAAAGGATAATGGGAATATGATAAATAGAATATATCACATAGCAGATGTACATATAAGAAATGTTAAACGTCATAAAGAATATAGACAAGTATTTAAACGATTATATTCTTATATAAAAAAGACAAAACAAGAAAATGATATTATTTATATTGCTGGAGATATTGTACACGCAAAAACAGATATGTCACCAGAGTTAATTGATTTAACATCTGAATTCTTTTCTAATTTAGCAGATTTATTACCTACCATAGTAATTTTAGGAAATCATGATTGTAACCTAAATAACAATTATAGACTGGATGCCTTAAGTCCTATTGTTAAAGCCATCAATCATAAGAACTTACACTATCTTAAAGACAACGATGTATATGATATCCAAGGTGTACACTTTAACGTAATGGCGGTGGATGAAAAGCCTGCAAAATATATAAAAGCATCTGATTTTGAAGGTAATTTTAAGATAGCATTACATCATGGTTCGGTACATAACGCATCAACAGATGCTGGATTTACATTAAGTAATACTCATGTTACAACAGATATGTTTATAGGACATGATTTGGTATTATTAGGTGATATCCATAAACCACAATATTTAGATGATAAGAAAACAATTGCATATGCTGGTTCTTTAATTCAACAAAATCATGGAGAATCTTTAGGTCATGGAATAATGATTTGGGATTTAAAAACTAAAAAATCTGAATTTGTTGAAATTGAAAATGATTATGGTTATTATACATACGAAATTGATAATGGCAAAATTATCAATCCAGACTCAAGAGTACCTAAAAAACCAAGATTGAGATTAAAAGTAAAAGATACAGATTCTGGAACCTTAAAACAAATAATTGCAGATATTCGATCTAAATATAAAGTCCAAGATATTTCAATTCAAAAAATAAATGCATTAAATACAACAGATTCAAAAAATAAAATTAATTTTGGAAATGTGCGAGATGTAGAATGGCAAAACAATGTTATTACAGAATATCTAACAGATGAATTTGCGCTTGATGATGAATTGCTAGATACAGTTAGACATATAAATAGAACCGTTCATTCAAAATTACCAACTAATACATTAACAAGAAATATTACTTGGCAACCTAAGAAATTTGAATTTTCAAACATGTTTAGTTATGGTGAAGATAATGAAATTGATTTTTCAAATATGAATGGAACATATGGATTATTTGCACCAAATGCATCTGGTAAATCAACATTATTAGATGCATTAGCATTTACTTGTTTTGATAGATGTAGTCGTACAAAAAAAGCTGCTCATGTATTAAATAATAAAAAATCTAGATTCCATTGTAAGTTTGAATTTGAATTAGGAAAATATATATACTTTATTGAAAGGACAGGAAAAAAGAATAATCGTGGTCATGTAAAAGTAGATGTAAATTTTTGGAGAGTTGATAAAGACGGAAATGAAGAATCATTAAATGGAGACCAAAGAGATTCTACAAATAAAAGTATAAGACAATATCTTGGATCATATGAAGACTTTGTATTAACAGCATTATCATTACAAAATAATAATACAGGCTTTATTGATAAAACTCAAAGAGAACGAAAAGATTTATTATCACAGTTTTTAGATATTGATATTTTTGAACAACAATATTTGGTAGGCCATGAAGATATTAGAGAAACAGCTGCATTAATAAGAGAATACAAAAGAAAAGATTTTTCAACTGATTTATCAACTGCTAGGGAAATTATATCTCAATATACCGGATCATATGAACAAATGAAAGTTGACAAGACAGAACATGAAGAAATGAAAACAAATCTCAATGATATCATTTTTTCGTTAACAAAAGAATTAAAAAAAGTTGATGATACATTAGATTCACCAGATGATATTAAATATGAAATTACTCAATTATCTGATAGAATTGGAAATTTAAAATTAGACCGAGAACATCAAAAAGATTTAATTAAGTCTCAACAAAAATTAATAAAAGAAATAACCCAAAAAATAAATAAGATTGATGAACAATCTTTAAAAGATGCATTAGTAGAATTAAAAGATTATAATGATACTGTTATTAAATTAAATAACGATCTTAAATTAAAACAATTAAAAATACAACATGCTCAAAAAATGGTTTCAAAATTAGACAAACATGAATGGGATGAAGATTGTAGTTATTGTATGGCTAATCCATGGTTAAAAGAAACTCAACAAGTTGCAGACTTATTGCCTAAATTAATTGATGAAGAACAAGTTTTAGAATTTGATATTAAACATCATGAAGATGGTATTGCAAAAATAGAACATGAAGATAAACCAAAAGAAAAATTAAAAGTTTTAGCTGATTTAAAACATTCATTAGGAATAAATAATGGAACATTAATTGCATATAAACATGAATTAGAAAAGTGTAAATGGGATATTGAATCTATAAATAATGATATACGTGATAAGAAAAAACAATTAACAAAATCTCAAAAACAAAAAGATAATATTGAATTTAATAAAACTAAAAATTCTGAAATATCTGAAATTAGAGAAGAAATAACAACAGTAAGTTCAGAATTAGGACAATTACATACTAAACTATTATCTCTTTCAGGTAAATTAAAAATGGCTGAAAAGTCTAGACAAGATGCAATTGATGGTATTAATAGATTAAAATCATTAGAACAACAATATCAAGGATATGAATATTATCAAAAAGCAGTTCAGCGTAATGGAGTTCCTTATCATTTAATAACTAGAGCACTTCCACAAATAGAAGCTGAAATAAATAATATCTTAAATCAAATTGTTGAATTTACAATTATATTACATACAGATGGCAAAAATATAAATGCATTTATTGTATATGATGATGATAATTACTGGCCATTAGAATTAACATCTGGTATGGAGAAATTTATTTCATCATTAGCTATTAGAACTTCTCTAATAAATGTATCAAATCTTCCTAGGCCAAATTTTCTTGCAATTGATGAAGGTTTTGGAGTATTAGATTCAGACAATCTTAATTCAATGTATATGTTATTTGATTATTTAAAATCACAGTTTGGATTTATTATGTGTATTTCTCATATAGATGCAATGCGAGACATAGTAGATAAATTAATTGAAATTAAAAAGACAAACGGCTACTCAAATATTTCCTATAATTAATGTTTTACCATATTTATAATAAATATTTAAGGTAAAACTAGGGAACATATATGCCGATAAGAAGAGAAGCCTCTTATATAGGATTAAAAGATAATGAACAGTTACGGTATGACGTAGTTGATCGTGATCCATTATCCAAAGACTTTTTCGAAGTAGTAGAATTTCCAGAAACATTAACAGCAGGTAAAAATGTGTTTAAGTTTCGTGGTGATCCTGACTCACTAGTAGATGATTCTAATATATATGTAGAAATATTAGATTATAATGGCGATCCAGTTTATTATGATGTACTTCCATATATGGAAAAAGATGGTGTAAGGGTATTAGCCGTATGGGTATATCCAGATACACCAGAAGGAAGATGTACATTTTATTTAGCTGGTCGTATGCAGCTTGATCCGGAATCAGGACAGAGGTATAGATATAGTTCAGATCAAAATTCAGACTTATATAAAAATTTACCAAATGTATTATGGAAACGTACAACAAGAATTGCACCAAATAGAAGAAATGGTTCAGAAATAATATTTTTACAACAACCTAAAGTAGCTATTTCAGAACAAGTAAAAACATTTGCCCAGATAACTGATCTGCCAACATTCTTTAAACAAGTATCAGGATCTGTTGCAACAGGTATGTCAGTTTCAGGAACGGGACCTGCAGGAGGATATTCAACTATAACTACAAATATATCTGTACCTACTGCAGCAGGAATTGCAAACCAAGTAGTAACAGCTGTTTGGCCTGCATTTGCAGCACAGGCACAAGCAAATGCAAATATGGTGATGGTACAAGAAGCACAATTTTCTGGTAAGACAATTGCAAAAGCAATGGGAAAATCAAAGGTAGCATCTGCAATGCCATCTACATTAGCCAATTCACCAGCAGTTGCAGGTACAATAAATAATTTAACTGCAGCACAAACAAAGACACAGTTACAGATAGCCGATCCGGCACAGGTTATAAATAATGCACTTGGAAATGTTGGTAATCAAGGACCTGGTGGAACTACATTAACAGCATTACCACCACCAACTAAGGCCGCGGCTGATTTGATGGCAGCTCCTCAAAATGAAGTTACATCAATCCAAACCGTTGTATATAATCCACCTGATACCACAACAGCAACATTTGTAGGACTACCATTAACAGGTAGTTTACATTTAGGTGCAACAGTAATAATTAATAGACCAGTAGCTACCGTTCCAAATGATACATGGTTAAATTCAGCAGGAGAGGCAGTCCATGTATCAGCAGCAAGTGAACATGTAAGTGAAGGAGGAGGATCAAAAACAATAGATTGTACATATGTTGCAACAATTGTAGATATAGAAAATTCAACCACAGCTAAATTATCTCCGGCATTTGATTTCTCAGTTGGAAGAGTTAGTAAACCTCAAGATGGAGAACATATAATTGACTTTAATCCATCAACTGTGACAATGAGCTTCTGGGTTCCACAAATGACAGCTGAGACAGAAAATTCAATGTCATTTGCTCATATTAAATTATCAAATATAGAACCAGCAACTGGTGATGTAATGGGAGTTAAAACTTCTTATAAAATGATGGGAGCTCCAGGAGACTTTATAGATACTGGAACATCAATATTAGAATTACAAGAAGTGATGGTCGATACAGGATCTACTTCAGCTGATGTAACATTAGGATTAACAGAAACTAAAATAGGACAAATTGCAGATCAAAACCATATTGGATTGTATTATGAATTCACTGGTGGTGAAGGAAAATTTGATATGGATACTTTAAATGAATCTATACAAATAAAATCAACTGATCCATTAACACAAAATACAGGTGTTAAAATGCAATTGAAAAAAGAATTTAGACCAATATGTTTTGCAAATTCAGAATATGCATTTCAGTTTTTTGCAAAGGCAATTAATACAGGTTCAATGAATGCTCAAAATGTATCTCCTACAGATGCAAGGATAGATGTATATATGTCAGGTTCATCAATAAGTGATGCAAGAACATATAATGGAGGTATCCAGCAATCACAGATAGGTGGAGGATTAACAGGTCCATTTACAGATTCACAATATGGAAATTATTTAGGAACTCTTGAATCAGTAGCAGGAGGAGCAGCAGTATTTAATAGAGTAGAATTTGTACCTGAATATACAGAAACATTTACACCAATATTTGTAATTAGAAAAGGAAGTTGGTTTATTACAAATATATCTTTAACGGCAAATCTAGATACAGGATTTTCTCCTAACTTCCATACATTGAATATTCGAATACCAACTGATGCAATGAATGCACCAATGGCATTCCGATTCCAATATGTAGATTATTTAGGAGCTCCTGCACAAACTGAAACTTATGCCCAAGGAGCTATATTTGATGGCGATAACAATTATTTTGAAGGTGATAGCGGACTTATAACAGGTTCAATAACAATTGGTAATACAGTAGGATCTGGTATAGAACTTGCAGGTGTTAGTTCAGCATTTATTAGGTCTATAGGTTATCAAGGATTTACATCTGCATCTGCAGGTAAAGGATCAGGATTCTTATTTTATAGTGCATCTGTTTTACCTGACTCCCCAGATGGCTATGGTGGTGTAGGATTAGAACTTGTACAAGACTCATCAAGTTTCTTCAGATTTGCAACATCAGGATCAATTTCTGGAAAACCAGCTGGTTTAGAAATACGTACTGATTCATTCTTCCTAGGAGGTGATGATTCGTTTATATCTGGTGCAAATGGAGCAATAGAAATTACATCATCTAATTTCCATTTAGATAGACAAGGTGATGTTATCATGCAAGGAACAATCACCGCAGAAGCAGGAGGAACTATTGGTGGTTGGGGTATAGGAACAACTACATTATCATCAAGTAATAATTCAGTTATATTAGATGCAGATGGACCATATCATATTTCATCTTCAGGTTTCCAAGTAGATTCAGATGGTAGAGTATCTGCAAGTGCAGGATTGATAGGAGGATTTACATTAGGAGACCATAGTTTAGAAACCTCAGGGGTAGAATTAAATGATTCTACTCAAACATATTTTATTAGTTCAAGTACATTTAAAGTAAAACACTCAGGTGAAGTAACAGGATCTGATGTACAATTTGATGGAGGAGTGGTAGCTGGATGGACAATAGATGGAACAAATTTAAAATCTACAAGTGATTATATTGTATTGCAAGGAGATAATACACCGTTTGTAAAAGTACAATCTGATACAAATAATACAGTAAATATGTTTTATAATAGTGCAACTGATTGGGGACTATTAGGAACAGTAGGAACAGAAAAAATATTTGAATTAGGATCAGAAAATCAAATAGCTGGAATTAATTTTATAAGTGGTTCTTTATATAGATCTAATAGATGGAGAATATCAGCATCATTAGATACAGCAGATCCAGTATCATTTATATCTTCTTCAGCATTTAAAGTATCAGCTGATGGAACAATTACAGGTTCTGATATATTATTAGGTGATAAAGCAGCTGGTAACTTCTTACAATTTTTAGGAAGTACATTAACAGTACAAGGAACAATTACAGCTGATAATATTCAAACTCCTGCTTCAATTGGAGGATCGCCATCAACATTATCAAATGCATCTGCATCTATTACATCTCAAGGTTTAGCCAAATTTGTATCTGCAAGTATTGGTGGATTTGAAGTACAAACAGATGTAATTAAATCATTAAATGAAGACTTGATATTAAGATCTGATGGTAGAATAACTGGATCACAGGTATTATTTGATGGAGGAGATATTGCAGGTTGGAATATAAACGGTGATATGTTATCATCATCAAATGCATTCCTTGAAGGAGGAGCTACTCCTGAATTACTTGTTAGAAAATCTGCAGATGATTTTGTAAGAACACATTTTGCTGCAAGTGATAATTGGGGATTGATGGGCAAATCTGGAGGCAATATATTATTTGCTTTAGGAGCCAATGTAGAATCAGGAGAAGAAGATAATCAAATTGCTGGTTGGGCATTTGATAATGAAAAATTAACTGGTGGTAATATGATCATCAGAAAAGAAGGAACTATTGAATCAGATGGATTTGTTTCAAACTTAGCAGGTTCAGGATTTAGATTAACTGCGGTGTCAGGAGGATTCCTAGAAGTAGAGAATGCAAGAATAAGAGGAACATTATCTACTGCAGTATTTGAAAAAGAAACAGTTAATGCGGTTGGTGGACAATTATATGTTGCAAACTCATCAGTGTTAACAGGATCAGCATTACATCCAGGAGCCTTTCATGATGCAACAGATACAACAATGTCAATTGCAAATGTATCTGGATTTACATATGGAGAAATATTATCACTTAAAAAAGTATCATCAACTGGATTTACTACAGAGTACGTAAGAGTTCAATCAGCTTCTAGATTTGATGCATCAAGCGATACTGACTTTGGTGGCTTCTTATTTGTAACTAGGAGTATAAGTTATGATGGTTCTCCTACTCATGGACCATCAGGTTCATTAGGAGATTCTCCATTTGCTGCACAATCATATACAGGTTCTCAGGTAATTGTATCAACAGGTAAAATTAATACTGGATATATTAGATTAAATGCCAATCCAAATGACCCATTTACACCATATATGCAAATTGTAGAAAGAACAGGTTCAGGATTATATGATTTGAATCTTGCAGCACAAGTAGGAGATTTATCAGGAATAACAGATAGTTCATTTAGTGATGGAGTAACTGGTCATGGTATTTATACAACCAATGGATATTTCAAAGGAAAGATTGAAGTAAGTTCATTACCAACCGCTCCTCCAAGTGAAGGATTAATTTTACATTTACCATTTGATGGATTTATATCAACTGGATCTTTTGGTTCAAGTAGTTTATTACAAGATGTGTCAGGATTTAGACAACATGAAAATGGAACCATTCAGATAGACGCCGGTACGGCCGTTACATGCAATTCTTCAAGTGCCAAAATAGGTGGTTCTGCAGTATTTCCAGGTGTAACTGATAAAACTGGTAAGTTAACATTGAATCCAATACAATTATATGATAACCATACATTTGCACATTGGCTAAAGATAGACAAATCAGATACTTCTCAAATGTCATTTTCAGTTGATGCAGATACTTCATTTACAAATCCTCACGGAGGAGGAGCATTAGTAGCTGGTGTTGGTGGTGCTGGTAATAATGCTCAATTAGATCTTTGGTTTAATGGCACTAAAATATTATGGAATACAGGTGATGGTGACAATAATCCTTTCCAAGAATATCCAGGAGGACCAGATGTTACTTGGCAAGAATATGATGGATTATGGACTCACTTTGCTGTTGTAAATGATACATTAACATTGACTGCAAGTTTATATATTAATGGTCAATGGAAAGGTTGGGCAAAATATAGAAATCCAACAATGGGACCAGCTGTAGGAGCAGATCTTAACATCGGAGGATACCAAGGAGCACAATATGCATATAATTTTAAAGGTGAAATAGATGACTTTAGAATTTATACTGGTTCATTAACTGATGAAGAAGTTCAAGCATTATATTTAAGTCCTAATGCAGGTGTTGGTAGAACAATCATTGAAGGAGATTCTATAACATCAGGACATTTAAGATCAAATAATTGGGGCCCATCAGTTGGTTCTGAATTTAGTTTAGATAATGGAACATTCAAGTTAGGAGGTTCTAGCAATCCAAAATTATCTTGGGACGGTACTACATTATTGATTGGAGGATTCATAGAAGAAACAGCAACCAGTTCAATGTTAGGACCTTATACAACTAACGCAGCTACTACATCATTACATAATCCATCCAATTATGCATTTGGAGGAGATGGATTCACATTGACAACAAATACAGCAGCTGAAGGATTAAATTTAACATCTCAATACATGGGATATTATAATGGTGGTTTTGCAACTTATATGGATAGTGCTGGTAACTTCTATTTAGGAGGAGATAGTACTGGTTCATTGATGTGGAGCGCAGCTGATGCATCATTACAAATAATAGGAAATATTCAAGTACAAAATTCTGAATCATTTTATATGCCAAATAAAACAAAGGCAGATTATAGAATTGCATTAATAGAATCAGCTTCAGCAGATCCTACACCAGGTAGTAGAGTTATTTCAAGTTCATTAGGATATACAAATTACTTTGAAAATACAACTACAGGTTCAACTACGCCTTCGGATATTTTAGGTTACGATCAAGGATATGATTTATATGTATTTTCAGGTGAAGTATGGAATGTAGAAAAAGAACAGATGGTTATGAATCTATTTGATGAAGGACAGTCTGTATTTGTACAAGCGAATAATATGGCAGGTGCAGATGTAACCGGATCAGGTGGTACTGATTATCCTATTAAACAGCATACTAGTGGTGTTGCATCAAATCCATATGAAAACGGTCATATAGCAACAGGATCTGGATTGCAAGAAACAGATCCAATCGGTCAAGGTTGGTCGGTATGGTCAGATTCGGCTCCTGCTGATACAGGTAATATTCCAATAACAGTTTATTCAGATGGAGGAGGTTCTACATATGCACCAATTGCAATATCTGGTTCGATACCTACAATATCAGATACTGGTAATATAGCTACAAATACAACTGCAGCCTATTTAGCATTTTATGGTACTAATCCAAGAGGAGGTAGAATAATTATATCAACTACAAGATATAATTATATTAAAGAAACACCATTGGAACGTTGTTTAGACTTCCTACTTAAGAAAGATTTAGACCAAGAATCATATCAACAAGGTATTACCAAAATAACTGGTGATATGGTTAAAACTGGTAAAGTGCAATCTAATAATTGGACCGATGGTGGCCAAGTAGGATCTGAGTTTAATCTTAATGATGGCACATTTAAAATGGGTGGAGATACAAATCCATCATTAGAATTTGACGGAACAGATTTAATTGTATCAGGAGGAATATCAGCATCTGGTGGATTAATAGCAGGCTTTACAATTGAAGAAGATGCAATATATTCTGGAACAAAAGACACTTCTGGATTTGCCGCAAACAATGCAGATATAACCATTGGTGCAGATGGAATTCATACAAAACAATTCTATGTTGATACAGCAACAGGTAATGCAGGATTTGCAGGAACAGTAACTATTGGAACTTCAGATTTAACAGAAGCCAATACATTGAATCAGACAGGTTCAACCACTCAAGGAAGTTCTTTAATTTATAATCCTAATTTTGAATTAGCTGCGCCTGATGGAAGACCAGCCGGAGTAAAAGCCGTGTATGGTGGTGCAACCGCAACCAATATTAGTTTTTCTGGAAGTTTAGCAGCAAGTCAACAACTAGTAATTGTTAATGATAGTGATGCCCATATTGGCGCTGGCTGGCCAGCCTTTCATGTATCAGTTGGATCTGAATATCGAGTACAAGTAAGGCTTCGAGGAGAAGTAGTTGATTCATCCGGACTTTATATTAGAATGCAAGAATATGATTCTGAGTTAGATTCTGGAGATACTCATGTATCTTATAATGCTAGTATCTCAGAAGCTGGCGTACAAGAAGCTACAAGGCAAGTGACGCAAGGAACTCAAAATTCAAGTGGTTCATTCCAATTTGAAAGAATAGCTGGAACAAGTGTTGAAAATGGACCTGTTGCAACTTCATTTACAGATTATGAATTTATATATAGACCAACTAGCACAGCTAAATGGGCTTCATTAATTGTTTTAAATTGGACTGATATAGCAGCTGGAGATCCATTAATTGTTGATCGAGTATATGCATACAAAGAACCATCTATTCATGATGGAACTGTAGGTGGTTGGACAATATCAACTGATAAAATAAAAGGTGGTAATGCCATCTTGAGTGGTAGTGGTATTTTAACATTAGGTGTTACACCAAATGCATCTGTAGCCGGAACCAATAAAGGTATTTATATGGACGGAGATGGTAGTTTCCTTGCATATGGTAATTCAACTAACTTTGTAAAATTTGATGCATCTGGTACATCAGTTGAAATTAAAGCTAATACATTTGATCTTGCAACATCAACTATGATATTAGATAGTGGAACCAATTCAGGTAAGATTGCATTAGGTTCAACTCCAAACACATCTGTGGCAGGAACAAATGCTGGTATATACATGGATGGTACTGGTGACTTCCTTGCATATGGAGATGCAAATAATTATCTTAAGAAAGATGGAACTGCATTAACAATGAAAGCAGAAACATTTGATTTGGCCGCAACAAACTTAACTATTAATTCTGCAGGCCATTATATAATAGATACTGGTAATTTCAAAGTTGATAAAGGTGGAGCTATCACATCATCAGCAGGTGAAATAGGTGGTTGGTTGATTGCAAATAATTATATAAAGTATGACTCTGCAGGCGGAATGATATGGATGGGACAAAGTTCTGCAGATTCAGGACAAACAGAAATTAGAATTTCATCTGATGGAACGGGAGTAGGTACTTCCAACTATGTTAGAATGTATCAAGACCATGATGTTGATACATGGGGTATTGAAGGAAAAACAAGTAATGGAGCCGGCGGGACAATATTCCATCTAGGAGAAACAGCAGGTTCAGATGACAATCAAATAGCAGGATGGCAATTTGATAGCACACAACTTACAAGTAATTCAGGAGATGGAGGACAAACATTCTTGAAAGCAAATGGACAAATAACTGCATCAAGCATGTTGTTATCAGGTTCTGCAGTAGCAACCAATTTTGCAACCAAAGTTGTGACAGTGACAAATGGTAACGTGTCTGATTATACAAGGGCTGTTACAGGTGGAGTTAATTTAGTATTTGATGGATCACAAGGAGGAGATAGAGTTATGCATATGATTTTAGATCATGACCCAGGATTAATAAAAGGATTTGATTTAGTTGATGATGGCACCGAAGTTGAATCGCAAATATTAATAGATGTTATAGTAGCTATAACTGGATTTGATGATGGTATTAGTACATCAATGCAACAAATGAACGCTTTACGAGATTAGAATAGGAGAATAAAATGGCAACAGTAACAATGACAGCAGGACACAGATATAAATTCGCCGCCTCGGCAGGATCACCTGTGTTACTAGAATCTTCCGATAATGTAGGAGATGTGAATTATTTTCATAACCAAGTTCATATAGAAGATATAGAAGGCACCAGTAATGCACAACTTACGGTTAAATCAAATAACGGTACTACTCAATACGGACCTACTATATTTTGTTGGAACACAGGAGCAGGTGACGCAGGAATTTGTTTTAGAACAGATAGTGCATATTGGTCAGTAGGATCTGATAATGACCAATCCAATAGATTTTCAATTGGAAACAGTTCTAATATAGGATCAACCTTAGCTTTAACTATTGATACTTCAAATGAAGACGTAATGATTCATAATACATTAAGAGTAGATAATATTATTGGTACAGCTGGTGTTCATGATAATATCGATTTTAATGATTGTGAATTGCGAGAGATTAAATCTCTTCAATTACAAGATTGGGATGATGATACTAATACAGATAATACTGTTAGAGTAATTCGAAGAGATGGTAAGTGGAATCATTATGATGGCAGTGTAACAATAGGACAATATGAAAATGGAGATACAATGGTTGGCCAAATGTCAGCTGATGGAGATCTAGCAATTAAAGGTAAATTGTATATAAGTACAGGCGCTGGTGGAACAGATGGTTTCCAAGATACTGGAGCAACAAAGATATTAATTGAAACAACTGATGACTCAGGTGGATTACCTGGTAACGAAACTTATGCAGCTACTGAAGTAAGAGCTGAACATACTGCTTGGTGGAAAATATATGATGAAGATGCTATTAGCACTCAATATGCTATTTATGGTTATAATACAGATACTCAAAAATCTAGATGGTTAAATTATGATGGTTCAGACTGGGAAGGATGGAATATGGATAATGATGGTGATTTTGCTATTCATGGTTCATATAGTTCTTCTGATAGAAGACTAAAAACAAATATAAAATATTTAACTGGTTCTGCGATGGATGCAATATCTATTGTAAAACAATTAAAAGCAGTTTCATTTGATTGGATAAAATATAATAAACCTGTTAGTGCAAGTTATGGATATATAGCAGATGAAGTAGAACCTATACTACCAGGAGTGGTAAATACAGCAACAGAAGTAAAACTGTATAAATCTGGAAGTCTTTTAGAAGATGGTACAACTTGGTGGGTCGGTAATCTTACAAGTTCTCATGATCAACATGGAAATGCATTACCAGAAGAAATGGGAAATCCGATAATATCTAATAAACAGAGTATAAATTATTCTGCTTTGATCCCAATATTATCAGAGGCCATAAAAGAACAACAAGATATTATAGAAGACTTGAAAACTAGAATAATATCATTAGAGAACGCATAATCTATATATTTATATAAAATGAATTTAGGTGAACAAATAGTAGACAATTTATTAACGGAAATGGATTCTCCGATTAAAACCGTAGTGGCAATATATCCAGGTAGATTTCAACCAATGGGTCAACATCATGCAAAAGTATATGACTGGTTAGCAAAACAATTTGGAAAACAAAATACATATATTGCAACATCAGATAAAGTTGCATTGCCAAAATCTCCATTAAACTTTCGAGAAAAGGTTCAGGTAATTAGAAAACATGGAATAACAAATGTTTCTCAAGAAAAAAATGTTTATGCTCCAGAAAATATATTAAAAAAATATAATCCTGAAACTACTGCAGTGGTATTTGTATATGGAAAAAAAGATGCAGGAAGATTAAGATATACAAAAAAAGATGGTTCACCTGGTTATTTCCAGGATTTTGCAAAGTCTAAATCAAATCTAAAAGGATATGATAAACATGGATACGTTGTTATATCACCGCATATAGAGTTAAAAGTACCAGGATTTGGTGAAATGTCAGGTACAACAATTAGAGCCGCATTGGCAACCGCAGACATGAAAACATTTAAAAATATAATGGGCTGGTATGATCCAAAAATATATCAGTTATTAAGAAAAAAGTTTTCTGCAATAATGGAATCATTTATAGTTAAAGAAGGAAGTAATGTTACAGGCCAAGGTAAAGCTGATGTAGATGATGGACCAAGATACTTTTATGGAAATCAGAATACATATAGAAAGAAAACAGATGCCATGGCAAAACGTTTAGGATATGAAGTTATAAATTATATTGTAAAGGATAATCCTATTGAAGTTCATAATACAAATTTTCCAGATGGACCACCATTGACAGTATCATACTTTCCAACAGGTGTCAAGGGAGGAGAGTTTTCTGGTACAGATTATATTAAAGATTACAAAGGAAGGCCTGGGTATTCAAAATGGAAGAGTTATATTTCAAATATTGCTCAATCTGTAGGATATAAATTTTTAGATTTTTTAGGAGCAGAAGATTCTATTGAATCAAGTAAAGGAGAGATATTAGTGCCAACTACATTAAAAGAAGATATTAATTTACCAATCAATATCGGCGATACAATTATGATGGGTAGATTTAAAAATAAAAAGGTAGTAGTGAAAACAATTAATTTTAATGATAAAGGAGACTTATTAATTAATGGTAGGTCTGCAGCAAGATTTAGAATTATGCCACAAGAACCAAAACCTAAATCATTAGGAGAATCAATTGCATTACAGTTATTAACAGAGGGTGGAGCAGCCGGACACATGAATCATCCATTTGATGATAGAGATATTACATTTGCGGATATGAAACAAATGATACGATTATCATTAGAAGGTAAATTAAATATTGAATCTGGAGTTCAAGAAAAAACAGACGGACAAAATTTATTAGTTACTTTTAAAGATGGTAAACTTGGAGCAGCAAGAAACAAAACTACAATTAAGAATCCAATGGATATTGATGCTGTTAGAATGAAATTTGCAGGTAGAGGTGAAATAGAAAAAGCTTTTACATTTGCAATGGAAGATTTAGAACGCGCATTATTAAGAGTACCAAAAGATAAATTATTTGAAATATTTCAAAACGGTTCAAGATTTTTAAACATGGAAATTATATACCCAGGAACTCAAAATGTTATAATGTATGGACCAAAGGCATATATACAATTTCATGGAGTAGATGAATATGATTTAGAATTAGCAGTTAAAGTTGATTCATATCCTGAATATGCACCATTATTACAAAAAACAATAGCCAATGTTAATGCAAATATACAAAAGCGATTTGAAATAATTCCACCTAAAATTCTAACTACAAAACAATTACCTGATTTTGAAGAAAAGGAAAAATATTTTATAGATCAAGTAACATCCTTACAATCTCAATTCAAATTAAAGGATTCAGATGAATTAAAAATGTGGCATCAAAAATGGTGGGAAGTAAGAATAAATCAAATAATACCTAATGCAACAGATGATATAAAATTAGGATTATTAAAAAGATGGGCATATTTTGATAAATCATTTAGAATGAATTCAAAAAATATACCTGATCCAGAAATATTACAAAAAGCTAAAGAATTTGATAAACAAAATTTTAAACAACAAAACAAACAAAATGTATATAATTTTGAAAAAATCTTTTTAGAATTAGGAGTTGAAATACTACATAATATATCAGATTATTTATCAATTGTTCCTACAGATGCAATAAAGGATATGAAAAGGCGGATAGCTGCAAAAATCAAAGTCATACAGAAATCTAAGGATTTAGCGTCACTTGACAAATTAAAGTTTGAATTAAAACGTATTGAAGATTTAGGTGGATTTGAAAAATTAGTGCCAACAGAGGGTATAGTATTTGTATATAAAGGAAAAACATATAAATTAACAGGTTTATTTGCTCCTATCAATCAATTGTTAGGAATAGGCGGACTTGGCGATAAGTAGCATATTTATATAAAAAATAGGGAATAACCATGAACGAAGAAAATTTAAGAAAAGCAATAAGAACTGAAATTCGTAGAACACTTAAAGAAGCTCCATCAAAGTATGGTTCTGGTTTAGGTGGATCTGAAAGACAAAAAGTGTCTAGAATTTTTCAATATTTAGAAAGAAAAGGATTATCTAGATTTTTAAATATGTTGAAAACAGATATTGAAAAAGCTCAAGCCATTGCAAGATTTGCAGATGAAGTAGGTTTACCAATTAATAAAGTGGCTCAACTAAGAAGTCAATTGGTAAAGATGAAAGCAGCTGCAAAAAGATCTGGTAGGGATCAAGAAGTTTAATTAAAAAAAAAGGTTATATGAGTAAGTTAAAGAACGTGAAGGCGATCCAAGATATGTTATCTGGAACGCATAAATCACAAACAAGAAAGTCTCATTATTTTGGAAATACAAAATCTGAAATAAAAAAGGAAGATGTTATTGAACAATTTGAAGACGGAAAACCTAAGATTTGGATTGAAACAGATCCAAATGGAAATAGAACTCGAGTTACTCAAAATAATGGATTTAAATCACGTGAATCCGAAAATGGTTATTTAGTAAGACAAGTACAAAAACAATTTCAAATGCCAGATACTTGTCCAAACTGTGGAAAGAATACTCATACATCAGAAAAACGATTAAATGAAAAGTTTTGGATAACACATAAACAATGTTTTGATTGTGTTGTTAAATTTGAAACTAACCTGAGGAATGATAAAGATGCATGGGAAAATTACAAACGTGATAGAATGTTAAAAAATGCTGAATCGTTCTTTAAAGATGCTGATGAAGATGTTAAAGGATTAGAAAAGATGATGACAGAAGCTATTCGACAAGTACAAAATGCTGATGGAGATATTGAAACGTTTGATGCTGCAATGAGTAAAGAAAAATTTAAAGAAACTGTATTGCAAAAATATAAAGAATATAAAGAACAAATATTATCAGAATTAAAAGGAGAATAACATTATGGGATTTGGATTAGGAAAATTATTTTCAGGTGGAGCCGGAGAACTAGTAGAATCAGTTGGTGGTGTACTTGATAATCTAACAACCTCGAAAGAAGAAAAATTAGAAGCAAAAAGAAAAATGAAAGAATTAATTGCCAACCATGAGGCGGCAATGGAAAAGAATATCACAGACAGATGGTCAGCTGATATGAATTCAGATTCTTGGTTAAGTAAAAATGTAAGACCATTAGTATTAATATTTTTAGTAGTATGTACAGTATTATTAATTTTTATTGATGCAGGAACAATTAAATTTGTAGTAGAAGATAAATGGACGGACCTTTTACAATTAGTACTTATTACAGTAATTGGTGCTTATTTTGGTGGTAGATCACTTGAAAAGACAAAGAAAAAATAATCATTCTTTTTCTTGTTTTTCTGTAGATAATTTATTATATTAAAATACTATGTCAGTAAAGAAAACATTAAAAGAAATCATACGCGATGAATATAAGAAGTGTGTACAAGATCCTATACACTTTATGCGTAAATACTGTATAATTCAACATCCTACTCAAGGAAAAATATATTTTAATCTGTATCCATTCCAAGAAGAATCATTAACACAGATATCTCAAAATAGATATAATATTATTCTTAAGTCTAGACAGTTAGGAATTTCAACTTTAACAGCCGGATATGCATTATGGAAAATGTTATTTAAGGCAGATTTTAACTGTCTAGTAATTGCAACTAAACAAGATGTTGCAAAGAACCTTGTAACAAAGGTTAGAGTAATGCATGAAAACTTACCTAAATGGTTAAAGGGGGCAGTTGCTGAAGATAATAAACTTTCATTAAGATTAAGTAATGGGTCGCAAATAAAGGCCATATCATCAAAAGGTGATGCAGGTAGATCTGAAGCATTATCATTATTGATATTTGATGAAGCAGCATTTATTGATAAAATTGATGATATATGGACAGCCGCTCAACAAACATTAGCAACTGGTGGAGATTGTATTGCATTATCTACACCTAATGGAGTTGGTAATTGGTTTCATAAACAATGGGTAGAAGCAACTGCAGGCGGAGAATTTAATAATATATCATTACATTGGACAGTACATCCAGATAGAGATCAAGCTTGGCGAGATAAACAAACAGAATTGTTAGGTGAGAAAATGGCCGCTCAAGAATGTGACTGTGATTTTATATCATCTGGACATACAGTAGTAGATGGAGAAATACTACAATGGTATCAGGAAACATATGTTAAAGATCCAATTGAAAAGCGAGGAATGGATGGAAATTATTGGATATGGGAATATCCAAATTATTCAAAATCATATATGGTTGTAGCTGACGTTGCAAGAGGAGATTCAACTGATTACTCTGCATTCCATGTATTTGATACAGAACAATGTAAACAAGTTGCAGAATATAGAGGTAAAATAGGAACTACCGAATATGGTAATATGTTAATATCAGTTGCAACAGAATATAATAATGCATTACTAGTTATTGAAAATGCAAATATAGGATGGGCATCCATTCAGGTAGCATTAGACAAAGGATACCAAAATCTATACTATTCTTATAAACAAGATGGATACTTAGATGAGGAAATACACTTGAAGAAAGGATATGATTTAAAAAAGAAATCACAAAAAGTTCCTGGATTTTCAATGACATCAAGAACTCGTCCATTAGTAATATCTAAATTAGAAACATATTTTAGAGATAAAACACCATTGGTTCATTCAAAAAGATTAGTAGATGAATTATTTACATTTATTTGGTTAGGGCATAGAGCAGAAGCTGCAAGGGGCTATAATGATGATTTAGTAATGTCATTTGCAACAGGATTATGGATGAGAGATACAGCATTAAGACTTCATCAACAAGGTATGGATTTAAATAGAAAATCATTAGGCGGTATAGGAAAGACATCAGAAGGAGTATATTCAACAAAAACAGACTTAAAAGGTTCAGGATGGGATTGGAAGAGTGGAGATAAAGACAACGACGATTTAACCTGGCTTTTATAGTACAATCATATTTATATAAAAGTAGAAAATTATGGCAAACAAATCATTAAGATCTAGACTTAGAAGACTTTTTTCAACGAATGTAATAGTTCGTAGAATTGGTAAAAAGAGACTACAAGTTGTAGATTCAAATAAGTTACAATCAATGGGTAACATGAGACAGACAAAATACATTGATCGGTTTTCAGGAATTCATACAAAAAACCCAGGATGGAGCACATATAATAATACAGCAAATTATCATCAAAATAGAGTAGAATTATATACAGATTATGAAGGTATGGATATGGACCCAATTATATCTTCAGCATTAGATATATATGCAGATGAAAGTACAGTGAAGGATGCTGATGGTGATACTTTAACAATTAAATCATCTGATGATAATATACGAAAAATATTAAGAAATTTATTTTATGATGTATTAAATGTAGAATATAACTTATGGCCTTGGATTAGAAATGCATGTAAATATGGTGACTTTTATTTACATTTAGATATTGATGAAGAAATTGGTATTGTAAATGTAGTTCCAATGTCTGCATATGAAATGAGACGTGAAGAGCAGTTTGATGATAAAAATCCGTATGCCGTTAAATTTTATTATGAAGGAATGAGTAATATTGGCCAAGGAGGTAATTCACAAATGGAATATGATCCATTTGAGGTAGCACATTTTAGATTATTGTCAGATACAAACTTTTTACCGTATGGTAAATCAATGTTAGAAGGTGCACGAAAAGTATTCAAACAATTAACTCTTATGGAAGATGCAATGTTGTTACATAGAATAATGAGAGCTCCAGAAAGAAGAATATTTAAAATTGATGTAGGTAATATACCACCAAATGAAGTTGATTCACATATGCAACAAATAATGAACAAAATGAAAAAAGTTCCTTATATGGATGAACAAACAGGTGATTATAATCTTAAATTTAATCTACAAAACATGTTAGAAGATTATTATTTACCAGTAAGAGGTGGTGAATCTGGAACTAATATAGAATCTTTACCTGGTACAAGTAATGATGGACAAACTGAAGATATAGATTATTTAAGAAATAAAATGCATGCTGCATTAAGAATACCAAAAGCATTTTTAGGATATGATGAAGGTGTAGAAGGAAAGGCAACATTAGCAGCAGAGGATATTAGGTTTGCAAGAACTATAGAAAGAATACAAAAAATATTTACATCTGAATTAACTAAAATTGCAATTGTACATTTATATACACAAGGATATACAGATGCCGATCTTATCAATTTTGAATTAACTTTAACTAATCCATCAATTGTTTATGAAAAACAAAAGGTAGAATTATTAAATGAAAAATTAGGATTAGTATCTAATTTTAAAGAATCAGGTATGTTCTCAGAAAGATACATATATGAAAATGTATTTGGTATGAGCCAAAATGAATGGAATACAGAACAAGATCAAGTTATTGAAGATCTTAAAGAAGAATTCAGAAAAGAACAAATTAAGTCAGAAGGAAATGATCCTCAAAAGACAAATCAATCGTTTGGAACACCTCATGATATAGCTTCGATGCATGTGCAGGGAAATCTAGACATACCAGGTCAGCAAGATGAAGGAGCTAATGATCCAGTAGCAGGACCAGGAAGACCAAAGAAATTTGGTGCATTTGGAAGAGCTAATTCTGATTATGGACGAGACGCTGTTGGTGCAAAAGGATTAGATAAAGCATTTGCAACAGATAAGTCGCCACTACAACATAAATATAGAGGTGGTTCACCACTAAGCACAGAAGCTAAAGCATTTGCAGATTTGCTACAAAATAAATCAAAATCTTCAAAAGTTTTACAAGAAAGTCTTTCAACTGAAAAAGCTGATCCTGATAAAGGTACAATGTTGGATGAAGATATACTGATTCAAGAAGAAAAAGCGTAGTGAAAGTTAATTTAGTCTATATTTATTTAAAAATAGATAGCAAATAAACGGGACGATATGTCAATGAAAAAAATAAAGCATTCAAAGTATAAAAATACCGGGATTCTTTTCGAGATGCTCGTACGTCAAGTCGCTGCAGATACAATGCAAGGACGTAAGACAAAAGCATTACCGATTATCAAGAGGCATTTCAAGGCCGGTACTGAATTAGGAAAAGAATTACAATTATATAGAACTATTCAAGAAGAAGAGTTTAAGACAGAAAATAGTGCTCAAAAATTTTTACAAGCATGTATAACTGCAAAAAAGTCTTTAAATCAAACAGCATTGAGAAGACAAAAATATAATTTAATAAAAGAAATCAATGACCAATTTATAGTAGATAACTTTTTCAAAGCAAGAGTATCAAATTATAATATAATGGCCGCGGCATATAAATTATTTGAATATGCAGAAGTTGACAATCCTGCTCAGATAGTAAGATCAAAAGCTACATTGGTAGAACATGTATTAAGAAATACAATCAACAATCCAGTTAAAGTAAAGAAAGGAAATGTTATAAAAGAAACATATTCAGTTCAACCAAAGGATGTTAGATTGTTATCTTATAAAATGTTAATTGATAAGTTTAATGATAAATATAATGGACTTAATCAACGACAAAAAAATATTTTGAGAGAATATATTAATAATGTAACAAATACTGTTGCGTTAAAAGAATTTATTCAAAAAGAAATTCCAGTTGTCCAAAAAGAATTAAAACGAGCATCTGCTAGAGTAGGATCAAAAGTAGTTAAAATAAAATTGAATGAAGTTAATAATATGTTAACAGAGTTAAAAAATTCATCAGCCGTTAAAGATAAAGATGTATTAACAATGTTACGTTATTATGAATTGATTAAAGAACTTAAAAATGTGGAGACTAAATAATGAGCGCTAATCCATCACAAAGAGAAACCTGGTTTAATTCTTATCCAGATTCAGGAAGTTTATATAATGTAAGCGGACATTTAGGCGGCTATCATGCAGTAACAACAGTTGCAGATGGTGCAACATATTATACTGGTTCAAGTGCTGCAAGATGGAATGGAGTTATGGTTGTAACTCATGGTAGTGCAGTATTACATTTTCCAGGAGGAGGTTCAATTGCAGCAAGTAAATTAACTACAAAGGAAATATATAACTTTACAGTATCACATATAACAGCAGCAAGTTCTGCAGAAATTTATTTATTGAGGAAATAAGATATGGATTATTTAGATAAATTTAAAAAATACCTTAAGGAAGCAGAAGAAGATGAAATCCAATATCAACACAATGAGGATGAATTGGGAGAAGCAAATGTAACTGGTAATATGGATGGCGGAGAAGGTCCTCCAAAAACTCCATATGCATTTCATAAAAATGATAAAAAAGGTAAAAAGAAACAAAAAGATAATGCAACAACTGCAACAGAGTTTGAACTAGTTAAAGACTCAATATATAAAAAAATGATGAAGATGACAATGAGTTCAGGTTTAATGAATGAATCATCATATAGAGAATATAAAAAAGATCCAACATCGACACCACAACAAAAAGTTAATAGAGGAATAGCTGAAGTTAATAAAATGTTAGGGTTAATGGAAAAGATCGTAAATAATAATATAAGGTTAAAAACAGAAATGGGTGTGAATTCAAATCATTTTTGGAAATCAACCGGAAATAGATTTGCAAAGATAAATGAGAGAATGACAAGGATTGCAAATCGATTAAAAGAATTATCACAATAGGAGATCAAAAATGGCAAAGCAATTATTAGTTAATTATCAAACATTTGAGATAACTCCTCAACAAATTAATGAAAGTCTATCTAAAAATGGCGGAAAATTAATTGTTTCTGGAGTTCTGCAAAGAGCTGAATCAAAGAATCAAAATGGAAGAATATATCCAAAAGAAACTTTAATGAGAGAAGCAAATAAATATGCTGAAGGATTTATTAAAGAAAAGAGAGCTCTTGGAGAATTAGATCATCCAGATTCATCTGTAGTTAATTTAAATAATGTAAGTCATAACGTTTTAGGTATGAATTGGCAAGGTGATGATTTAGTTGGAACTGTAGAAGTATTAGGTACTCCTGCAGGTAACATTTTAAAAGAACTATTCAAATCAGGTATTAGATTAGGTATATCATCAAGAGGTATGGGATCTGTAAAAGAAGTAATGAGAGAAGGTGATGATACATTAGAAGTTCAGCCTGATTTTGAACTAATTGCATTTGACTTTGTTTCAAATCCATCAACTCATGGAGCATTTTTATCTCCAGTAAATGAAGGAAAATCAAAAAAACAATTTGATAAATATGCAAATGTAAATAAATTAATAACTGATATAATTAAGGAGTACTAATATGTTAAAAGATATGCAATCACAATATGGACCAACTGCCACTCAAAAGAATGCTGATGTATTAGCAGGCGAAGGAAAGAAGAATGGTGGACTTGAAGTTTTAGGAGCAGAAAATGCATCTAAGTATTCAGTAACTACAAAAAAAGATCCAATGGCATTTGAAGGTAAAAAGAATGTAGGATTAGAAGGTGTAAAAGATGGATCAAAATTTGGTATGACTGGAGGAAGACCTACATTATATATAGATAGCGTGGAGTTTTAAAATGAATTTGAAAAAACAATATCAAAGATTATTTGAAGGAAGAGCAGATTTTGCAAAGGCAAATAATTTAAAAATGGAAGATTCTTTATTAAATGAAGCGCCAATGGTTCAAGCATTTCCTAAAATGAAAACAGATGCAGAAAGAAAGGCAGCATTAGAACCAGGTGCAGGAGCAACAGGTCAAGAACAAGAACCATTAGATATTGAATATTATTCAGATCAACTTAATAAGTTAATGGATGCTGTAAGAGACTTTCATCAAGATTTAGGAACAGATATTGAAATGAGAGGTGATGAATCAGGTAACTATGAATATGAAACTATGGAAAAACAATTATCTAGATATATTATGGGATCTGAAAAACAATTAGAAGGACTTCAAAAATATTTAGAAAGACAAAAAGGTAAGGGACTATAAAATGGCAAATAAATACGAAAATGCACTATTAAAAACTATAATGAAAAAATCAAAATACATTATGGAAAACTTTGGCGAAGAAGAAGAAACTGGTATAACATCAGAACAAAAAAAATCTTTCACTGAAGCAGTTGGTAATTATCATACAATGGGTGAGTCTATATATAGAAATCATTCATTAAGAGAAATTACAGAAGAATTGGGTAATATAGTAAAGGTAGCAGAAGCTCTTACATTACAAGAATCAGAACATTGGTTTGATAATGTTACTACAACTCGTCATATGAAACAATTGAAAGAAGCATATAAAGTATTTTCAAAAACAGCTAATGAAGTTCAGACGTTACAACAAAGGTTAGAATCTGCATATGAAGATATGGGTACTACAATAAATAAGTATTATAAGATAAATGAAGCATTGAGAGAGGAAGATGATGCAAAACCTGATTATCTAGATATGGATAAAGATGGTAATACTGATGAGCCAATGAAAACTGCAATTAGCCAAAAGAAAAACAAATAATCATTTGGTAAATTGAAATATATTCTTTATATTAATAATAGTTATAACGTAAAATAAATTACATGAATAAGAAACATAAAATTTGGCAATCGCATTTACCAGGACATGCTCTGGGCGCAGCCGTAGTAAAAAATCCAAAAAATCCTAAAGATCAAGGAGATATTGGATTTGCAATTCGATTTTGGAAAAGAGCTCTTAAAGATGCAGGAACATTGCAAGAGTTAAGAGATAGAAGATATTTTAGAAAAAAATCCGATAGAAGGCGTGAACAAATGGATAATGCAAAATATTTTCAACAAATTAATTCCAAAGAAGATAGGTAAATTTTATCTATACTTTATTATTTTTATTTAAGCTAAAAATTTTCTTGAAAAAAAGTAGGTTTTTCAATAACTGTATATATTTATAATTGTAACAAGTATATACGGTGCTTCAATATCACCGTCCCTGAATATTTTTATAACAATTCACATTGAGACTCTTAATAGTCTTATTTCCGAACAAATTTATTAAAGGAGAGAGATAAATGAACAATTTATTGAAAGAAGCTATTGCTGACGCGAAAGCGGTACGAGAAACAGCATTAGCAAACGCTAAAATAGCATTAGAAGAAGCTTTTACTCCAAGACTTCAAAGCATGTTGTCTGCTAAACTTTCTGAAGAAGAAGGTATGGAAGATGAAATGGCTATGGAAGACGAAATGCCAATGGATGAACCAGTTGCTGCTGAACCAGAAATGGAAGCACCAGTTGAGGCACCAGCTCCAGAAATGGAAGAAGAAATGGCTGACGACGAAATGGCAGAAGAAGGAATGAGAGGGGAAGAAACTGATGAAGGTATGCGCGAAGATGACGAAGATCCAACCGATATGCATTCTGAAGCAGAAGATTTAGAACTAGAAGCAATCTTACGAGAGCTTGAAGGTGAAGATGAAGAAGCTGTAACAGAAGGTGAAGATGAAGAAGAAACTGTTGAAGAACAGTCTGGTTCAACTGGTATTGGTAAAGGAACTAGTATGAAACAAGCATCATCCTCAGATGAAGAAGACCCAGGCAAAGGAAAACTTAAAGAAAACGAAGGTGACGACAAAGAAGAAGTTACTGAAGAAGAAGAAGTTGACCTTGACGAAATCATTAATGCTTTGAGAGAAGAAGAAGGCGATGAAGCAGAACCAGTAGAAGAAAACGACACAGCAGGTGTTGATGATGGTGATGCAGCAAAAGACCTTGAAGAAGCTTACAAAGTAATCAGATTTATGAAGTCTAAGTTGAATGAAGTTAACTTGCTAAATGCTAAACTATTATTCTCGAACAAATTATTTAGAAATCATTCATTGAATGAAGGTCAGAAAATGAAAGTAATTGAAAACTTTGACAGAGCTCAAACATTGAGAGAAGTTAAGTTAGTATTTGCTACATTGACTGAGTCATTCAAATTGGGTGGTAAAAGAAAAGTAAAAACCATTAAAGAATCGTATGCTAGTAAGCCTTCGAGATCTACAAGACCATCAAAGAAAGTCCTTTCAGAAGGAAATGATGTTGCTAATAGATTTAAGAAGTTAGCTGGATTACTTTAATATTAAAAGGAGATTAAAAAATGGATATAAATTCATTAATGCCAAATGATTCCGTTGCTAAATCAAAAGCTGCTACAGCAGGTTTGGTTAGAAAATGGGAAAGAACTGGTCTTCTTGAAGGTTTAGGTAAAGAATATGAAAAGTCAGGAATGGCAGTTCTATTGGAAAACCAAGCAAAACAATTAGTATCAGAAGCAAATTCTACAGGTACATCTGCAAACTCAGAAGAGTGGTCAGGTGTAGCATTACCATTGGTAAGAAGAATTTTTGCTGAGATTGCTGCTAAAGATTTTGTAAGTGTACAACCAATGAACTTACCTTCTGGTCTAGTATTCTTCCTTGATTTCAAGTATGGGACCAACCAACCAGGATTTACTACAAACTCTGGTAAAGATTCACAAAACGATTCTGTATTCGGTGTAACTGATGATACGTTAGGATCAACCGTAGCTACTGAAGGTCTTTATGGCGCAGGTAGATTTGGTTATTCAGTTAACGAAACATCATTAGGAAACAAAGTAACTGCAACTGGTGTTGTTGGTACTAACATTGTAACAGGTTCAGCATTTACTCAAACAACTTTTGAGCAAAGAACTAATCATGATTCAGAATTTTCTGCTTCATTAGCTGCTGCATCTGTTGGAATCGGTCAATTAACAACTGTAGACTTTACATTTGCAGCTTCTGATTTAGCTGATGCAAATGGTGTTAGAGCATTCCAAATTTCAGGTTCAGGAATTGAGACTTATTATCCTCAATTTACTACTGTATCAGGAAATACTGGTCTAGCAAGTGCTACACCAAAAGTATCATTCTTAGTTAAATCATCTGTAGCAACTGCAGCTGTTGAGAACGGTACAATTACTTACCAGAAGCAACCTGGTGATACTTCAAGAGGTGACTTTGAAGATCAATCACAAGATTCAGGTGCATCTAATTCTGCTTTAGCTATTCCAGAAATCAACCTAGAGATGAGATCTGAGGCGATTGTTGCTAAGACAAGAAAGTTAAAAGCAATCTGGACTCCAGAATTTGCTCAAGACTTGAATGCTTATCATTCAATTGATGCTGAGGCTGAATTAACTTCTATGTTATCTGAATACGTTTCGCAAGAAATTGATTTAGAATTATTAGATATGTTAATGCAAAATGCTCAAACTACTGACTTCTGGTCAGCAAGATTAGGCTTTGAATATGATTCAACGTTGACAACATTCTCTAATACAGCTGGAAATTCTGCAGCTTACAACCAAGGTACTTGGTTCCAAACTTTAGGAACTAAAATCCAGAAAGTAAGTAACAAAATTCACCAGTTAACATTAAGAGGTGGTGCAAACTTCCTAGTATGTTCTCCAACTGTTGCAACTATCCTAGAATCTATTCCTGGATATGCTGCTGATACAGATGGTGATAAAATGCAGTTTGCAATGGGTGTACAAAAAGTTGGTTCTATTAATAGTAGATTCCAAGTTTATAAAAACCCATACATGACTGAGAATACAATTCTTATGGGATATAGAGGAGCTCAATTCCTTGAAACTGGTGCAGTTTATGCTCCATACATTCCACTTATCATGACTCCATTAGTATATGATCCAGCTTCATTCACTCCAAGAAAAGGTGTAATGACTAGATATGCTAAGAAAATGGTAAGACCAGAATTCTATGGTAAGATTCATGTAGATGGATTGGATACTATATAATATTGGTTAAATAACTAATTTTATTAGGATTTATTGTTTGAAGGGTGCCTTTTTTAGGCACCTTTCTTACTCTATTACATATTTATATTAAAGATAATGGCAAACAAGATTAAATGGGAAAATGCAGATTTTAAGTGGGAAAAAGCTCCTACAACTGATGAAGCAGCAAGATATACTTGGAACTCTGTTCTTGAGATAATTTTAGAATTAGAAACAGCTGTTGCAAGTGGAACAGTCCAACCAGCAGTAGAAGCATTAGCACCTGAAAAGAAAAAGAAACTTATACGATTAATTATGCATAGAAAAGGAATTGAAGTATATGATGAATCCAAAGAAGTTCAAGATATAAGTGTTCATATTGAAGAAATTAAAACAATAATCAAAGAAGCCAAAATACAAATGCAAGTGGAGAATATTCATGTCTAAAGGTTTAGGAGATAGTATAGATAAAATTACATCAGTAATTGGTATAAAAAAAGCTGTAAAGACTATATCTAAAATGACTGGAAAAGATTGTGGTTGTGATGATCGCAGAGAAATGTTAAATAAAAAATATCCATGGGCAAAAAATTAAGGAGAATATAAATGTATAAATTATTTACAGACAAAGCAGAATTATTTGAATGTGATATTAAAATAGAAGGTGCAAGCCTTTCTAATTCAATTGCAAGGCTAGTTGTAGAAACTGCAGATTATAGTTTAATGTTTAATGGTTCAATAACATCAGATGGTAAATGTAAAGTTCCAATTAAAAAATTAAAAGGCCTTATAGATGAAAGTAATAAAGGTAATATTAAATTAGAAGTAATTGCAGAAGATACATTTTTTACTCCATGGGAAAGTGATTTTGAAGTGCAGGCAAGTAAAAAAGTAACTGTAGAAATAAAATCACAAACTACTAAACAACCAATAGTAGAAACAAAAGGACCAAAAGTCCAAGTTACAAAAGTTAAACAAGATAAAAAACAAACAATTTCAGAATCAGAAAAGAAACATATTGTAAATATAATGAAATTACTAATTCATGAAAATGTTAATATAAATAATCTTTCAATTAAGAAAGATAAATTAAATAAGGTTATAGCTACATATACTCAATTCAAACCAATTAACGAAACTTCTAGAGGAAAAGTTATTAGCGGAGTATTGAATGTATTAGCAAAACAAAAATAGGGGTTATAAATGGCTTTACCAGACTTAACAGGCCAAAATATTCAAGATACTTACCAACGAGTATTAACTGTCGGTGACGATGGAGTAGTATTTGATGGAACTGGATCATTAGTTCCGACATTACAAATGACTGCATCATATGCAATCACTGAAGTAAATTATGAAACTTCTTCATCTTTTGCAGAAACAGCTTCATATATCGATTCTACAGTATTAGATACATTTAAAGTAACAGGCTTAAGGACAGGGGACTCTACGATAGACGGTGATCTAACATTACCAGGAAAAATAATACATAAAAATGATACAGATACATTTATAAATTTTGGTACAAATCAATTTCTAGTAGAAACAGCCGGTAAAAATAAATTATCTATAGGCGCTTCCTGGATCGATTTGAATAATGAATATCAAGATGTAAACTTTAAAGTATTTGGTTCTGGTTCTGTTGACAGCGTAATATTATGGGGAGATGCTGAAAAACGTCAATTAGGTATAGGTACAAATAATCCAGATCAAAAATTAACTGTAAATGGAAACATACATGTTTCTGGTAGTGGCCAAATAACAGCCTCAGGAGCAATAAGTGCAAGTGGTCCCATTACAACAACAGGTGTATTTTCAGATGCAGGATATTCTATAGGTAATACAGATGTATTATTATTTGAATCAAATAAAATAAAACTTCCAGGTCAAGTTTTAATAGAAGGAAGTTTAGAAACAACCCACATAACAGCTTCAGGATATATAAGTGCAAGTGTTGTACAAGCAGCTACATATCAAATGAAAGGCAACAATGTTATATGGGATTTATATGGAACACAAGTGTTTGGTGCAGCTGACAGCCAGACTCTTGTACTTGGAAATGGTCTAGTAATAGGTAGTGGTGGTGCAGTTAACATATCACTCTCAGGACCAGTAACAGCCTCAAGTGATATAAGTGCAAGCGGAGATGTATATTTAGGTGCTAAGCTTTACCTTAATAATAAAGAAGCACTAGATGATACGGGTACGACGTTAGGAATTAATGAGCAAGGCGCTTTTGCAGCAACACAGATTAATAGATCAAATGCTCCCAAGCCAGTTATGTTATATGGTAACGTAACAGCCTCAGGTGCAATAAGTTCAAGTAGTAATATTCTCGGTGACCATGTTTTAGCAAATAGAGTATATATTGGACCACATAATGCTTCAGCAAGATTAACATTTGATAATACTAGTGTAGTAAATAATATGGGTCTTCGTGTAAGTGGCAATATAACAGGCTCTGGAGATATAAGTTCGAGCGGAACTCTTACAATGGGAACCAATGGAGATAGGAATGAACATACTATATACGGAAGATTAAGAGTAGTTGGATCTGATGTTTATATTGGAGATGGCCATATAACTGCATCAGGTAATATAAGTTCAAGTGGAGATGTTTCTGCAGGTTCATTAGGAACAGGTTCATTTGATCATATTATAACTTCTGGACAAACAATTGAATTTAAAGATGGTGCTAGTAGATTAGGTACATTGAAAATGACATCGGCAGGAAATGCAACATTTGGAGATGCAACTACTGGTAAGTCAAAAGTCTTCACAGGAGAGTTGGATGCTAAAAGTTTATATGTAGAACATGCCATAACAGCATCAGGTAATATAAGTGCAAGTGGAAATATATATGCAGATAAATATCATATAGATTTAGGTACACAATCTGTACCTCTAGCAGAAGGCCAAATCTCAGGTTTAATTTTTAATTCTGCAGGATCATTCTCACAAATGCAATATGGTCAATCTGGTACATTTCATCAACATCGATTCGAAGGAGACATAACAGCATCAGTCATAAGCGCGAGTAAAGGGTTCATTGGAGATGCAACAGGGTTATCAGGAACACCAGACATTTCAGTTGGATCAATAGAAGCAACAAGTTTAAATGTAACTAGTATAACATCTTCAATAGTTTCATCATCAATATTACAAACATCAGGTTCAAATATATTTGGAGATACAGATGATGATACTCATACATTTAAAGGTCATATAACAGCCTCAGGTAATATAAGTTCAAGTGGTCAAGTTATAGCTGCATATACTACCGCTACTATAGGAGCCACAAATGGTCAAACTCTAACTCAGAAAATTGGGTCTAATGATTCTGTGATGATTGAAAATGGCAACATTACAGCATCAGGTTATATAAGTGCAAGTAGTGATATTATAGCAACTAATTTTAAAGTGCTTGGAAGAAGTCCTTCACATGGTTATTTTATAGATGCATTATCATCTGTTAAACCAACTATAAATGTAAATAGTAATGCTTTAATATTAGGTGCAAATCATGATTCTTATTTAGGTCAAGGTGTAAAAATATTTTCATCAGGTTCAGGTGAAGGTTTAATTATGGATGCACTTGGAAATATAACAGCCTCAGGTGATATAAGTTCAAGTGGTAATAGTACTGCAGCTAATGTTATCACAACAGGTGCACTAACTACACCTAGAATAAATGGAAGTCATTCATCTGGTTTATATGTTGCAAATCATATTAATGCGCAAGGACATATAACAGCTTCAGGTAATATTAAAGGAGATGTAATAACTGGAACTACTATTAAAGCAGGAACTTTATTTTCTGATCGTACACTCAATACAATTGCAACTGCAAATGGAGGCGTATTCTTTTATGCAGATAATACCTTTCATGGAGGCGGCCTTTTAGGAACTGTTACATCACAGCAAGGAGATATTGTACTTACACCAAATGCTGGTAATCCAACAACACAAGAATATTTAATAGTATCTCAAAGTTCAGCAGGAATTGGCAATGCCAATGCATTGATAGGTATTGGAAGAAGAGCAAGCAATACAAGCATGTTACACGTTGGCGGTAATGCAGAATTTGATACTCATATAACTGCTTCTGGTAATATAAAATCAGATGCATCTGTATTGGCCAATACAGGTTCATTTCATGTGTTAACTGGAAAATCTGCAGCAGCTTCTGGATTAGAAGTTTCTGGTTTTGTTGAAGCAAATCGTATAACAGCATCGGCTGGAATAACTTCAAGTGGTAATATATATGCAGCTGGGTATTATGCTGATACTGCTTATAGATTAAAAGATGCAACTGGTATTTCAAGACATTTCATATTAGGACCTGAAAGTGGTATAGTTGGAAATGAATCAGTTTCAATAGGTAATACTAACTTTGCAGATGGAATAACCATAACAGGAAGTATAACAACAGATAATAGTTTAACACTAGGAGGATCTTTTTATGGTTCTGCCTCAGGTAGGATATATCCAAGTGGTAATTCTTATGGATTTATACATGCTTTAGCAACAGGAATACATACATCAGCCAATACTAATTTAGTTGTAGACGGTCACATATCTGCATCAGGTGGTATAACCGCGAGTGGTAATATACATGCAAGTCAAATACATTTACCATCTGGAGGTGATATCATATGGGATGGAGATACAAATACAAAAATAGAAACATCAGGTAATCCAGAAGATTTAGATATTTATGCAGATAGAACTATAAGATTGTATCCAGATTCGGATGTTCAAATTCATGAAGGATCAACCAGCTGGGCAATATTTGATGGAAGTGAACGAAAGCTTAATGTAACAGGAGATATAAGCGCGTCAGGAACAATTACTGCAAACAAATTTGTAGGTATGCCAATTCATATTATAGCACATAGTTGGTATTTTAATGAACCAGCTGGAACATTAGCTAACTTCCAAGCAGGATCGAGTACATATGGTTGGTCTGATAGATCATGGAATCAAGAATTAACAAAAGCATCTGTAGAAACTGGAACTTGGAATTCAAATGGAGATTCAAATTTAGGTGTAGCAGTAACACAAAATATTAAAAACATTAAATTGATAGGAACATTAAAACCAACAGATTCTACAGCTCAAGGTACATTATCATATTATGTATATAAAATGCTTGCTATTCAAACAGCAGGATCAAATACTACTAATCCAGTATTTATATGTAGTGGTTCATCTGCAACTGTTGGAAACCAATTCCATACAATTTATATTACAGGAAGTGCTGCAGGAGGCCATGGTGGATTTAATCCAGATGTAGGAGCAGTAGCAGGTGATAGAATAATTGTATTCTCAAGTGTATCAAATACATTTGGTAGTGGTAAAAATTTAAAAGGTACATATACAGTAACAGCAGAAATAGCAGAATAGGAGATATAAAATGGCAAGACAAAAAACAAAACTATCAGATAGATTCGGATCAGGAGGAAATAAAGAAACTTCTAAAGAAGCTTCATTATTTGGTGATCCAGAATTAGAAGAAACTCCAGAATTTAAAGCAATGCATTTATTAATGGATCAGATAGATGATATAACAGATGTTGTAAATGCCAATGATGCAGCATCCGGATCTTATGCAGCTCTAAAAAATAATTATACTACAGCATCAGGTTCTTTTTCAACTCGAGTAACAGATAATAAAACAACTCATCTGGGATCATCTAATTCCATCTTTATACATCCAACACAATTTAGAGGAGGAACATATTCAGCAAGAACTCAAAGAGCTGGTCTATTCACTCAAAATGCAGATGATGTAGGTGAACAAGTTTCTTGTGCATGCATGATTCCTATAGGAAAAAGTTTAATACGCGTCACTTTATATTCTTCAAATACAAAAACAGAAGCAACTGTTAACAATTTATTATTATCAAAAGGAACAACAACTGCATTAGTTTTCAATAATAAAACGAAACAAGCAACAACTATCAATGCTTCACAACCTTGGGATTTATATACAACCGTTGTAGGAGGAGCTTATTTACAAAGTGGTTCGAATAATTTAATAATAGTAGTAACGCTCAACTCGGGAGACTTCTTTAGAGGTGCAGTCTTAACTTATGCGTAATAAAGAAAAATTATGGCAACTACAACATCAGTAGCAACAGCAACAAATTCAGCAGGAACAGGAATAGGAGCAATCTCAGCTTGGGCAGCATCAGACAATACTCGTAACAATCCAAATTTCAATTCATCGACTGGTGATATTACTCTAGAATTTGGAAATCTTGCTGTTCCTGCAGGAGCAACTATTAATGGATTAGAAATAACAGTAGAAGGTCAAGGAAGTAATTTTGCTGCTACACCTGAAATATTTCTTAACAACGGATCATCTAATTCTAGTGGTATAGCTCCAAGTGCAGCATTTAATAAATCAGATTCAACAGTTACATATGGTAGCTCAACTCAATTATGGGGACTATCTTGGACACCTACATCAGCTAATGCCGTAAGTGCAACTATAGATGTATCTACAATTGCATCTGGTGTTTTGTTTTGGGACTATGTAGTTATGGCAGTTTATTATTCTGAAGCTGCCGCAGCCACCAGTGCACCTATAAAATTAACTTCAGGTGTAATTCAATTAACAAGCGGTAAAATATCTCTGTAATCTTTAGTCATTACATATTTATATTAAAATAGAGAAGGCATAATATGGCAGTAAAAATACCAATTTGGACAGGAGCAGCTACTTGGGTAGGAACAAATGATACACCATTCGGATTATACGATTCAGATGTAACATTTGCATCTGCATCAATTAGTACTGCAGATTGGTGCGCCAAAAGATTAGGATATCCATTAACAGACATTGAATTACAATCTGGTTCATTCTTTGCAGCCTTTGAAGAAGCTGTAACAGAATATGGTAATCAAGTAAATACATTTAATATACGAGATAACCTAATTAACTTATACGGAGCGGCAACAGGGTCAAATTTATCAGGACAAAAAGTATCTTCTAATTTAGGAGGACTTATTGAATTAGCAGAAGAGTATGGAACAGAAGCAGGAAGTGGTGGTAATGTAACATATTATACTGGTTCTGTAACAATGTCTGCAAATCAACAAATATATGATTTAACAGATCCTACTGTTGTATCTTTAGAATCAGGAACAGCTGGAACAGATGATATTGAAATTAAAAGAATATTCCATGAGGCGCCACCTGCAATTGCAAGATACTTTGATCCATTTATAGGGACAGGATTAGGATCTCAACAAATGTTAGATTCATTTGGTTGGGGTAATTATTCTCCAGGAGTATCATTTATGATGATGCCAATATATGCAGATGTATTAAGACTACAAGGAATAGAGTTTAATGACCAAATAAGAAAGTCTACATATTCATTCCAATTAGTAAATGATAGGATTAAAATATTTCCTATTCCAGATGCATCTTCATTTACAAAAGTACATTTTGAATATATTAAGAAAGCAGATAGAAGTAATCCATTAAAAGGAAAAACAGGAGCTATTTCAGATTATTCAAATGTTCCATATCAAGATATTATATATTCAAATATTAATGCAGTTGGAAAACAATGGATTAGAAAATATGCTTTAGCATTATCAAAAGAGATGTTAGGATATATTCGTGGTAAGTATTCTGCAATACCAATACCAAATGCAGATGTGACATTAAACGGATCGGACCTTATATCAGCCGCTCAGACTGAAAAAGAAGGACTTATAACAGAGATTAAAGAGATCCTGGATACAATGTCTAGACAATCACAATTAGAAAGAAAACAAGCAGAATCTGATGCATTACAGCAACAGATGATGAAAATTCCACTTAAAATATATGTAGGGTAATTATGGCGTTATTTGGTTCAGGAAGAGATGCAAGTCTAATTAGACATATAAATAACGAACTTATAGTCAATATAATAGATACAGAAATTGAATTATATAAGTTGGTATTAGAAGATACACGAGAAAATTTATATGGTGAATCAATGAGTAAGAAATATTATAATCCAATAGCCATTCCTTGCCTTGTACAGAAAGATGAAAAAACAACCGTTGCAGAAGATTTTGGATTGGATTCAACTAGAACTGGTAATTTTGCATTTGCTAGAGATTATTTAGTTGATAGAACAATTATATTAGAAGTTGGTGACATTTTAAATTGGGATAATGAATATTATGAAATAGATCAGATAGGATCATCACAATATTTTGCTGGAAAAAATCCATCAACTCATTTAGGGTTCACTCGAGGAGAAATTGATGAACATGGATATAGTGTTGCAGTAATATGTGAAGCACATGTAACACAAAGAAATAAACTTAATTTAGTAGAAGTTAGATCTGGGGGTACAAATCAAGAATATCAATTACCAAAGAATTTATAATATATGGGAAAATTAAGATTAAATAGAACTCAAAGTACGCAAGCAAATGATCCTATAGTTAATAGGGCTAATCAAGTACGCCGTGATACTGATACAATTAAGACTCCTTCATGTACAATATATGATGTGGATTATGCAATTATATCTTATATACGAGATGTTATACAACCACGGGTAGAAGAAGATGGAAGTATTATAGATGTACCAATTCAATATGCAAATGGAGAAAAATGGAGCCAAATTCAAAAGCATGGATATATGAGAGATGCAAAAGGTAAATTAATGGCCCCAATAATTACTTTGAGAAGAAATGCTATTGCAGAAAGAGATATATTAAAAAAATTAGATGTTAATAGAAATCCATCAGGTAATGCAATGGTATTACAAAATAAATTTACTCAAGCAAATAAATACGATAGATTTGGAGTATTAACAAATGCAAAACCAACCAAAGAATTTTATGTTACAGCTGTACCAGAATTTGTAGAAGTATCATATGAATTATTAATATGGTGTTCATTTACAGAACAATTGAATTCAATTATTGAGGCTATAATGCCTACTGGAGGATTTGCATGGGGAACTACATGGAAGTTTAATACATACATAGATGATTATTCGTTTGAGACGATGAACAATATGGGTGAAGATCGAATTATAAGAGCTACATTACCAGTTAGATCAAAAGCAACATTATTAATGGAAGATGAGTTACGAGTATCAACAGTACAAAAAAGGTTTGCAACAAAACAAATCAAATTTGGATCAGAACATGAAACTGATGTATTTACTGCAACATTTGATGCACCACCAACTGGAAATTATAATCCAATTGCATCAGAAAATGAGTTATTATCAAAATTAGAACAATCATTAAAGGATAGAATATAGTTATGCCATTAAATCAACCAGCATTAAAAGCAATGATATTTGCAGCATTTAGAAAACAATCAGTAAAACCAGGACCAGATAAACAAACTACTAATCGAGAGCTCGCAGAAGATTTATCAAGAGCGATAGATTTATACGTTAGAGGAGGTTTAGTACAAACCGCAGTAACAGGTATGGGAATAGGAGGATCATCACCCCACCCATTTGTATATCCAGTGTTTACATTTGTGACAGGAACTGGTACAGGAGTGGTTGTTTAGCAGTACAAATGCATATTTATATATGTTAATAAAAGGAGAATAGTTATGTCAGAAAACAAAAAGTTTACAGAAGAAGAACTAAAAGAAGTTCAGGTGTTACGAGATAGAATGTCTAAATTGGTAGCCAATTTTGGAGAATTAAAATTAGAACAAATTTTACATGAACAAAAGGCTAAAAAATTAGATCTTTTAGAAACACAATTTAATAAAGAATATGCAGATATTCAATCAACAGAACTTGAATTAGTTAAGAAATTCAATGAAAAATATGGCCGAGGAACATTAGACTTAGATTCTGGTACTTTTTCACCAGCAAACTAATGGTTTGAAGCCATTTAAGTATATTTATTTAAAAATAATAAGACTCATGTCTTAGTTTAACAAAGAGGAGAATTTAAATGGCTGAAAAAATAGTATCACCAGGTGTATTTACCCGAGAAAGAGATTTATCATTTCTTCCAGCAGGGATACAAAACATAGGAGCGGCAATAGTAGGTCCTACTGTAAAAGGTCCAGCATTGGTTCCTACCATGGTAACATCTATGGCTGAATATAGACAATTATTTGGCGATGTGTTTGAAAGTGGTTCTGGAGCAAATCTTGGATATTATTCATATCTAACATCATTAGCTGCAGAAGAATATTTGAGACATCATGACTCATTAACAGTAGTTAGAATAATGGCGGGAGATTTTTCCGGTGGTGATTCAACAGTAGCATCATCAATGCCTAACGCAGCAACATCATTCAAATTACATAACTTATCAGACGGAGCTATATTGAATAGTGGTCAACCACATGCGTCAACAGCAGGTTCTGGTTCTACAGATGATGAAGGTTCAAATAATATATTATTATCTGGATCAAAAGATAATTTAAGATGGGAAGTTGCAAATAAGAATACTTCAAAAGGTACTTTCTCATTATATTTAAGAAGTGGTAATGATACAATCAAAAGAAAAAATATTCTTGAGACATGGAATAACTTATCATTAGATCCAAATTCAACAAATTATATTGCAAAAAGAATTGGAGATGCAAAACTTAATTTAAGAGGATCTGGAACAGTTAGTCCATATATCCAAGCATCAGGTTCTTATATGAACAAATCTAAATATGTTAGAGTAGAAGTAACTCGTCAAACATTAAATTATTTAGATGAAAATGGAAATATTTCAAATGCAGACTATACTGGTTCTTTACCATTAGAAGTTTCAGGAACATTCTCAGGTGGTAGTGATGGAAATGTAGAACATCCACAAATGTTCTATGAAAACATTACTGCAACTAATTCGCAAGGATATGCGTTAGGAACAGGAGCAAAGGGTAAAACAGCATATGAAGATGCAATTAACTTATTAGGTAACCAAGACGAATATGATATTAACTTATTATTAATGCCAGGTGTAATTGCAGCATTAGCAGGTCATTCAACTATTGCAACTTCAGCAATTCAAATGTGTGAAGATAGAGGTGATTGTTTTGCAATTGTAGATCCTATAGCATATGCAGGAACAATAACTGATGCAACTACAGAAGCATCTGGTAGAGATACCAATTATGCTGCAGTATATTGGCCTTGGATTCAAATGGCGGATAATTATGCATCTAAAAATGTTTGGGTTCCAGCATCTGTAGCAATGGGTGGTGTATATGCATTTAATGATAAAGTATCAGCAGAATGGTTTGCACCTGCAGGTTTAAATAGAGGAGGAATTGATAGAGCAATCCAACCAGAAAGAAAATTAACTCATGGTAATAGAGATAGCTTATATGATTCAAATGTTAATCCATTAGCAACTTTCCCTAATAGTGGTGTTGTTGCATTTGGACAAAAGACATTACAGAAGAAAGCATCTGCATTGGATAGAGTAAACGTTAGAAGATTATTAATTGCAGCTAAGAAGTTTATTGCTTCTGCGACAAGGTTCTTAGTATTTGAACAAAATACAGCAGAAACAAGAAATAGATTCTTGAGTATAGTTAATCCATATTTAGAAAGTGTACAACAAAGACAAGGTTTATATGCTTTTAAAGTAGTAATGGATGAAACAAATAATACTCCTGATGTAATTGATAGAAACCAAATGGTAGGTCAATTGTTCTTGCAACCAACTAGAACAGCAGAATTTATTATCATTGATTTCAATGTGTTACCAACGGGTGCAGCATTTCCTGAATAATAGTTGAAAAAAGATAATAACAGTATATTTATATTAAATAAGAGGAGATAATAAAATGGCAGATTTACTAAGTCCAAATGAAATAATGTATACCGCATATGAGCCTAAAGTAGCCAATAGGTTTATAATGTACATCGAAGGTATTCCAGCTTACATAGTGAAAGCGGCTTCTAGACCATCAATTGATCAAGGAGAACTAGTGTTAGATCATATTAATGTTGAAAGAAAGTTAAAAGGAAAATCTAGATGGCAAGATATTACGGTAACGTTATATGACCCAGTTGTACCATCAGGGGCGCAAGCTGTTATGGAATGGGTAAGATTACACCATGAATCAGTAACAGGAAGAGATGGATATTCTGATTTCTATAAGAAAGATATTGTATTTAATACATTAGGTCCAGTAGGTGATAAAGTTGAAGAATGGACTATTAAAGGAGCATTTATTTCCGCTGCCACTTTTGGTGATATGGATTGGGCTACTGAAGATGCTGTTAATATTGAATTAACAATTAAATATGATTATGCAATCCTTCAATTCTAATCAGTAAAATATATAATCATTAAAAATCCTACCTTATGGTGGGATTTTTTTTGGGCATTAGCATATTTATATTAAATTGTTATTAAATTAAAAGGAAGATCAAGTTATGGCTAAAAATGTAAATGAAGAATACCCGAGTAAAAAACCAACTACACAACAAATGGCGGATGTCCAAAAGATATCTGATGAAGAAATGAAAATGCGTGCAATGGATGCATATGCAGGACAAACTGCTAAAACGCATGACTTTCCGACCGAAATTGTAGAGTTGCCATCAAGAGGATTCTTATATGCAGATGGTAGTGCATTACAATCAGGTAAAGTAGAAATGAAATATATGACTGCTAAAGAAGAAGATATTTTAACTACTCAATCATATATTAAACAAGGAATTGTTTTAGATAAATTATTTCAATCATTAATTATATCTAACGGAGAAGGACAGAAAGTTAAATATAATGAACTATTATTAGGTGATAAAAATGCAATTATGATTGCAGCAAGAGTATTAGGATATGGTAAAGATTATGAATGCCAAGTTAATACACCTTCAGGAGGCAAGCAAAAAGAAACAATTGATTTAGCTGAACTACGAGAAAAGGAAGTTGATTTTTCATTATTCTCTAAAGGATCTAATAGATTTTCATTTACATTACCTGCAGCAAAAAGAGTTGTTGAATTTAAATTCTTATGCCATGGTGATGAACCTAATATTGAAGCTGAAATAAAAGCTGCAAAGAAAATGAACAGAGGTGTTGATCCAACATTATCAACAAGATTAATGTATTCTATTATATCTATAGATGGCGAAGAAGATAGAATGAAAATACGTAAATTTGTTCAGAACGAATTATTAGCAATGGATTCAAGAGCATTAAGAACTCATATGAGAGACCTACAACCAGATGTAGATTTAAATTTAGTTTTTGATGATAACGCTACGGGAGAGGAGTTCTATATGGACTTGCCCATTGACACCACATTTTTTTGGCCTGGGGCCTGAATACAGGCCCGTACTGCACCAACAGATATTTGATCTTATCTACTGGGGGAAAGGTGGGTTCAATTGGTCTGATGTATATGCAATGCCAGTTTGGTTACGTGTATTCTATATTAAACGAGTTGAACAAGTTCATAAAGATAAGAACAAAGAAATGGAAAAGGCTAATAAAAAAGCTAAGTCACAAAGCCGAAGAAGAAGGTAGTATTCTATTCTCATAAATTACATAGTTCCATATTTATAATAAAGTAATATAAATGGACGAGAACTATGGCAAAATCAAATAAATTAGAACAATCGCTAGAAAATGCTTTAAAAGAAGGGTTATTATCACCTTTATTTAAAAAGTTCATGCAAAGAGGGCTTAAAAAGAAGTTAAGAGACTTTGAAAAAGATCCTGGAATGCGAGATGCGATTAAGCGTCTAAATCGCTCAATAGATGACTTCGAGCGTGAATTAGAAATTAGCGCCGAATTAATGACCCAAGATTCAGATGGAAAAGGTAAGTTTAAAAGCAAAAAAAACCTTTATAAACATCTTAAAGATTTGGGATTCAAATGGCGTGATCATAAATAAAAGGATTCTAAAGTATGAGCCTTACACCAAAAGAACAGCAATTAAAAGTCGACTTAATCAAAGAAGAACTATCCTTAGTCAAACGATTAAAACAGTTAGACAAGCAAGGTGCTACAGGCAGTAAAGAATTTTTAAAGACAGCACAACAAAAGAATAAGGTCCAGGCAGATTTAAATAAGTTATTAGGAATTACACAAACTGGAATAAAAAAGATAGGTAAAGAAGAAGATGATCTTCTAAAAAAATCAAAACAATTAAATAGCTTATTCAATGGATTAGATACATCTCTTGATAATGTTGCAAAGAAAGGAAACTTAGCAGCATCTAATCAAAAAGCATTTGCCGCCTTTGCAAAACAAACTGGTCAGAATTATATTAAACAAAAATCAGTTCAAGAAAGAATTTCTACTATAGAAAATGTTAAACTCAATTTAACTGGTCAAAGAGCTGATGCTGCCAATACACTTCTTAAGAGTTATAATATTGAAGCTAGTATATTAGAAGAATCAGCTCAACTAACTGCAGATATTGCAGATGAAGCTCAACAGTTATATAAATATACACAAAAAAATAGTACAACGCTAGCTGAATCATTAAATACATCATATGCAAAAGAACGATTAGCAGATATGGAAGTTCAATTTGCAGCAAATAAAAATAAATTGACTGGCAAAAGTTTACTTATGGCACAGCAAGAAATTAATGAGGCTCGTACAAAAGTAGGAATGTTAGATGAGCAATCTAATGCATTAGATTATCAAATATCTCAAAGACAGGCAATGCATGATGCATTAGTAGGACCATTTGAAGCAATGAAATCTACAATAGAATCATTTCCTGGTGGTCAATTTTTATCAAAAGCAATAGGATTAGATCTATTTGGTGATAAATTAAGTGAACAATTAAATCTATCATTACAAACAGGACTTAATGAAGGAGCAGCCGCCGGTGTACAGCGATTTAAAGATTTAACAGCATCTACCAAAGTATTTGGAATGTCATTAAAGTCTGCATTATTACCATTAGCAGCAGCAGGAGTTCTTTTAGGTGCATTAATGTTGTTCAAACAAATGTCTGCAGAGACAGAAGAACTTGCAGCTAATACAGGCCAATCAGCAAACCAAGCTGAAAAAATGTTACAATCGGCTAGAGCAATGCAAGCGTCGAGTGCTAATAACCTAGCAAATACAGAAGAAATTGTTTCTGCAATGACTGCCATGAAAGAAGAATTTGGAAGTACAGCTAACTTTTCAAATGAAACAGCAATGAATGTAGCTAATATGTCAGCTGCATTTGGAATTGCAGTAGGTGATGCAGCAGCCGTTCAGCGTCAGTTTGAAGCCATGGGGCAAACATCACAAGAGGCATTTAATACACAAGCATTAGCAGCTAATCTATCTGAAGCAGCCGGAGTTGCTCCAGGAAAGGTTATGAAAGATATTGCACAAAATTCTAAAAGAGCTGCCAAATATATGGGTGGTAATGCAAAAGCCTTAACAAAAGCAGCAATTGAAGCAGCAAGGTTAGGAATGGAATTAGGTGATATGGTTGATATTGCAGATGGTTTATTAGATATTGAATCATCAATTGAAGCTGAGTTTGAAGCATCTGTAATGTTAGGAAAACAAATAAATATGGATCTTGCAAGACAATTAGCATTGCAAGGTGATATAGAAGGAGCTACAAAAGCAGTGTTAGACCAGGTAGGTTCAATTCATGACTTTAATAAACTAGATGTTCTTCAAAGAAAGAAATTAGCTCAAGCAGCAGGAATGGAAGTCGGCCAATTACAGGATGCATTACAAAAACAAGAACAAATGAATAGCCTTACGGCAGAACAAAAGAAACGATATGATGATGCATCTAAAGCATTGGAAGGTGGTACATTAACTGGAGAGCAATTAGTTAAACAACAAGAAGCAGCTTTGGCAGCAAAAGAAATGAGTGCACAATTTGATAAAATTAAAAATACTTTAATGAAAGCATTATATCCTGTTATTAAAGCAATAACACAAATATTTACAAATGTATTAGCTCCAATATTAGATGTAGTAGGAGCAATCTTTAGTGGATTTATGTTTGCATTAAAGCCAGTATTATTAGTATTTCAAGGAATTGCAAAAGTAGTTAAATTCTTATCTCCTGCATTAAAAGTAATAGCAGGAATAATTGGAGGAATATATGCAGTAAAAGCTTTAATATGGGCAGGAGATAAAGCAAATTTAGCTATACAGAAAACTAGACAATTTTTTAGTAGTAAAGAACAAATGTATTCTACAGCAACTAACCTTGCAAAAAAGATGGGATTAATAACTGATAAACAAGCAGTAGCTCAACAAAAAATAGCTTCAATGTATAGTAAGGATTATATTTCTGATGAAACTATGGCCACTACATTAAAGAATAAAGGATTGCTTGCTAAGATGAAAGAAAATTTCCAAATGGGACTTATTACATTGAAACAAAAATTGGGAATTGGATTATCAGCAACAGAACAAGGAATGTTAGCAACTAAGTTAGGACTAAAAGGAACAGAGGCACAAATTGAAAACCAAATTAATGCAAGTAAGAATACAGGATTAATGCATACATTAAAAGAAATAGGATATCAAGCAGCATTAGCAATTAAGAAAGGAGCTGTATGGACTTGGGAAATGATGACTAATGCAGAGAAACGAACAGCATTCTTATTAACATTAAAAGAAACAGTACAACAAGGATTACTAGCAATTGCTAAAGGAGCGGTATGGTTATGGCAAACAATGACAGCGACTGCCGCAACTGCAACTACTGCAGCAACTGGAGCAGGAGCAGCCGCATCGGCAGCTGCAATTGCACCTACTGCCGCATTAGCAACTACACATGCTGCAGCAGCAACTGCCGCAATGACCACATCATCTGCAGCATCATTTGGTGTTGGAATTGCACCAATATTAGCAGCCGTTGGTATTGGAGTAGCAGCATTATTTGCATTAATGGCTGGTGCATCTGCAATGATGAGTGATGGTGTAATTGGACCCTCAAGTGGTGGTTCAGGTGGATATGGATCAAGAGTATTGTTTGGACCTGAAGGAGCTATATCATTTAATAATAAAGATACAATTGTAGCAGGAACAGATTTATTTAAAGCCAATGATGCGGCATTTGGACCAGAAGGTTCAATGTCAATGGCAGATTCAGGACCTCAAGAAATAGAATTAAAAGATATCCAAAAAGATGCAGCAAGAAAATTATTAAAGATTCAAATGATAGGAAGTAGTCCAATGGGCATGTTAATGGGTGGATTAGGAGCCATGGGTGGTGCATTAGGTAGTATGTTTGGAGGAGGAGAAGATGGAGAGTCTGAAGAAGGAAGTCCAGTATTTGATGAGACTAATGCAACAAAATTAGATGCACTAGCAGCAAAATTAGATGCAGTTATTACTGCAATTGCAGGAACAGGAGGAAGTGGTGGTGCACAAGGACCAGTACAAATTGTAATTGGAAATAAAGTAATTGAAGAAATTTCTGGAATGATGAATGTTAACAAGTCCTATCAAATAGGAGCAGGTAATGCAGGGGAGGAAAGCTAATGGGTTTAATTAGTATGAAATCTGATTTAACATGGACTGGAATAAGAGGTGAAGCACCAGGCCAATTATCACAGACATCTATTCAAAATAAAGTCACATCATATCAAGAAGATAATATTCAAGCTCAATATAATAAATTTCTTATATATGATACTCCAAATATTAATAGAATGTCTTTTGGTAGAGCTACAGACCAACCATTTATTATAAGAGGTATACAACGAAGAGATGGTGATTCTCAATTTTATGGACCTGGAGGAAGAACGGCTCCACAAAATTTATTGGTAAGAGGAGGATTACAAGCATTTGCAGCAAGATTAGCTGAAGATGCATTACGAATGGGTAAATTTTTAATATCTCCTAAAGGTATTATATGGAATCTTCGACAAATAGGATTACATGCATCAAATCCAAATGTAGAAACAAATATAGGAGTACGTCCAACCAAAATATATAATCCAGTAAAATTTGCAAGTAATATTATTTCAGCACCAGAAGGAATACATAGTTCAAATCATGGTGGTATGGGAGCTCAAGGTAAGTATGAAGATATACAAAAACAAATGCTTCAAACTGATGCCAATGAAGTTACTTCAAATAGGTTAGCAAGATTAAAGGTTGAATTATTTGGCGATGGATCTCCGATATCAGAAGACCAAGGATCTCCAACCGATTTATTAGGAACAATTGCTCAAGGATTTTCTAACTTTATTGAACCATTACAAAATGCATTAGCAGGATTTGATGGATCAGAAATAAGTACATTGTCAGGTCCAGGAGGACCAAAATCAGTTTATGGAATAGGATATACTTCTATTAGAAGGGCAGTAACAACAGGTACAGGTTTAAAAGATAATTTAGGAAATGCATATTGGGGTATTCATTATAATAATACAACACCTTATGAATCAGAAGAACAACCAGGAGCAGCGAGAACGTTAGGAGATACAAGTTCTCCTGGAAATTCAATTGAAAAGACTTATACACCAAAATCAAAGGATGGATTTCCTAATTCAGCTAGTATACCTAATAGAGATGCAGATTCTGGAGGATATAGTGTATTAAATATAACAGATAAGTTTTCATCAGAATTAATTTATATACAAAATGAGTCACCAGCTGGTGGTAGATTTGTAGGATCAGATTCTGAAGTAGAAATAATTGAAAGACCATTAGTAGATACACAAACTGGATTGGTTGGAGAAGGTAGAGATATAGTAGAAGGAACACCTGAATCAGATGTACAATCATTTCCTATAGGAACAAAATACTTAGAAAGTTTTACTCCTGCTCAAAACAAATCAAGAGAAGAAGGTGTTAATGATAATCCTGGTGGTGGTAGATACGTTGGTTCATCATTTGATGGATCAGAAGAAACACATCAAAGGGCTGTTAATATAGAAGATAAAAATTTATTAGATCATGCTCATAAATATCATGTATATCAAAATAGAGATGCTGATTATCCAGAAGGATATTATAATATAGCAAATTCAAATAGCGGTCCAAGAGGAAAACCTGTTGGAGGATCAAAACATAATATATATCAATCTATAGATGCTGAAAATGATTTAATACGTACATTAGTAGACGGAAAAAAGATTACAGAACATGTACATTCATTTCTAGGAGAAAGTACTCAAGGAATACAAACTAATAATCCTAGTACGTCATTGTTTAATAATACATCTTATACATTTGGATATGTATTAAGAGTATTAAATGGTGGTCAAGTATTTGGTGATGATTGGGATACACAAGATAGAGTTAATTTATATCAATTAATAGATCCTGCATTAGGAGACGCGTCCAATAGGAATACTCCGCAAATAAGAAAATCTGCAGAAAGAGTATTTGAACCAGGATCTCCAGTTGGATATAAATCTTTACCAAATAGACTTATATCAAGTAAAGATGTTTCAGGACTTAATGCAGTTAAAGTTGGAGAGGCAATATTTAATTACTTTACTCCAGATTTAAAATTCTTTACAGGTAATACAAGAGATCAAATTGATGATGGTGGACCACATGATTATATTAGTTTAAAACAAAAATATGGTCAATTAGAATCAGGAGATGATTTAGGTAATGTATTTGCATATGTATATGGTGTAGATGATCCAACCATAATACCAATGTATAATCAAATACCAGTTACTCAACTATATAGTCCTTCTTCGCCAAAAGTAGGAGCATCACCATCAGTTGGTCAACAATCAATTTCAGGACAATCAACAAAAGATCTTACAACAGTTGATCAAGAAATATTAGCCAAATTAGATCCATTACAAAATGAAAAAGCAAGACCAGACGACACAGGTAATATTAGACAAGTAGGAGGAAAACCAAAAACTTCAGCTGGTACACCATTAGTATACAATTACATGAACTATGCAGAAATAAGAGCAGCTGCAAAGCAATCAGGTATTGTAACAGGAACAAAGAAGATACAAGAATTTAGAAGAGCTATTAGCAATGGTATAAGAAATGAGATATCAACTCGTAGTAGAGACCAATTAGGATATGGTGGAGCCAACCAACCAGATGAATTAAATTTATTAGGAGTGGGAGGAAGTCCAAGTAAAGAAGATATGGTTCCATTTTTTATTACTCGACAAGGAGGCGGAGATGCATTATATTGGAGAGCTGGAATTAATTCTATAAGTGATTCATTTTCACCAGAATGGAGTCAAGAAAAAGAAATTGGTAGAGCAGATCCAAAAATAATATATACAGGATTTGCAAGAACAGTATCTTTAGATTTAACAATTGCAGCCGCATCAGCAGGTGAATTAGTTCCAATGTGGGATAAGTTAAATGTATTAGCAGGATTTACTGCTCCTAAATATGTAGGTAATGGATATACTGGAACATTTGTTGAATTAACATTAGGAGATATGTTTAATGGTATGCCATGTTATATAACAAGTGTAGGAATTGATTTAGATCCAGAAGTACCATGGGAAATAACAGCTGGAAAACGTTTACCATTATATTGTAATGTAACTATAGAATTTGCATATATAGGTTCTGAAATTCCTCAAGACGGTGCAAAATTCTATGACATTGCAAAATTTAGAGGATCTAATGTAGCTAAGGGCGCAGCAGATGGAAAACAACCATCACAGTTTGATGCAGTAGATGATTTAGTTGAAGGATTGCCAGAAGGAGTATCATCTATTGCAGATGAACCATATAACATGTTTAATGATGTAGCAGGAGATGTAGTAGGCGGAGTAGTTGATGCAGGAGATGGATTATTAGATTTCTTTATCCCAGGTGACCAATCAGGAGATAATGCAGCATCTAAACAAATATCTGGATTGGCAAGTAAAGCATATGATGGTGTAAAATCCGGAGGTAAAAAAGTTATTAATTTCTTGAACCCATTTGATTAGGAGATAATTTATGAATAGATATAAATACATTATTGATGAAAAGTTAGATACTAAGAAAAAGCGTAAGACTCATATGTCCGCATTACCACCAAAGGTTGCGGCTACTGATCAAGATTATTATATTATTGCACGAGAAGGAGATAGGTTAGATAATCTTGCATATGAATATTATGAAGATTCATCTCAGTGGTGGGTATTAGCACAAGCAAATCATATAGGTAAAGGTACATTAATGGTCCCTGCAGGAATAAGATTGCGTATTCCTTCAAGACGTGAACTACATTCGTTATTAAAAATTAAACAATCGGAGAGATAACATGGCAGGAGTATTTTATTTAGCTGCCCAAGAGTTTGTACGAGATGAACTTGACCGACGAAAAGGCCTTGGTTATGTAGAAAGCCGAAAAGTTAACGGTTGTTATATTTCTATTAATGCAAGAAGAACAGAACCAGTAACACAAAACTATCAGGATCTAGATACAGGCCAAGCAATTAAAGACGGTCTTGGAACTGCAGGTCGTGGCGCAACCGACATTTTATTAGGAAGAGGTGCATCAAATGTTTTATTTGGAGAAGCTAAAGAATCTGAAGCTATGGAAACCAAACAACGAGTTGTTGGTCACAAAATTGCAGCTGAAGGACAAATATCTACATTGGCTGATACAAGTTTATCATCTAGATATGCTACAACATCTGGAAGACCATCTCCTGCTATCCAAAAATTTACAGTTGAAATGTCTGGTGATTATGGATCTTTAGTAAAATGTATTTTACAAATAAAATGTTTTGATAAACAATCATTTGAAGAATTTGAAAAGATTTATATGATACCAGGAACAGATGTTAATATAGCATATGGTAGAGTAGGAGTTTCTGGACCAGCAAATAATGATGAATTTTCAGGAGTAGTATATGATTATTCATTTAAAATGAATAATGAATTAGGTTATGATTGTGAAATAAAAGCTGTAGGAAAAGGAAACTTAATTACAGAATTAAATGTTAATTCAAAATTAGCTGATGACGGAAGAGAATTTACTTCTGATTTTGCAGGATTAAATGAAACTCAAACCTGTGTTAATATATTTGATGTATTTGATTATGATGTACAAGATAGAATGGATGATCATGAAGACTTAGATGAAGATGAAGGATATGTTTATCCTGGTATGGGAGGTGTAGCACATATAGCAGGATGTGATTGTCCAGATGCAGCTCCAGAACCTGCAAATGATAATATGGTAGGTGGTAATGTTATATTTGCATCATTAGGATATGTTATTAATAAACTAATTAATAAAGATTTATTACAAGGAAACATTGAAAGTCAAAATGTAGATGTACAAGGCATCCAATATGTATGTAATAACAATGTTACTATAGGTAAAGAATATGATAAATTATTTTCTGCTAATCCTATGAAAATATTAATACGAGGTACAGACTCAAGAGGTTCATCTCATTACGGAGGTACAGGTGGAGGAGCTATTGGACGATTTTTTGGTGCATCAAAGATATGGGGTAAGAATTTTCCAAATCCTTTGGTAATGGATGGCACAGGAACAGCAAAAATTGCAAATACATTAATCTCTAGAGATTTATTAAGAAGTATAGCTGGAGCTTCTGAAATGGGTGGCGAAGGTTCAAAGATAGGAATAGGAAAATTTTTAAATAAATTATTTTCAGAAATATATAATCATACTGGAGGAGCATGGGATTTAACAGTAACTCAAATGACACCCGAACAGGCATCTCATTATGGAGAAGCTGGAGGTGATAAATACATGTATGTAGTAGACAGAAATTGGGTTCCAGGTTCTGCAGGACAAACTCCAAAATTAGAATTTAATGCAGGCGGACATGCAGGTGGAGATAATTCTACCAGGAATGTACAATTAACTGGTAAAGTTCCAAAAGATATGGCAGCCGCGGCATTCGTAGGAGGAACAGGAACAGCTTCAGGAAAAAAGAATGCAGCAGTAGAAGTTATTAAAGGAGAACAAGTAGTAACATTAGTAAATAAAGCTAAGATACGAAATAGTTTAATTGAATCTCGTGAAGTAATACATGATACAGGATATAATGAAGAGTCAATATCTGCAGCAAAATCAAATTTAAAATCATATGTAGAATCTGCATTTGAACATAGTGATAAAGCTGGATTCAGAAAAGATATGTATCCATTAGAAATGTCAGCAACATTAGAAGGTATTGCAGGTATTCAATTTGGTAATGCATGTATAACTAATTTAGCACCTTCACGATATTATACAAATAACATAAATATAGTATTTACTGTTAAAAAAACAATACATGAATTAACACCAAATCAGTGGACAACCGAAGTTGAAACAATATGTAGGATAGAAAAATAATGGCAAGATATTACGCAAAAAAAGATAGACATTATGGAAACCATACTCATGGTAAAGAGTTTATGGATTTCAGTGGCAATGAGTATGCAGGTCCATATCATTATTTTGGTAATTATGAATTAGTAATGACTGGAGCATATCCTAATGATGATTCAATTGTATTACGAAAATATCAAGCTCCAACTACTACTCGTGATATAATTGTATACGATTTATTAACAACACAGAATTTATATGAATTCAAATCACCTATTTATAAAACACCCGGACCTGGACCAAATGATCTTGCAAATGGTTATATGATGAGATATTTTATTAAACAAAAAAATGATCTTGATAAACCAGTAATTGAAATTGATAAAAAACAATATAAAGATGTTAAATCAAAAGATGGTAAAAATATTAATGGATTTATATACGATAAAATATCCATTAGATGGAAAATAGCAGGACCTCGTTATGATATATATCATGATAAAGAAAAAACACGAATTAAATCATATGGAATAGAATCTACAAATAGAAGGACGGCATTTGCACAAAATATGAAAATGCCAGGTCTTTCAGATGCATTACGAGACTTAACTCAACATTCACCGTATAATAAAATACGTGGAGATGGACCTGCAGGTCAACAACAGGATAATCTTCATACAGATGGATCAGAGTTTGTATTACCAGACGGAACTCCATATATAGGTTATTATCATATTCATTCGCAAATGGGTCCAATGCGAGGTAAAAAACATAGTAATAAAGTTGCACATGATAAATTAATGACTCCAGGACAACATGCAATGCAACAAGCAAGATCTAAAGACTCAGCCGGTGGTGGACAATCTTCTGGCTATTAATTTGGTTATTTGAAAAAAATTCATTATAATTAATTAATGAAAATTGTAGAAGACAAAAAAAGGTTACAAGAGCTACATCAAGCATTACAGACATCTAATAGTTTGTGGATACCAGTATTTTCTGATTTATATAAACATTATGTGAATAATGAAATAAGTTTTGTTTATATATATGTTATGGATACTAAAAAAGAATATATTGTACCATTCCGTCATAAGGATTGTATATGCCTAGAATCCGAACATCTAAACAGGCTTACAAGTAAGGCTGATATATATGTTTTGGGGAAGAAACGCTTTGTAAATTTCTACCATCATAAGACCTATGATGCAGATTTAGTTGAATATTTTCAATCAAATCAAATGTTACAATTAGAAGATTGTGATACAAATGCTCATGATTGGTATAATAAATGGTACTATAATGAAACCAATGTGCATGATTATGTTCCTATAGTTAAACATTATGAAAGATGTTCTGCAATGAAAAATAAATTTATACAATCATATTCTACATTTAAGCGTACAGATGGATTTGATTATTATAACGAATTATTTATAGATAACTTATATGCAATTGAAAGAAATGGATTAAAAGTTAATTATGATAAATTTGTAGAAAAATTCCAAACAAATAATTTAGTTGGAAAAACGGCATATACAGAATATAATATTTATACAACCACAGGACGTCCTTCAAATAAACATGGTGGTGTAAATTATGCTGCCATAAATAAAATAGATGGATCTAGAAAATCATTTATATCAAGACATGAATATGGTATGTTATTAGAGTTAGACTATGACTCTTACCATTTACGATTAATTGGAGATATTATAGATTATGATTTTGGAAAAGAAAATGTTCATACATATTTAGGTAAACAATATTTTGGAAAAGATAAATTATCAGAAGAAGAATATGAACAAAGTAAACAAATATCATTCCGATTATTATATGGAGGTGTTGATAAAGATTTTGCAAAAATTACATTCTTTGGTAAAGTAAAAGATTTTACTTATAAATTGTGGAAAGAATTCCAATCTAAAGGATATATGGAAACAGCTATATTAAAAAGAAAGTTATTTAAAACTGCAATGTCTGATATGAACCCAAGTAAATTATTTAATTATTATTTACAAAGTATGGAAACTGAATATAATATGGCTGTAATGAATGAAGTAAATGCATTGTTAGGACCATATGATACTAAACTAATTTTATATACATATGATTCATTGCTATTTGATTTTAATATTAAAGACGGAAGAGACCTAATTATTAAATTAAAGAATACTATGACAAATAATAAATTTCCAGTTAAAATTAAAGCAGGTAAATCTATGCATGACATGATAAATATGACCGAGAAAGTAGTTTAACTACATATTTATAATAAATGCAAAGAAACGTAAATGACATATTAACAGAGTGGTTTTACAGACTACCTAATGGTTATGCGATAAAACCATATAACCAAGACGAGCTCCATGTTTTAAAAGAAGTGTTAATAGAACAAGGAATAAATGCAATACCTATTATCAAATCATTAACAGAAGATGATTTTCAATTAGACCAAGCATTTAATGATGCAAAGCCTGTAAAAGAAGCACCAGCAGACGATCAATTTATACCAGGCAAAGATGAACTAGATGTTGATACTACTCAATCAGAGGAAAAAGAACGTACAGGAACATCAACTGATTATGATGAGGCAATCAAAAGAAGATTACAAGTTCAAGTAATTCCAATGGTAAAAGGTAAATATAGTGTACCAAACGATTCAGGACCATTAGTAGGTGCATGGCAAAAAGAAGATATTGAAATATTTGAGGAATTATGGGCAGAAAATAATAATCTAGCAATTATAGGTAAAGGTGAGATTGCATTGTATTGGTTGTTTAATTTCCAACAAGGTTCGGCAAATAGAGCAGAAGATACTACTCAAGAAGGCTCAGGTGCACCCGATTTAAGAATAGACAAAAAGGCTGTTGAAGTAAAATCATATCCTAGTCATTCTAGAATTACTGGATTAGGTAGGTGGTCAGACATGAAACTAGAAAGAAGAATTGTGCAAAATATATTTGGAATACATGCATTAACAAAAGCTTTTAAGGAGGGGTCTGTGGCTAATCCAATAACAGAAATAACATTTGGTAAAAAACATATAGTAGAAGCAGGAACTTCTTTATTTACTTTTCTAAATTTACCAGGATTAGAAAAATTAGAAGAAATATTCGGATCAGATAGTATATTTACAGATATGATAAAGAATGCCAATTCAGTATTTGATGATATGGAAAAATCTTTTGAAGCTTCAGGTCGAAAGTCAAAAGTAGAGATAAATGTTAATAGATTATCTAAATCATCAACACCTGATGAACTTGCAGTACAAGTATTACAAATGCTTGCAGCAAATAAATATGGTAGCAAACCAGGACAAATGGGATATATTGCAAATGTAATTCCAGGAAAAGCAGATGTACATTTTCATAAAATAGATATTACTGCCATAGATTCAGAATCTGCAGATGCATTAAATGTTTCAGGAGGATCTATTAAAGGTAATCTAAAAACAATATTTGGTTAAGAGACTATAGGTTTCAGTATAAAAGTTGATATTTATAATAGAATAATAAACAGGAAGAAGATTTTGGCAAGAACAAATTTATTATGTACATTCGCTCATAGAAAGGATTTAAATCTCATAGTCGATTATGTTAAAAAAAGTTACACAATCGTAGAGAAAAAAATCTTTGTGTTTAATGATGCAGATAAGCCAAATGATGTTTATGTTACATACAATGTAGATCCTAAAGAAGATTACAAAAAAACACCTAATACAATTTTAATACATAGAAAGAAAGATACAAATACATTGTATACAGTTAATGCATTAAATGAAATTATTAAAACAGTTAATAATGGAGTTCTAGATAAAACATTTATTATTGCATGGGAAAATTATAAAAATAGTTTACTCTTAACTAATAATGAAGGATACCGTAGAATAGTATTAGAGTTATATAAAAGATTTGATGTATAATGGGATATTCAGAACACTATAAAAAAGAACAAAAAAAAATGAATTTAGGTAAAAAATACAAACAATTGTTTGAAGGTAAAACAAGAAGCAATGATGCTACTTTAATAAAAGAAAATGCAAACCCAAAAGTTCAAGCTGTATATAATTCAATTTACGACTATAGTGATGAAAATTCATTAGAAATATTAAATCAGTATATTGAAGATACAGGTTTAGAAAAAGAATATGATAAATATTTAGATGGTACAAAGCTTTCAAGTACTGAAGAAAATGCTTTAATAACTACAATGCAAGATGCACTTGGAGAATTTGAATAAAAAATTAGGATATATGAAATATTTTCATTATATTTATATTAAATAAAAAGGATTAGAGTTTAGCCATAATTAAACTCAAAATTAAAAAATAAAAAATAAAAACTTTTTTACAACTTTTTTGATAAATCATTAGGATTACTGAAATAAAGTTGTTATATTAATTATTAATTATTAACCATTAAAAAAAAGGAATAAAAAAATGGCAATTAACTTAGACGCGATTAAGGCAAAGCTTAATCAATTACAAACGACGAATAATAGAACGTCAAACTTATGGAAGCCTGAACCAGGCAAACAAATAATCAGAATCGTACCTTATCAGCACAACAAAGACAATCCATTCAATGAATTGTACTTTCACTATGACTTAGGTAAGAAAAACTTTTTATCACCAGTAACTCATGGTAGACCAGATCCAGTTGTTGAATTTTCTGAAAAATTAAAATCTTCTGGTAATTCAGACGAATGGAAATTAGGTAAGAAAATGGAACCTAAAATGAGAACTTATGTTCCTGTATTAGTTAGAGGAAAAGAATCAGAAGGTGTTAAATTTTGGGGATTTGGTAAACTAGTTTATCAAGAACTTTTAGGAGTAATAGCTGATCCAGATTATGGTGACATTACAGATCCAATGAATGGTAGAGATATCTTAGTTGAATTTACACCAGCAGAAGGTCCAGGACAATTTCCTAAAACAGCAATTAGAGTAAAGCCTAATGTTACAGCTTTAACTGAAGACAAAAATGTTGCAGAAGCTTGTGCAAAGAATCAACCTAATCTTAAAGATATTTTTAAAGAGCCATCATATGATGAATTAAAAGAAGCTTTAGCAAATTGGTTGAATCCAGATGGAGATGATGCAACTACAGATCCTGCATCTACACCAGCAGAACCAGTAGCAAAGAAAGAAGATGCAGTTAAAGAAGGTGTTAACAAAGTAGATGATGTTTCAGCAGCATTTGATGATTTGTTTAATGAATAAAATTAAAGGTTATATATGGCAAAGAAAAGTAAAGCACAACAAGCAGACGAGCTAGCAACAGCTTTAGGAGAAAGTATTAGAGAAGGACTTAACAAGAAATTTAAAAATACTAACTATAAAGTTGCATATTTCCTAGACGGAGATACAGATTCACCTAGTGAAGTAGGTGGTTGGGTAGGTACAGGCTCTTCTATGCTAGATTTAGCAATCTCAAATAGACAAAATGGAGGTTTTCCAGTTGGCAGAATAACTGAGATAACAGGATTAGAAGCTTCAGGTAAATCATTATTGGCAGCTCATGCTTTAGCAGATACGCAAAAGCAAGGTGGGTTAGCCGTTTATATTGATACAGAAAATGCAGTTAGTAGAGAGTTTCTCGAAGCAATTGGATTAGACCTGGAAAAAATGCTCTATGTTCCATTAGATGCTATTGAAGATATCTTTGAAGCAATTGAAAGTATTATTGAATCAGTTAGAAAATCTAACAAAGACCGATTGGTAACAATTGTCGTTGATTCAGTAATGGGTGCTTCAACAAAGATTGAGCAAGCAGCAGATTATGATAAAGATGGTTGGGCAACGTCCAAAGCTATCATATTATCAAAAGGTATGCGTAAGATTACAAATCTTATTGGTAGACAACGAATTGCCTTATTGTTTACTAATCAGCTTCGTTCAAGACTAGGTGTAGCATTTGGTGATCCTTGGACAACAAGTGGTGGAAAAGCAATTCCATTTCACTCATCAGTACGGTTACGATTGAAATCAGTAGGGCAAATCAAAGTCAAAAAAGATGGCGTTGATCAAACTGTTGGTATCAAAACTAGATGCCAAGTTATTAAAAATAGAATGGGTCCACCTTTAAAGACTATCGATTATGATATTTACTTTGAAAGTGGAATAGATAATTTTGGTGGCTGGTTAAATGTTATGAAACAACATAAATTGGTGAGTACAGCAGGTGCGTGGTATACATATACAAAAGCAGATGGTACAGATGTAAAATTCTTATCAAAAGACTTTCAAGGTAAACTTGAAGCTGATCCGGAATTGAAGGATGAGATATACAATGCTATTTGTAATGCGTATATATTAACATACAAACCTGGTGACAATATTGGAATAGATGATGTTGAAATAGATGAAGAATTCGTGAATGAAGAATCATAAGCAACTTCAAAAGTTTTTCCAAGATGTTGTTAGGGAACATCAAGAAGGTAGACCATCGGATATTAATAGTAAGATATTAATACTCGATGGTCTTAATACCTTTATTAGAGTATTCTCCGCAGTTCCTGCATTAAATGATGATGGAGATCATATTGGTGGTGTTACAGGATTTTTAAGATCATTAGCTGCAAATATTCGTTTATTAAAGCCGACAAGAGTAATTGTTTGTTTTGATGGTAAAGGTGGATCTAAACGTAGAAAAAAGATTTATCCAGATTATAAAGCAAATAGAGCTGTAAAAACAGCATTTAACAGATATAAAGAATTTGCAACACAAGAAGATGAGTCAGATTCCATGAAAAAACAATTTGGTAGATTAGTTGAATATTTAAATTGTTTACCAATTACAATGTTAGCGGTTGATAATATTGAGGCTGATGATGCGATAGCATATATTGCAAACGAAGTATATACAGAACCAAATCAAAAAGTACAAATTGTATCTACAGATAGAGATTTTTTACAATTAGTAAATGATAGGATATCTGTTTGGAGTCCAATCAAAAAGAAAATGTACAATCCAAGATTAATGCAAGAAGAATTTGGAATTAACGCTTCAAATTATTTATTATATAGAACATTCCTAGGTGATAAGTCAGATAATATTCCTGGAGTTAAAGGAGTTGCATTAAAATCATTGAAGAAATTTTTTCCAATGATTACAGAAAATAGACATGTACCAATACATGAAATTATAAATCATGCAAAAGATGGAGCAGATGAAGGTCGCTACAAAATCTATAAGTCCGTAGTAGAATCAGAGGACCAGGTTGACTTGAACCATTCTCTTATGCAACTCAAAGAGGTTGATATTGCCGGTTCTATAAAGATGATGATACATGATAAGGTTACAGGAACAGTAGATAAGTTAAATACATTCCAATTTAAAAAGATGTTTATGCAAGATAAAATGTATACAGTCATTAAAGATTTAGATACTTGGCTTGCAACATCATTTAATACTCTTAACGCGTATATTCAAATGCGAAAAGATTAGGATTTTAGAAAAAAAATTATTATATTAAAGTATGACAGATAGATTAAGTTCGTACGGATACGCATTTCAGATAAAGGTAATTACAGCATTACTAGTAGATAAATCATTCCTACAACAAATTTCAGATATTATGGTCTCAGGTTATTTTGAATCTGATGCCAATGCCTGGATTATAGATACAATTTTAGAATACTTTAAAGAATATAAATCATCTCCTACATTGGAAGTGATGAAAGTTAAACTTGAAAAAGTTGACCATGATGTACTAAAAGAACAAGTAGTTGCACATCTTAAGGATGCATGGAAATATACAGAATCACCTGATTTAGAATATATCAAAGATCAGGCAATGGATTTTTGTAAAAACCAAGAAATTAAAAAAGCTATTTTAGGATCTGTAGAATTATTAAAGAATGGTGACTATGATGGGATCAAAGCAAAAGTTGATGAAGCTTTAAAAGCTGGAGCGGATAAAGATATTGGACATGATTATATGACAAGTATAGATGAACGATATACAGATGCAGTTAGAGATGTACAACCTACTCCATGGGAAGTTATAAATGAACTAACAGATGGTGGTTTAGGTAAAGGTGAACTTGGTGTAATGGTTGCTCCTGCAGGAATTGGTAAATCATGGGCATTAATGAATGTCGGAGCAGATGCGGTCAAGAAAGGCAAAACAGTATTACATTATACATTAGAGTTGAATGAAGCATATGTTGGATTAAGATATGATTCAGTTATAACAGGTATTGCCAATCAAAAT
>Ga0098037_1000042_pt1 | contig 114515 bp, 100 predicted proteins | sample 5_EtaG_FD_75050 | JGI IMG/M metagenome (GOLD analysis project Ga0098037, IMG submission 75050) | Marine viral communities from the Subarctic Pacific Ocean - 5_ETSP_OMZ_AT15132 metaG | ecosystem: Environmental > Aquatic > Marine > Oceanic | place: Pacific Ocean | collected 2015-01-08 | reverse complement strand
TGGATTATTTTGTACTAGATGGTTATCAAAAGGAGATCCTGCAGATGTACTTTCTTGGGCACAAGTTTATAAAGATGTATTTGAAGATGATCTTTATGATGAAATTGTAAATGATTTAAATAAGATACCTTCAGATGCTCATATTGTAATTGAGTCAGAATGGTTTAGTTCATATTATCATGATACTGCTGCTAATATTAAAAGATTTGAAAAAATGGCTGAAGGATTAAAGAAATTAACTCAAGGTAGCAGATACCATTATTACATTGAATCATTAGATCAGTGGAATGATATACAAAATAATATGTCTAAACTTGTTTGGGATACTAATATGAATGATCTTGCTACAGAAGATTCTGAAGTAATAAATGAAGAAATGTATATTCAACTTAAAACTATGCTTGGTTGGGAAAAGACTGACGAAGGTTGTGGTTGGCAAGGTAATAGGGACAAAGAAAATATGAACTTAGCATTAGCAATGATTGCTAATTGTAATATTAAAGAGTCTCATACATACTTAGCTTTGTTATTTTCATTCTTAAGTGATTCTATGAAAGATGCCGGTATATGGAACAGTGTTAACTTTAAATCTGTAAGGAAGAAGTTTCAGAAATATATAGATTTTTCTGGTTGGAATTGGTGTCATGTTTATAATTATTTACTTGAAGAATTAATTAAAGATGATGCATTAACTGAAGTTGCTTGGAAAGAAATTGCTCAGAAAATGTATGATGATGTATTATCTGGTCAATATGGTGTTGATGGTAAGAATAATTTTAGCATTAGTCCTGAGAGTATCCAATTAAAACCGGAACTTAGAGCAAGAATGAAAGTTGAAGAACCTGTGCTTGATGACCTAGAAGCTATGGTTGATATGCATACTGAATCATATAGATTATGAAAATACATGTAGTAGGTTGTCCTAGAAATCCATCAACCAACAAAAGGCCTATAGAATCTTTTGCAATGGTTCCATATTATTTAACTACATATTTACATAGAAGAGGTCATGAAGTTTATTATTATGGTTATAAAGAATCAAATGTAGAATGCACTAAAAAATTCATATGTGCAGACAAAAAACATTTGAAAAAATATTATAAATATAATAATAAAAAAAATGGACATTCAGATATACAAGATTTTGGACATAGTGATAAGGGAAATCTTATATATCATCAAAATGCTTATAAATATTTAAAAGAAAATTGCAAAGCTAATGAACCTATTATATGTACTTGGTCAGGAATGGTTGAGTACATATATAAACAATCTAGATATTTTAATTATTTTAATAAGGTTATAGATGGTCATGTTGGTCATCATTGGCCTATTATAAATTGTCATTATACTGTTTATGCATCTTATGCAAATAAACATTATAATTATGGTAAGTTTTATAAAGAAAGAATTGAATATAGATATGTGGATGCTGTAATTTATCCTATGGCTAATGAAATGAAAAATTTTACATATAGAAAAAAGAAAAAAGATTATTTTTTATTTTATGGTAGATTACTTAAAATGAAAGGTGTAGGATTATATTTAGATTTAGCTAGACAATTTCCAAATAAAAAGTTTATAATTGCTGGGCAAGGTATATTTAAAGGAGGTATTCTTAATGATGGTTTTAAATTTAAAATGCCACATAATATTGAATTTGTAGGATTATTAGATTTAAAAAATAGAAAAAAATATTTATCTAATGCTACTGCAGTTATATCACCGTCTGAATATTGTGAACCTTTTGGATTAACAGCTATAGAAGCTGGTTTATCTGGAACACCTATTATTGCAACTGATCACGGAGGATATCATGAAACTATTATTAATGGATATAATGGATTTAGATGTAGTTACTATAGTGAATTTGTAGATGCTATTAATAATATTGATACAATTAAATCAGAAAACTGTAGAAAACATGCAAAAAGATTTACAGCTGAAGAATTAGTTAAAGATTGGGAAAAATATTTAAAAAATGTTGTTAAAGAAAATTGGTATTCACCATATAAAAAACCAGAATAATGATAGATAAAGTTAAAGAAGATTTGTTTTATAAGGAGGAGTTTAAGTTTAGTTACTCCTCCTTAAACAGGTTGTTATTTTCACCAAAACTTTTTTATAAAGATTATATCCTTAAAGAAAGGGAAACCAAGATGGAAAAACATCTGATAGAAGGTAGATTAATACACCTGTTACTATTAGAACCAGATCGGTTTGATGAAGAATTTGTAATGTCTCCATTAAAGATGCCTACAGATTCAGTCAAAAAAATATTAAGAATTGTCAGCAGTAGAATTGTTGACCCAAATAATTATATGAAGTTAAAAGATTTAGATGATCAAATATTAGAAGCTTTGAAAGAAGAAAACTTATATCAATCATTTAAGGAAGACCAAAAGAGATTAGATAAAATAATAACAGAAGAAAGTGAAGCGTATTTTAAATTTCTACAAACAACAGGTAAAACTATAATTGATGCAGATACATTTGCACGTTGTATGGATCGTGTTGTTATAATCCGGGCTAATGATGATGTAACTAAGTTGCTAATGCAAGAAGCCACTGATTTTGAAATGGATACTATTCAAGTATATAATGAAAAAAAATTAGATTGTAAATTAAATGATTATAAATTTGGATTAAAAGGCATAGTTGATAAATATATAGTTGATGATGAGTCAAAAACAATAACTATTGTAGATCTTAAAACTACTGCAAAACCATTAGATAGTTTTGCTGAAACAGTGGATTTTTACAATTATTGGCTACAAGCAGCTGTATATTCACTACTTGTTGTTAAAAATGTTGATGAAAATCAACAGAAATACAAAATTATTTTTAAATTTGTTGTCATAGACAAGTATGACCAGGTTTATGTCTTTCCTGTATCAGAAGAAACGTTAGTAAGATGGATGACATCTTTGAAAGAAGCATTACAAGAAGCAAATTATCATTACAGTGAAAGAAAATATGACTTACCATACGTGTTTGCTAATGGTAATGTAACACTATGAAACAAATTTATACACAATATTTTCAAAAAAGCAAAGTATTTTTATACCCTCTGCTAGGAGTAGCAAAGGGTATAAGATACGTGCCTATACAAACATATACATCTTGGAATGGACATCATGTTGGTAATGAAAATTTACTAATATGTGTTTATGCAATAGAACAAGATTCTAAAAAAACATTTGATACATTTCTAAAAAAACATTTAGAAAAAAATGAATTATTTCATTCTAGATATTCTGAAGATGATTTAGAAATTGTTACTTTTGATCTATCTTTTTTTAAAGGTGATTTAAGAAAATTTGAAAAAGGAAAATATTCTGAATTTTCAATTATGACTAAAAAAATAATTATGGATTTCTTTGGAAATACAGGAACTATATCAGAATATATAGAAAGCTATTTATATCCTGAAAAATATTATGAAGTATATTCTGAAATGCTTAATGTACCAATTTCACTTTTAGAAGAAGTAGTAGAATTATGTGATAAACCAAGCATAAAAAAAGAACATTTTAAAAAATCAACAATAGAATTAGAATTATTTAAATAATTTATTATATTTGTTTTTTAAATATTTTAATTATGACAGAAAAAGTTGGAAAAAATATGATTTTAATACATGCTCCTGATTTTCAAAGCATGGAAAAATCTTTTAAAATGATACCTATCACACTAGATTGTCCTTATGTAGAATGTATGTATTCTGCAAAAGATAATGTAATGGCGGTTATCACTAGAACTATGAAGCAGTCTTATCATATGGTTCCTAAGTTAGATGATAATGGAGATCCCATTAAAAGCAAAACTAAAAGACCAAATGGTAAAGATTTTAAAGAGGAAAGAAGATTAGTAGATACATTTTCAGAATTCTACTTACTTACCCCCGAAGAGATCAATGGTTTCATTGAATCTTTTGCAGTAAATGCAAAAACATTTGATTATAAAGCTTTAACTACACCAAAAAAGGATCCAAAAGATGAAATAATATCAGTTGGAAAACCTGAATTAGTTAAAAAAGCGTAAGTTTTGGTCAAACTTTAAAATGACCTATTTTTCATGTTGATAGGGAGCTGGTTTGTGTGACAGCTCCCTATTTTTTTTTAAATTATTTTATATGAATCACTGGGTAATGGACTATGAAACATTATCTAATTGTTTTGTGGGTGTATTTACACATTACAAAACTGAAGAGACTAAAATCTTTTCAATATGTAAACTACAGAATGATTTTGATAAGTTCATAGAATTCTTAAAAGAAAATATACAGAATAAAGAGTGGCATATATCCTATAATGGATTAGCATTTGATGCACAGATCACTCACTATATAATAAAAGATTATGAGAATCTAAAAATGATGGATGGTGAATCCATTGCTCAAGAAATTTACGGTTGTGCACAGAGATGTATAGAAAAAAGTAATAAACATGAATTTCAAGAGTTTCCTGAATGGCACATGTCTATTAAACAAATAGATGTATTTAAATTAAACCATTGGGATAACATGGCTAAGAGATCTAGTCTTAAGTGGATAGAATATACTATGGACTGGGATAATATCTTAGACATGCCTATACACCATGAAACAGAGATAAATACACAAGATCAGTTAGATCTAATTATTGAATACTGTATTAATGATGTGGAAGCAACTAAAGAGATCTTTAATAGATGTAAACCTTTAATTGCATTAAGAAAGAACTTAACTGAAAAATATAATATTAACTTGTTTAGTGCATCTGAACCAAGAATAAGTAAAGAAATATTTGCTTATTATCTTAGTAAAGAACTGGACATGCCAAAATATGAAATTAAGAAGTTAAGAACTTTTAGAAATGTAATTAAAGTAAATGATCTTATATTAGACTATATTAAGTTTGAAACACCTGAATTTAAAACTTTATTAGAAAAGTTTAGAACAGTAGAGGTAAATCCTAATTATACTAAAGGAGGATTTAAGTCATCTGTAAAATATAAAGGTGTAAAAACTGACTTTGGATTAGGTGGTGCCCATGGTGCTACTAAAGCTGGAGTGTATGAGTCTGATACTGAGAACGTTATAATGTCATCAGATGTTACCAGCTTCTATCCTAATTTAGCTATTGTTAATCAATATGCACCAGCTCATATACCTAAAGAAAAGTTTTGTGAATTATATAAATGGTTCTTTGATGAAAGAAAGAAGATACCAAAGAGTGATCCAATGAACTATGTATATAAGATTATCTTAAATTCAACTTACGGGTTGAGTAATGATAAGAACTCTTTTCTATATGATCCGCAGTTTACTATGTTTATCACTGTTAATGGTCAACTTACACTAATGATGTTGTATGAAATGATTATGACTAGGATACCAGAAGCTGTTGCTTTAATGCAAAACACTGATGGTGTTGAGACTATAATCCCACGGGATAAGGTAGACTTATATATGGAGATCTGTAAAGAGTGGGAGGAGATTACTAATCTTAACTTAGAACATGATCAATATAGTAAACTAGTATTAGCTGATGTCAATAACTATATAGCTGTTGACACTAATGGTAAAGCTAAATGTAAAGGTAGATTTGAATATGACGGGTTAGCTCTTCATAAGAACAAGTCTAAACTGATCATTCCAAAAGCATTGTATGCGTACTTTGTTGATGGAACTTTACCAGAACATACAATAAAACATAATAGAAATATTCTTGATTATTGTATAGGGGCTAAATCTAAAGGAGCATGGAGACAACACGCTATATATGTTAAAGATAAAATAGCAAAACAGGATGAATTGCAAAAAATAAATAGATATTATATATCAAATAAAGGATGTAAAATAGTAAAGATAAATAAAAATGACAAAAGAGAAATTCAATTAGAGTCTGGGCAATGGGTTCAAACTGTAATGAATAAATTAGAAACTAAAGAATGGTCAGACTATGACATTAACGAGAAATATTATCTAAATGCAATTGAGAAAGAAATAAATAACATAATTGGTGTAAAAGATAACCAATTAATGTTGTTTGAATAAGTTTTATTATTATATTTGTAAATAAGTCCAAGGGGGGCCAAAGGTCGTGGTTACACTTCATTCGTGCACGGCCCCCTATTGGCAATAAACTAACTAAAATTATGGGATACACAAGACCAACAACTACTACAAGAGATATGTTAGTGGCAGCACCACTACCTAATCATGGAAAAACTTATACAGTTATTCCTCATAAAGATGTCATAGATGTTACTAAAAATCTATTAGACAACAGTGGCTTTATAATAACAAAAGAACTTTACAGAGCAAATATGAATGCTAAAGTAGCACAAGGAGTATACCACCTTGCTTCAAATGAAGATGAAGAAATGGGCATGATGTTTGCCTGGACTAATTCTTATGATAAAAGTACACGGTTTCAATGTGCTGTAGGAGCTTTTGTAAATGTATGTAGCAATGGAATGTTATGTGGAGACATGGCAAACTATGCTAGAAAACATACAGGTAAAGCAGATCATGATATTCATACTCAGATAAGCTCACAAATTAAATCAGCTAATAAGTACTATACTAAGTTAATTGATGATAAGAATAATATGAGAAAAATATTTTTACCTAAGAAAAGTCAAGCTGAATTAGTGGGCAGATTATTTTTAGATGAAGAAATCATAGATGCTTCACAAGTTTCTTGTATTAAAGCAGAAATGAAAGATCCATCATATAATTATAATGCTGATCTTAATAATGCATGGACATTTTACAATCATGTTACACATTCTTTTAAGAAATCTCACCCAAGAACATGGATGAGTGATCAAGTTAAGTTTCATGAATTTATGACTGCAGAACTATTGAGTCAATCTGGTTTACACCAAATGGATAAAAACTGGACAGATGCAAACGGTAATGGTCATGTAGAGGATGGAGTTTATGGATCTGCAGCAGTATATAGTCAAGCTATTATGACAGGATCAGACTTTGATGCTGATATGGAAGCTCAAGATTATGATACTTTTGAAGAATTTAAAATATGAGTTTAATAACTAAAGATATACGTAAAAGCATGAAGATCCGTCCATCAGGGCGGTCTTCAGACTTTATATCTCCTAGTTTTGGATGGGGATGTTTATATGACTGTTCATATTGTTATATGAAAAGGCACAAACCAAAAGGTTTATCTATACCAAAAAATGTTAATCAGATCCTTACAGAAATAAATACACATGTTATATTTGCACAATTAGAAACAAAAAAACCAAATCAAACACACTCAAAATACATTACTTATGATATAGGTTGCAATGAAGACTTTGCTCTTCATCTTAAACATCATGAATGGAAAAGAATATTTGAATTTTTTAAACATAATGATAAAGCAATGGGAACATTTGCAACTAAATATGTCAACCCAGAATTACTTAAATATAATCCAAAAGAAAAAATAAGAATTAGATTTAGCTTAATGCCTGAAGATAAAAGAAAACTACATGAGCCTAATACATCTACAATAATAGAAAGAATAAAAGCAATAGATCAATTTATAGAAGCAGGATATGATGTACATGTTAACTTTAGCCCTATTATTGTTTATGATGGTTGGTTATATGACTATGATGAATTATTTTGCATATTAGATAAAGAGGTGAAAAATAAAAGTAAAGTTTTTGCTGAATGTATATTTTTAACACATGAAATAGACAAACATTATAAAAATCTTTTAAAACACCCTGAAACCGAAAAAGATTTAAGAATAGAAGAAATGCAAGAAGAAAAAATTTCACAATTTGGAGGTAATAATCTTAGATATAGAACAGAATTAAAAAGACAATTTATAAATAAATTTGTAGAACTGCATGATACGTTAATACCTTGGAATAAAATTAGATATATATTTTAAATTATGAAAAAAATTGGAAAATATTTAGTACATTGCATTAGATCAATAAGTGGTATATTTCTACTTGGGATCGTTATATTATTTTGGATAATAGGATTTATCCTTAAAGCTACAATAGAAATTGTTACGTGGCTTGAATTAAAACTAACTGAGTTAATGAAAAAAACATTTGGTGATGATATCAACAAATTAAATTAACTCTAAATACTTTTTTAATTATGAAAAAAACCATAAAAGTGTCATTAGATGACATGGGAATGCCTCGCATTCCAAAAAATATTATTAAAGGAAATGAAGTTATGGTTAATATGACAAATATTAAAACTTCAGAAAATCATGTTGATAACATGAATATAATTTTAGATGAAAATTAAAGACTTTAATAATCTCTTAGAAAAGAGATTTGAAAAGACTAGAGAAACTTATTCTAGAAAAATGAACGAATATGCTACTGATCTAGATGTATTCCAATCATTTAAAAATGGAGTAGGTTTCTCGTTTCATGATACACCAGAAGGTGTAGCTTGGGAATATGCTTGTAAACATTTTGAATCAATCAAAACTATTTTAAGCAAATTACCTAATGAAGTTCCTACAGATGAACTCTTAGATGAGAAAATAGGAGATGCCATAAATTACCTTATAATTCTTGAGGGACTTATAAAAGAAAGAGGAGATCAATAGTCTCCTCTTTTTTTAACAATATCTTAACATACCCATAACATACAATTCACATCTGTTTCGTATATTATTTATATATGGAAAAGAAACAAATAAATATTACAAATGCTTGTTATATACTATTAATGATAGTAGCCTTTAGTTTAGGAATAATAATTTAATTATCTACCTTGACCTCTATAAGGTTTTTTATAAGAATTTTGAGATTTACTAGCATTTTTGCTATGAACTCCTTTTCTTTTTTTACCACCTACACTTCTAAAAGTAAATGTGTTTTTCATTAATTAATCTTTCTATATTCTTTATTAATTCTTTTTTGTATTCTTTTTGTTTTTCCAGATTTACCCTTTCCTTTTTTAGCATCTTTTTCTTTACTAGCTCTTCTTTTATTAGATAATTTAGTGAGTTTTTTATTCCAGTTATGGCTTGGTGTATTAACTTCCCTCTTTATATCTGACATGTTATCTCCCTTTCTTTCCCCTTCTGTTTTTTTCTCCCCTGGAGTTTGCTCTCTTCCTGGTTCACCACCACTTTGATATTTTTTTGCACCACCATCGTTATACATTCCAGGTACTTTCATTCCTTTATGATTAACTGTTTGTGGACCACCAAATTGATATTTATTAGATTTATTTGTATTTGGATTAGATCTATTCTTAGTACCAGGATTGTCACCAAAATTTGTTTTATAATCTGATTTATTTGAATCAATCTTATCAGGAAATACAGCATTAGTTAAACCAGTCAGATCAGAAATTTCTTTTGCAGCAAGTGCAGGAAGAATCCACTTACCCATTCTTTTAATACCGCCCCAAGCTGAACTACCTAATTTACTAGCAGCGTCTCTGTTTGTAATTTCATTCTTTTTATTTTTAGAACCTGTTGGTCTACCTCTTTTTTTACCACTAGTAGGATTTTGATTACCTGATTTACCAGCATTAGGTTTGCCACCACCTTTACCACCTTTGCCACCTTTACCACCTTTTTTACCTTTGGGGCCACCAGCTTTCATTTTGTATAGTTCTTTTGCCATGATTATTTCTTTTTAAATTTTTCTACGGATCTACCACCAAAGTAGGCTCCTATTACTGTTATTAATACTAATTGTAAAAGATCTGTCCATTTCTCTTCTACTTCAAATTTAATTGTACCAGCATCAATAAATATTAATAACATAGTACATACTATTAAAAAAATAAGAACCATAGGTCTTACATTTTTACTTAACCAACTATCAGAATTCATGTCTGCCGTCCAACGGTCAGTTATGTTTTTTTCCATTTGAGCCTCATGACTCAATATAAGTTCTTTTAGCTTTCTTTTAGCTTCTAGTTTTTCATCTTTTGTTGTTACTAGGTTGTCTATGACCCCACCTACTGATTCTACCAAGTTGCTTCCTGCACTTGAAAAAATCTTTCCTAGTATTCCCATACTTTTTGTTTTTTAGTTTATAAAATCCCGTTGGGCCCACATGCCCCTCCTCTTTTTAAATCAGTTGTTCCATCTTCATATTCAACCGTGTGTTTTCCCGGTATATCTTGTTTAGCATTAGGTGAATCATAATTAGGAAACTCACCTGAATTTATTCTATTTAACATTTCCTCTCTAAGAGCAGGATCAAAAATTTGATTTGCTCTATTAGTATTTACATTAGTTAAACTATCTGTAGCTTCATTATATTTTTTAGTTAAATCAATATATCTTGTCATTCTTTCTTTAGATGAAGTAGGATTATGAATAACAGGAAATCTTTGATCTATGCTACCTTTAGATTGTATTTGTGCATTTTCAATTTCTTCTTTAAGTTTGGCATCATTATTACCACCTTCTTGAAATCTTTTTTTCATTTGTTTATAAAAACCGTCCATATTAATTTACTTTATATTTAACTTTACCATGTTCTATGTAAACACCTTTAGGTCTACGTATAACTTGTCCGTTAAGATTATATAATGTATTATCTTGAAGAGATTTTTCTATTATTTCTTCTATACCACTATTACATGGCATACCTGTATCACAATCTATATATTCAGTAAAAATAATTTCTTCATATTCTATTTCTATAATAGTGTCAGTAACAACTAAAGTGTCTGTAATAAAAACATCTACATATTCTGTTATGTATTCAATTACATCAATAAATAATGTATCAGTTTCAATAACTTCTACGTACTCTATAACCGGTACAAATACAGTGTCAGCATCTGAATATACTGTTACAGTATCTATTAAATAAACATACTCTGTAATAAAATTATCTACAAAAACAGTATCAAGAATAAAATTATCTACAAATATTGTGTCTGTAACAAATACATCTATATATTCTATTACATCAACATAAACTGTATCACATAATACCTCTATTGCACATTCTGCAACTGTAGTTGCAACAACATCATCTCCTTCATCAGAAGCGTCTACACAGTCTACATAATCATCATTAATCCATGATGCTTGAACACAACCATCTGGAGAATATACAGTCCAATTTTCTGGATCATCTCCACAATAAAAACCACCTGCTATAGCACAATCTAAACAATTGTTGCTTTCCTGTGAATAGAGTCCTAGACTCATTATCACAAATAAAAACGTAAATAACTTTTTCATATCTATTCTATTATTATTACTTTAATTGTATCAGCTTTAATTGTATCTTCATTACAGCAAGATTCTTCAATAATAGGTTTGGCAACATAATCAGGATTATATTTATCTCCAGGATTAAATATTCCGCATCCTACAACAATCAATACCCATAAAACTGCTAATTCTCTCATCATATTATAAAATTCCATGTGGTCCCACTGCACCACCACTTTTGTATTTTTTAGAACCTCCGTACTTTTTAATTGTACCTTTTTCTTTTTTCTTTAAAAAAATATCTGCTTGAGTTATTTGACCGTCTTTATTCATATCAGGAAAACCTCCTCCTTTTTTATACATTTTTTTAGAACCTCCATATTTTTTTGTATGAAAATCAGCCATTTTATCCATTTGTGGATCAGATGACATTCCATCACTTGGGCCAGCAACCGCATTTTTAATACCTGCTCCTATATTTCTAACGCCCTTGGCACTTTCATCTGCCCAAACACCTGCTGCTCTAGCTGGAAAACTTCCTTTCATAGCAGATCCAACACCTTCATTTCTAAGTCTACTCATAAAACCTCCTCCTGGTCCTTCAAAACCACTTTGAGCTTTACGCATTCCTGGAACTTTCATACCTTTTTCAGTATAAATAGGTCCTCCATCTTGTTTTTTATTACCATCTTTCCAATCAGATACTGAATACTTCTTTTGTCTAATTGGATCTGTTTCTTGTCTATGGTACTTTTTCTGTGGTTCTCTTTTAGAATTAGGATTTAAACCATACTGGTCATTTCTCATTTTAATAGCACCCCTAGTTTGATTTCTAACCTGACTACCAGTTCTAGATGTTCCATCAAACCTCATATTTTTAACTCTTGATTCTAATCGCTTTTCCTCAAATGACTTATGTTTTTTCTTATTTTTTGGTTTAGATTTACCAAAAATTCTTTTCAAAAGAGATCCACCCTTAGATCCACCTCTTTGATACTTAATTCCAGCTTTTTTCATATTTGCAGGCATAACTTTACTTTTTTAAATTTATAATATTCCGTGTGGTCCTTTTGCTCCACCATGTTTAAAATTAAACATGCTTTTAAGACCCCTTGCAGCTCCACGAGCAGCATTCCCAATTTGATTACCCGCCCACATTCCTGTGTTCTTAGCATAATCTCCTGGTCCATCAAAAGATGCAGGATCAACATATTTTTTACCATATTCAAAACCCTTTTGAGCTCTTGGTGTAGTTTCAGCCACTTGATCTTTAGGATTTATTTTGTAATACTCCTTATTAATTCTTTTCTGAACTCTAGACGTATCTTTACCCTTTTCTTTTCTTTTTGTTCTTTTTTTGGTTAACCTATTAAGTTTCTCATTCCAATTAGGTTTATCTTTTTCTATAGCATCCGTTGTTCTATCAAACGTAAATTTGTTGATATCATCATTTGTTTGATTTTGACCACCATCTTGCATCATACCAGGAACTCTCGTTCCTTTTGCATTATAGACAGGACCACCAGCTTGCATATGTTTACCTTTTTTATCCTTGAGGTTTCCTTTTATTTCCCAGTTAATATTACTTTCAGGTTTCTTTTTATCCCAAACATTTTTATATGGATTAGATTTTCTTTTCCACATTTCATTCATATTACTTATATCACTTTTATAATTAGGATTATATTGTTTACCACCTTCTCTTACTTGTCTATTTACTCTTTTTTCCATGTACTTATCAAGAAGATCTTTATCTTTCTTAGTAAGTCCTCCCGGCTTTCCTTTAGCTTTAGAAAGCTTAAAACCTCTTTTTCCTTTTGCTCCTCCTTTTTGATACTTATTATTTACGTTTCTTACAGTCATAACTTTTAACTTTTAATCTCCAAATGGTACATCTTCATTTAAATCTGAAGGTTCATCTTTACAAACATGATCATGACTTCCGTCACAACTATTATCTTCATTAGATGTAGTACCACAGACACAGTCTTTAGGAAGGTACTTATCATATATACCTTCCTTAACTGTTTTTACAAACAAAGCAAATTGATCTTTGGTGAACTCAGTGTAACCTTCGTCATCACCTCCAACAATAACTTTGTCTGAGTCTTTGGAAATGTCAATTGCAGGACAGCTTTTACAGCTTGCACAAAAAGTCATCTGAGCTCTTTGATCAGTGACCATAACATTTTTAAGTCCTTTCATTATATTTCAAATCCAAAGTTTAATACTATAAACCTAAAGCTTTTCTTCGGGTTCCAATTTAATTCAAATAGGGTTATTACCCCAAATCTTAATGTGAAGTCTACAATATTCTTTTTGTTACCTTCACGCCAACTGTTTATCCAGTTCATATATTACGGTTTTGGTTATACTATAATATACAAAAAAATTATCTAAATTGATAATTTAGACCAATATTAAATGTGTTTAGATTTCTGTCCCAATATTTCAACCATTCACTTTCAAGAAATATACCAAATGATTTATTTAATCTAACTCCAGCTATAACACCTATGTTATAATCAAACCATTGTCCATCATTAAAAGATTCATAGCTAAAATTATCATCCCCTTGGACGTGCCAATGATATGGCAATAAAGAAGCCCAGCTATGTAGCCAGTATTTAGGAGAATAATGATAGAAGTCTAGGCCTGCTATTACTGAAACAGTTCCCATATCTCCTATTTTATTAAACTCACGTTTATTAAAATCTCTAACTATATTTTCATAAACATGTGTTCTAAAGTCTAAATCAGAGTCTGCAACTCTGTTACCGTCTGGCCCAGTCCAGAAAAAATTCATTTGATCAACTTGAAAATCACCATCTAGATCCATAGAGTAGGCGTGGTCTGCATAACCATAGTCATAAGCTAGGTCCCACCAAAAATTATTTTCTAAATATTCCTCTATTGGATTAAATCCATATGGTCTATGTGTACGGTATGCTGTTCCTAAAGAAAGGTTCAGTCTAGCACCAACCTTAAGTCTACCTCTTAGTTCTGCTTGTGTATATTTAAGATCTATTAAACCGTTTTGTTGATGTTCAACTCTAGCAAGCCAATTGTCACCTAAGTATCTAACAAAGTATCGTTGATTATTGTAGTTTCTTAACTGTTGTTGACCTTCATCGTATTGTAATAAAAACTCAAAACCGTTAACTGCACCTATATTAGAAGATAGAGATACATTGTTTTCAGATCCATCGTAGAATTGTGTTACTTTTTTCTCATAAGAAAATCTGGCAATTTTTCGTATGCCAAATGTAAATCTATAATCAGGGGTAGCTTCAGGAGTAATGTTTAATACCTCACCATCTTGTCGTACAAAGTATCTAGATTCTGGAACAAGAGATGTTCCACCTGAAAAACTAGTATAGATAGTAGAGTATTTAAATACCTTATCAAAAGTTTGTTCAATTACTGATTGCGCTTGTATTGCACAGGAGTACAATACAAACACAATTAACATTTGTAAAAACTTATTCATCGTAATAAGTATTTTTATTAATACTTATCTAATGTCCATGTTCCGTATTCTACTTTTACAGTTCCACTGCTAGCAGTACCTTTTACAGCTCTAGAATCATGAACACAGAAAAAACTCATTTCTCCTGGTCCAACTTTTAAAGTATTATTACTATCAAACGTTATATCTAACCAAGATGACGCATCTGTATTTTTTATATACATATACATCCCATCACCAGCTCCTGAACCAGAAGGTGCAGTTGCTATTGTAGTAATAGTTGAAATAGATAATGTACCAGTTTGAATAGCAGGATTCTTTATATGTGCTATTTTAGATGAAGTAAAATTTACTCTATCTTTTGCTACACCAGAAGTTGCTAATTGCATTACGGTTGTTAAAGTTGCCATATCTTAAATTTATTTATTAATTAACACTTGTCTTTCTTACAGCATGATTCCTCACACCACTTTAAACATATATAGTTGAAAGTAACTATACATAATAATTTACATAAAATTTTTTTCATATTAAAATTTATCTAACATTAATTCGTTTATCTCTTTTTGTACTTTTTTAGGAGTTGACTCTGGACAAAGACTAAAAGATATGTCACCTTCAAATCTTTCTATTTCTTCTCCATCATTAAATACTATAATAGTAGGTAATACAGTTATCTTATTTTTTTTAGCCGCATTAGTATTAAGATCTATTCTATATACCTCTGCTTCTTCTAAATTTTCTAACCAAGTACACTCATTTTTAGAATTCCAATCAGCCCAAAACTCTACAACAGTTACACCAACTTGACTATTGTTAAATGTTTTGTCTGTTAAAACTGTTTGAGCATCTATAGTTGCACCTATCATTAAAAATATTGTTATTAAATATTTCATTTAATGTCATCTATTTTATCCTCTATCCTTATAAGTCTATCTTCCAATTTCTTTACATTTTCTTCAGTATTCTTTATAGAGAGTCTAATATTTTCATCCTTCATCTGAAATTCCATTCTTGTTACTTCAGGATCAGGAGGTGCGGGTAATTCTTTAGCTTCTGCTATATCAGCTTGTAGCATAAACCACATGCTAATAACAGTGGTCATTGCAAAACCTATACCTACTAAAGTTTTTATACTTACTTTAAAGCCTGTATCTTCATTTAACTCTTTTGCCATAACTATGCTGCTGAGAATACACCAACCTCCAATATAGGAGCTCCACTTGCTGAAAATGCTAATACATCTACTAAGGTTGTCCAAGGAAACATAGCCCATTCTCCACCTTGTAATATTATTTCTCCACCTACTGCTGCAGATAATTGAATTGTTATTACAATACCACCTTTAGCTTCTCTATTTCTTAAATAAACAATTGTACCTGTTGCATATTCATCAGCTTCAAGAATTTTTTCTCCTGCTGCTGAATTAGTATCTATAGATCTACTAGTTACACCTCCAGATACTGCAGTATATGTAAAACTTTTATCTATTGAAATAGGATCAGAAGTTATTCCTGAAACATCTGCTTTTAATTGTGCTGTTAATGTTGCCATATTATTATTTTTATTTTATTAATTATTATGATCCAGAAAATACTCCTACTTCTAATGTAGCAGCACTATCTACTAGAGCATGATATACTTTTATATCTGTAGCAGCCTTCCAAGGAAATACTGTCCATGTTAAAGGAGCTAAGCTTATATGTGTTGTACCAGCTGTTAACTCTACTTGAATTGTTTCAGTTGAACTCATATTTCTTAGATATATTACAGTTCCTTCAGAATAATAAGTTGCCTCTACAATTGTTAAAGCACTACCTGTTGCTCTTGCTGAAGTTAGTGTTTTGCTTGTAATACCCCCTGCAATAACAGTAGGAGACATTGTTATATCTAATGCAATAGCATCAGCTACTATATCTGATACTGTTAATTTAGTTTGCGCGGTTAAAGTTGCCATATCTTATTATTTTATTTATTATTCAAAAATTAACATCCATTCTACTAATGTAGTAGCAGATGAACATTCTACGTTTATATCTGATGCACCTGACCATGGAATCCATGCCCATTCATTATTATGTAAAAGACCTATTTTACTTTCTCCTCCTATTGTACCAAGAGAAACTGCTACTGTACTAGCTGACGCTCCAGCTGCATCTGTATTTTTAATATATAATTTACTAGCTTTATTATCTGTATAAGCAGCATTACCTAAAAGTAATGTTACAGTTGAGGCTGCAAAACTTTTTCTAGCTAGACCGGTAGTTTTGGTCATACCATCTGTAGTCCCTGCATCATATAAAGTTGTTGTCTCATCTATAGCTATTGCAGAACTTGTTAAACTATCTGCTGCGCTAGTTATCTTTAATTGTGCTGTTGTTACTGCCATATCTAATTGTATTTCATTTTAATAAAACCACCTCGTCTTAATGACTCAGCTTTTTCTTTAATTGCTCTTATATCTCCTGGTGACATCTTTCTATTATTAGGAGGATTCATTTCCATAGGAGTTAGTGGTCTGTTTCTTTCATTAATAACATCAAACGCTGATCCCCCCATTTGTCTAGGTGTATTTGCATTTGTCATATCTTTTTGTGGTTTTCTACCAGAATTAATAAGTTGTTGCTGTGCAGATTCTGCTGCTTGAACTTCCATTTGCTTTTTTAATTCTATATTTTCTCTCATTGCTGCCTCAACAGTATTTATTAATGACTGTTGATCTTTCATGCCTTGCATATAAGTTTGTGCTTGACTTCTAGCTCTTTCATCTAACATTAGGTTTTGATTACCACCCAACATGCTATCTCTTTGCCAAAGAGCAAAATTATTTTGATCTTTCATAAGATCTTGTTTTGCTTTTCCTAAAGCATCTTGATTATATTGCTGCCTTGTCATTTTAGACATTTGCTTCTTAGGAGTTTTACCTCCTTCCTGAAACATACCCGGAACCTTAGTTCCTTTTCTATTAAATACAGGTCTAGCCATTATACTCTTTTTAATCTATCATTTTCAGCTTCAAGTGATTTAACTCTTTCACGCAGAGTAGCAACTTCAGCTGTTAATTCAATTACTTTATCTCGGAGATCATCTTTCTCTGCAGAACTTGCACCTAACAAGTCTTCTAATTTGCAAATTCTTCCTTCTAAACTATTAACGTAAGCTCTTTCTTTTTCTTCAGCCATGGATTCTTTATTATAATTAATATTAAGTTTTGATCTATAATATCTCCACGCTTCTGTACTAAACAATACTGTTAAGGCTGTAATTATAACTGTAAAGATGTACTCCTCCATAATATAATATACTAAAAAATTACCATTTTTAAAATTAACTTATGGTTATTCCATATTTATTTCCTAAATATACCTTTAAACCTGCTAATTCATCATCAGTTATATATCTATCATACATAATAGTTTCATATATTCCTCCTTGCCAACTAGTTTCCATAGTACCAGTAGCATAATTTCCACCTATACTTAAAAAAGAAGAACCACTTAAAGTAGTTGATAAACTACTTGGATTATTAAAAAGAATATCTCTATCAAAACCTGTATCTGTATCTGTTTGAACAACCCCATCTACCTGCATTGTCATATTGTTTGTTCCTGATGTGGCTCTAAACATCATTACATGAGGATTAGTATCAAGAACGTCATTTTGTATAGTAGTTTCTAAATCTATTCCTCCTGATGGAATTATTGCTTGAAACATAGAATATTTGTCTGATGTGTTATTTTTAGTTATACGAACAATAGATGATTGTATATTATTATTTGTTTCATTACCGTTTAAATACAAAGAAACATCATGATTTACATCTATATCAGAATCATCATGTTTTAAAACTTGTATTATTGTAAAATTATCTGATGTAAACTTTACATCAGAAAAATTATCATCAGCAACACCACCGTCAGTTCTAGCTGAAGTACCTATATTACCACTTAAAAAACCTTTAGAATTATCTGTAGCATCATCTCCAAATTGAATATATGGTTGACCACCAGATCCACCGGTTTTAAAAGTTCCTCCATAAGAACTTCCTGCTACTGGTGAGCGTGCAAAAAATCCTAATACATCTCCATTTTCATTACCATTAGCTAGATTACGTGCCCATTCTACATGATCATTGTTAGCAGTAACTGCAACTGTACCATCTCTGTCTTGGCGTAAACTATTCATCCTTGTAAAGTCATACCACATAACTAATCCATGTATTGCACTAGGATCATTAATTAATGGATTTTTAGAAAGACCAAGTCCTAAACCTATGTTCATATTTAAGATTTTTTATATGCTATACATGATCCACTATCTAAACTTATTTTTGTAAAGTCGCCATATATAATTGCTCCATTTGGAATTACAAAATCAGCATCAAAGTCTACCATTCCACCACCAAAAGTACAATCACTTACATCTAGCTTGCAAGAATTAATACCTTGTATTGCATAAAAACCTTCAGTATGTGCACTATTTGAGGTGTCATCTATAAACTTAGCACCAGATTTTCCAAACTCTTGGATTGATTCACCTCTAATTAAGTTTATTAATTGATTACCTTGTTTATCTGTAAAATTTGCCATAACATTTTTTTTATTATATTTGTATACTATAATAATATACAAAAAAAAACAACAATATGAAAAGATATGAACTAGGTTTTGAACCATTACCACATAGCCCTCTTATTGGACTGCATATTCAACAATGTGAAATACAAATAGAAGATGAAGAATGGAATCCAGCAATAAAAATTGAGTTAGGTTTTTTATTTTTTATAATTAACTTTACATATATTAATTTTAACTCATAATTTTTAACTATATTATTATTACCTGTTTATCTCAGGAAACTACATTTATTAACTATTAAATAACAAAAGCATGGAATTAAATAACAAAATTCTTAGTGATATTACTGTCCATATGAAATATGCACGGTATAATGCAGAATTAAAAAGAAGAGAGACCTGGAAAGAATTGGTCACTAGAAATATGGAAATGCACATAAAGACATATCCAAAACTTATGAATGAAATTATAACTGCATATCGTCATGTAGAAGACAAAAAAGTATTACCATCTATGAGGTCAATGCAGTTTGGTGGTAAACCAATTGAGATTAGTCCCAATAGAATATATAACTGTGCATACCTTCCTATAGATCATATAGATGCTTTTAGTGAAACCATGTTTTTATTACTTGGCGGAACTGGTGTTGGTTACTCTGTACAAAGACATCATGTTGATAAACTTCCATTAATTAATAAACCATATGTAAAAAGAACTAGACGTTATTTAATTAGTGACTCTATTGAGGGGTGGGCAGATGCCATTAAGATGTTAATGAAATCTTATTTAAATGGTAAAAGTTCACGTATAGTATTTGACTATTCAGATATTAGACCTAAAGGTGCAAGGTTAGTTACATCAGGAGGTAAAGCCCCTGGACCACAACCATTAAAAGAATGTATACTTAAAATTACAGGCATACTAGATAACAAAGAAGATGGAGATGCATTGTCTACATTAGAAACGCATGATATTGTCTGTCACATTGCGGATGCTGTATTAGCTGGTGGTATTAGACGTGCTGCATTAATTAGTTTATTTAGTGCTGCTGATGATGAAATGATATCTTGTAAAGCTGGTGCTTGGTGGGAACTTAATCCACAACGTGGTAGAGCTAACAACTCTGCTGTTCTTATGAGACATAAGATAACTAAGTCTTTCTTTATGGATCTATGGAAAAGGGTAGAGCTAAGCAAAGCCGGTGAACCTGGTATATACTTTAACAATGACAAAGACTGGGGAACTAATCCTTGTTGTGAGATTGCCTTACGTCCTTTTCAGTTTTGCAATCTTTGTGAAGTCAATGTAAGTAACGTTGAGTCCCAAAAAGATTTAGAGTCAAGAGTTAAAGCTGCTGCATTTATAGGAACACTTCAAGCAGGATACACTAACTTCCACTATCTCAGACCAGTATGGCAAGAGACTACAGAAAAAGATGCATTAATTGGTGTGTCTATGACTGGTATAGGATCTGGTAGAATACTGGGTTATGATATGGAAGCAGCAGCTTCTGTGGTAAAGAAAGAGAATGCAAGAGTGGCTAAGTTAATTGGAATTAAGAAGGCAGCTAGATGCACAACAGTAAAACCTGCTGGTACAACATCATTAACATTAGGAACTAGTTCTGGCATTCATGCATGGCATAATGACTACTATGTAAGAAGAATACGTGTAGGTAAGAATGAAGCTATATATGGATATCTTGCTAAGAATCATCCTGATCTAGTAGAAGATTGTGTTTTCCGTGCTCATGATACTGCCGTAATAAGTATACCACAAAAAGCCCCGGAAGGCTCTATCTTAAGAACTGAATCTGCTTTTCAACTATTAGAAAGAGTAAAGAGAGTAGCAACTGAGTGGGTAAAGACTGGGCATAGAACCGGGTCTAATACTCATAATGTTTCTGCTACAATTAGTTTAAAAGATGAAGACTGGGATCTAGCTGGTGACTGGATGTGGAAAAACAGAGATCACTATAATGGTCTAGCTGTTCTTCCATATGATGGTGGTACATATACTCAAGCTCCGTTTGAAGATATTGATGAAGAGAAGTTTAATCAAATGGCCAAGTCACTAATGGATATTGATCTGTCTAAAATTGTTGAACAAGATGATGAAACTAATTTAACAGGAGAACTAGCATGTGCTGGTGGTGCTTGTGAAGTCAAGTAAGTATTATTATTTTGAAAAAGGCAAGATGGTTATGACTGCAGCATACCACCGTAAAAGGGGGTATTGCTGCGGTAATGGCTGTAGACATTGTCCTTTTAAACAAAAGGAACACCAGGATCAACGCCCACGGCCTTAAGGTCTTCAAAAGTTCCAATAACATAATAGTCATTATCAGATATATATAAATCAAGAATAGTACCAAAGTCTCTTTTAAGCTCTTCATACTTATCTTTATCTATCTTTATTATTTTTTTATGTACTGGCATTACTTAATGTGGAAATTTTTAATTGTATCATATGACCACCATCTATTTAGTGCATATAAACCAGGAGCTACATCTCTTAATTCTTTGTTTAACTTTAATGAACCTTTTTTATCTCCTCTTTGATATGTTACACGTGAGTCTAAATAAAACTCATCTTCATCTTTTACTAGATATAAATAAGGTGTTTGTACCATACTAACTAAGGCGTCATTCATTTCACCAAGCATTCTAATAGAACTAATAGGGTTTTTCATCATGTTGTATGCTTCATACCATCCTACTACAGGCATAAATTGAATCATTTCTCTACGTTGTCTGTCTAATTGAAATAATAAAGCATTCTCTGCTCTTTTTCTAGCAACTGATTTATCCTCATCTTCATCATCAAATAAACTTGAAACTATAACTTTTAACATAAATGTTGCCATGATAAGAGTAAGTTCTGCTGTAGTTCTATAAATATTTTCCATTTTCATTTTAGCCTTATCAGGATCTTGTGATTCTTTCCATTCTGTAGCTGCTTTTCTTGCACTTAAAAGATTCTTTGCAACATGTCCTGCAAAACTTACAAAAGTTTTATATCTTCCCTCAACCCATCCTAGGTTTTCATCAAAATATTCTTCTCTATATCTAGCTTTAATTGCTGGTGCAATCCACTTATGAAACTGTGCAGCCAAATGACCTAATGAATGAGATTGCATAACCATCCTATCTTGATATGCATAGTTACCATGAATTTGTTTATTTACTTCCCTAATATAATTTCTTGTATCATATCTGGCATTTTCATCCCATTTAGTTTCTTTTCCTGATTGATAATTAATTAAAGTATCATAACCATCTTTCATAGTAAGTTCACCTGTTTGTTGATTATATTGATAGGCATCAAATAAAGATATTACATCATTTGTTTTACTATTTTTTATTTTAGTTGACATTAATGTAGCCATACCAACTTTAGTTTGTACATTATATTCAGCAGCATCCTGTAACATATAACCCCAACCCATTGCTCTTCTAATTGTACTTTCTTTTTTAGATCCAAGTTGATTTTGCTCTCGTATATCTGCTTTATCATCCATCATTCTAAACAAATCTACAAGTGCTTCATATTTACTCCCCGGTCTATATTTATCATATTGACTAGGTCCTAGCCCTGTAACATCTCCTACAAATGTTTGACCATAGGCAATCCTTTTAAAGAAATCAGGAATCATTCTTTTGTTAAATTCAACTGTAGCTCTAACACCTGCTTTTCTATCATAGTATCTACCTCCCATTGTTTCAACAAAATTATTTAATCTACCTATAGCGTAGTTATTAATATTACCAAAAGGGTTCATACCTACATAGGTAAGAGATGTATAACTAATTAAACCTTTGGTAACTTTATCAAAAAATCCTTGAGTTTCTTCATCATTATCATAATAAACCATCTTCATCCACTTCTTAGCTCTTCTAACTATTAAAGGGTCTTCTAATGCTGTTTTAGATTTAATACCAACCTTCTTTAATTTTCCTTTAACAAAAGTAGTAATCTTACTTCCATCTGATGGAGAATATTCTCTTTTCTCAAGAACCTTAACCATTGCACTTAAAGTATCTTCAATACCATTCATAATCTCATAGTGTTCAGCCATTGAACTAAACTTTATAAGATTGTCTGCCATGTCTGTACTAATTTCATTAAGAGCTGGTCTTGATTGTATTTTGTTTCTTTTTCTTTTTAAGTCTTCAGTTTTTTCATTAAACTCTCCCTCGGTTATTTCTTTAGCTTTACGTTTAGCAATTAAAGAATTTATTTCATTATCAATATTTTGTAATGTTTCTTCATTTTTAGGATTACCAACATAATATATAGGAAGGGTATTTGTAAACTGTCCATTCTCATCTGTTAATACAACTTTAGTTTTATAAGTTTTAGTAAAGAAATAGTTATATGTATTCTTTGGAATTGAAATAACTTTAGACCAAAGTGACCCAATTATATTAGGTGCATTTTTTACCTTACGTAAACTAGTCTCTTTTATTAAAGGTATTCTACCTACCATTTGATGATTAACATGCATAGGTAATTTCTTTAATAAGTCATTCTCAAACATTTCAACATACATTTCATAGAACTCTTTTTGAGCTTGAGCTAATGCATTACCTGCTGGAGGATTCATTAATTTTTTATATTTTGCAGATCTCATATCTTTACCTTCAGAAGATATTTGTCTTTTTTCTACATACTCTGGTTTTACAAATGGGTCTGTCATTAATTTAACATGACCATTCATTTCATCACGGGTATAAGAAGCTTTGTAATATTCTTTTGTTTCATAGTATTTAGTTTGAAAAGATGCAAAATCAATATCATTAACTTTTGCTTTCTTTCTCCATTTACCTTTTCTAAATACCATATATTTAGATCTTTCTGTTAAAAATTCTTTTGTATACTTATGATACTTACCATCATATCTAACATCATTTAAAACTCTTTCAGCTTTAGCAAAGTCACCAAATGCTTTTCTAGCAGCATGTAATTTTTTATTATGATCTATTTCTGTTTTTGTAAGATCAGATAAATTATCTTTTACTACATACTCTAATGGATTTCCATCTTCATCTCTTAATGCATCAGATAATGCTTTTCTCATTTTATAATATTCTTGACCAATAGCTTTAACATAGTGTCCTGTTGGTAAACCATTATCATCAAGAACAAGCATGAAATCATAATTATTACCTCCTAATTTTTCTATCTTTTTTGCTAATTTTCTTACTGTAGCATTTCTCATTTCAATCTTATCAAGCACTTCTTGAACTTTACGTTTATATAATTTATCCATTAATGCTAATATAGTATCTCTAGATGTAGCCATGTCTCCAGTTTGATACTCTAATAAACCAATATCTTTAGCTGTAAGAAGCAAGTTCTCTAATTCTGCTTCTGAAAAATCTCTTGATGAATAATTATTAATAAATGTTTTAACATAGTTGTCTATAGCGTCATTTATAATTCCTTCTTTTCCTTCTTTTATATTACCTAATCCATCATATTCACCATTAACTTCATTAAGTTTTTCTATTAACTTTAATATTAAACTTTTTTGCTTAGACTTAAGACCCGCTATATTTTTAATACTTGTCAAACCTTCATAAGTACTTATCATTTTTTGAAAGTTTAGAATAACAGATATATATTCTTCAGAGTTCCAGTTGTCTTCGTTATGTGCATACTCTATAAACTCATCCATAGTTTCAATTGCTTGCTCAAGTAATTTACTATATGCCGGACTGATCTCACCTTTAACTATTGCAGCATTAATCATAGATGATGTTCTCTGTATTTCAGAGATCATGTCCTGTTTACTTCTTATAAGCTTTGTGCTATCTGTTAATTTTGAAATTGCTTTATCTCTAGCAATTAATGCAACATCATAATTCATCATTACTTCAAGCACAGATTGTTCTGTTTCGTGTGCTAATGCTTGTTCTTCTGCCTGAGCTTCATCATCATTTAATTCTGTAGGATTTACATTAGCTCTTTTAAACGCGTCATCTAATTTTTGTTCAGCATAAGGATCAATAAAAGGCGTTACAATTTGTTCTAAAGCATAGGTACCATTATCAAGTTTTACATCTTGTGATGGAGCATGATTTATTTCATCTTCTAATACAAAGTCTTGTAAAAATTTTTGATTTTTACCTTCACCTTTCATACGTACATTCACATGTAATGTAGTTGCTTGATCAACACTAAAACCCATATTTTGTAGTATTGTTCTATATGAATTAACCTGAAGGTTTTGCAATTGTCTCTTAGAAAATTTTTGCTGATCTTCATGTTTTAAAGCAGGATTATAAAACATACTACCATATGTTACAGGATATTTTACATCTTGTTTTAATTGCACACCTTTACTATGCATTTCATATATAGAATTTTTACTTGTTTTTAAATCTATAATATCCATTGACCCATCTTTATTAACCATTAATAAATCAATAGATCCTGCTGTTTCTGACACAGCATCTGCAATAACAACTTGAGGAATTAAAAGACCTGATCTAGATATACCTTTAAGTCTATTTGTAATATCATTATAAAATCTTCTAGCAGTTTCTGGAGTTAAAATTTTTAAATCTAAAGTACTTATGTCTTCACCTAAAGCATATGCCTCAACTATAGAATCCATTTCATTTCCAAGTTCTACATTTAGCTGAAAGTCTTTTTCAGGAACATATATTTCTGTTAAAGCATCTCCTGCAGAATCTTCTAGTTTTCTTAAATTAGTACCTATAGGATTTAATTTTTCAAGTTCTTCTTTACTAGTGTCATATTTTTTTAATACATCATTTAATTTTTCACCTTTTTTAAGTTGATGACTCTTAGACATATAGCCACCTGCCTTTGTAGTTACACCATTATATTCTTCTAATGTTTCTATATTAATATATTTGTGATCTGTTTTATTTAATATAACTAATGGATGATTTTGACTACCTGTTATACCAACAGTAAAGTCTCCATATTGTTTTGCTCTATCTGCTATAGAAGCATGAAACAATTGTTCAAGTACAATTTTTTGTTGTGGAGATTGAGCCTGTCCTTTTAGCTCTTCATAAACAGCCTTTTTCTGTTTAGTCATACTATAATAAATACCTGTGTCTCTTTTAATTGCTTTTTCAAGATTAAAGCTTAAACCTCCTGTATTAAGTAGTTTAGCAATATCTGACATGTTAGTACCAGTACGTATCATTCCGGGAGATAGCTTTAAAGATTCACCTGTAACGTATGCGTTTAGATCCTTAATTATATCCAGTAACCATTGTAAAATTTGTTTAACTTTATATCTCCAATCCATAGTTGGTTGGGTTTCATACTCTTTTTTAAAGTGTCTAGATAAAGATTGAGTCACAAGTTCTTTGTCTCTATATGTTTGATCAAAACCATCTTTATCTCTGTATGCTCTATCAATCTCCTGTCTTAGTGTTGGAAATGTTTTTCTTGCTTCCTTAACTAATCCAGGAAATAAATTAATACCATCTGCCTCAAGAGCATTAATAAAAGGATGTAAGACTTCTTCAATTGCTGTTTCTGAAGTTACACGTCCTTTAATTAAAACGGCATAACCTAATGAATAAAAACTTTTTATATTTTTAAAGTCTTGTTTTTTTTCTGTTCCATATTTAAATTGTGGTAATGCATCATATGCTTGCTTAGCTTGTGTTTCATCAAGAACTCTAATTTTTACATCAGGAAATAATCTTGTTAAGTGAGAAATAATATCTGCAGTATGAACTGTATCTTCAGAAGGTAAAATATTATCTTTAGTTTTTAATTTTGTGTGATCAATAGAAATCCTAAATGCTTTAGTAGTTTCTTCCATTATAACTGCATCTGGAGTTATTCCCCATACTTCTAATAATCTTTCTATTTTCTTTTTATTTAAAGCTAATGTAGCTGGATCAGAAACTGTAGATCCTTGAGGTGTATTATTAACATAAAACTTACCATGTAATCTACTAATAAGTTTTTTATCTCTTAAGTTTTCTAATATAGTTTCTGCTAGAACTCTACCTTGTATACTATTAAAAGCATTTTGTTTTTGTAAAAACGCTTCTGCTTGTGTTATTGTTGGTATAAGATCTGAGTTGTTTACTTTTTGCCAACCGTTGATAATACTATCTACTACAATTGGTTTTTCAAATTTTGCTTCTAAGGCTTGATACTCTGCGGTATTCTTATTAAAACATGTGGCCATTTTTTTATGGAATTAAATTAATAAATTATTAAAATTACTTATAACATTTTTGCATTTGTTCTAAAAACTGTTCTAAGTTAAACTGATTATTTGAATCTTCATAATGTTTTATAAGATCTTTTAGTCTATCTCCTCCTAACTTCATGCTTGATATTATTTTTCCTTTTTGCATATCTGTTAAATCTCCCCACACTTCTGCTAATTTAAACTTATCATTTTGATTAACATCTTTAGATCCTATATCATCTTTAGTTGTACTTGCTTGTACATTGTCTGCTTTACCAAAATTAAGTACAACTTTTTTTGGTGCTTGTTCTTCTAGTCCCTTTCCTTTTATATTTTTATTCACAATTTCTTCTGCTTTATCTATAGTGGTATCACCAACTATTTTATCTTTTTTTATAGCTCTTAAACCTTCATTGCTTGCAGCTACTCTTTCTATATCAGTATCACTAAGAGTTTTTTTCTTTTCATCTTTTATCCACTTGTTTAATTTATCTTTTGTATAGTTTTCTTTATACTTAGATAGATCACCAAAGTTATTACCTTTTATTGAAACTTGTTTTTGTTTTTCTCTAATTGTTTTGTAAGATGTTCTTCTTTGTAATTTTCCATCTTTACCAATATTAAAAATAAATGCTATAGGTGTTTGTTGTTTACTTCCATAAGGATCAAATTCTACATATTCAGCTCTTGTTCCATATGCAGCACTTTGTGCTTCATCTACATTAAGCATATCTTTTTGGGCTTTATATTGTCCTTCTGTATATGGAGTAAATATTTTTTCTAACCTGTAGTGTTTTATTTCTGTCCCGTCATCAACTAAATTACCTTTGTCATTTCGTTTTTTTACTGGAACCTCTATTTTGACCGCATAAGGAAATTTATGAATCTCTTGAGTCTGACCCTCATAATCTACTTCTACTGCTCTAAAACCTGCAGAATTAATTTTTTTAGAATTTTTCCACATCTTACTCTTTTTGTCATACTTATTCCATTTTCTATATTGTTTTTTACCTTCTTTATATACTATTTTACTTTGTCTAGTACCCGCTGCTTGATCTATAATAAGAGTATTATCTTCTAAGTTTAATACTACAGGAGACATTCCTGGTGACTTAACTCCTTCAATTGATGCAGCAACATCTGTATCTATTTTTATAATTTTTTTATCTGTTTCTTTTATATCATAAACATATAATGTTAATTCATTTGTTGTATCTCTTAACCAGTCTTTAGTAAAATTATATTTTGCATCTGCCACTTTTTCAAAACCTTCTGACTTTATCATTTTTTCTTTACCTCCAGCTTCTTCAATGTTTAATTCTCCTCTATTTGTAACTTCATAAACTACCATCTTTCCAGTCTTAGGATCTTTAAACTCAACTAATTTAGATTCTCCTACATTTATGTTTATTTTTTTAGCACTTTCTTCTCTTCTAACAGTTGTGGTTTTTTCCCCTTTTATAATTTTCTTTATGTTGCTTTCATCCATTGGTATATTAGCAGCTGTACCTGGTTTTGCTTTTTTCTTTACAGTTGGATTTTTAAATCCAAATTCTTCTAATAATCTTTTTTGTAAAAAGTCATAAGTCTTTGGTGCTTTTTCTTTTAACTTATATATATCTTCTACACCTACACCCTCTTCATTAAACACAACAGTAGCACCTGTTTCTTCTCCTGCCTGTTTTATTGCTTCTATAGCATCATTAATTTTATTTTGATTATCTTCAAGTTCACTATCAGTATAGTAAGAACTATCATCCATACCTTTATTCTTTTTAACAGGGATAGCAAATACATTAGGTAAATTTCTAAGACTACTAAAACCAACATTACCTTGTTGAGCTTCATTATCTGATATAACAAATATTTTATTTGATTGTTCTTCTATTGTATTCCTTTTTAAATTCTTTTTTAATTCTACTTCACCTTTAAAATCATATTCTTTCTTTTGTAGAACACTAACATATACTACTGTTTTATCTTTATTTGTTCTATTTAATTTTTGCAATAAATGATCAGCTGATGATGATTCAAAATATAATAATGAATATTCTGCTAATTCGCTAAAGGTCATACCAAAAATGTTTTTATAGTCTTCATCTAAACCTTTATACCCTGCTTTTGCTGGTGGTTGTTTTGCAAATAAATTTGCCACATCAGAAGAAGCTTGTAAAAATCTTTCAAGTAAAACTGGAGGAACTATATTTAAATATGATCCAGCTCTAAATTGAAAACCATCTTTAACTAATAGGTAATTTATTAAATGTGTTACTGCAGCTCTTGATTTTTTGTCACCATCTAATAATGAAACTAACCCTGCTTGTAGTTTTTGAATTTGACTATCTTTTAATTGTGTCCATGAATTAACTTTAGCTCTATTTATTCCAGCTTTATTAACAGCTGTATTGGCTTTATCATTAAATAAAAACTCATTAATAAAATCATTTTTAATACCTTCTTTTTTAAGATAATCTCTAAGACTTGTTATTACTTCTACAATATCTACTGGTCCATCCATTTCTGGATATATTAAAGAATTTCTAACAGAAGATAATGCTTCTGGATCTGCTATATCTTTTAGTAATTTTATATATGCAATTCCATCAACAAAACTTAATAAGTCTTTTCTAGCTTTTGATCTTGCAGCTTTTGCAAGAGCTGGGTTTAATGCACCCATGTTAGCACTTATAACACTATTAATCTTTTTAAAGGGTTGAGATGCATATATAACTTGTTTTTGTAATAGTTTTTGTGTAAACTGTTTCCATATTCCATAAAAGGTGGATTGCATTGTTGTACCTTTTTTTGGTTTAAATATTTTTCTTACATCAATAGATAATTCACTTTCACCCATTTCATTATCTGAGGCTTCTATACCTAAAGAAGCAACAGAAGCTTCAGCAGCTTCAACAGCGTCTACATCTCTACCCATACCTTTAAACATATTTGCAAAAGCTGATAACTCTTTTGTTTGTTCAGATATAGTTATCATATTTAAAAACTGATTAAGTATAGCAATTTCACTTCTAATATAATCAGTTGACATTCTTGTACCAGTCTCTCTTGCTTCTTGTTCTAATGCCTCATAGTTTTCTATATGTTCTTCTAATAATGAATCATTAACAGGAACTTGTTTGGCTTCTTTAGCTATTTCTGAAGAGTAGCTAGTTAAACTTTTTAATCTTTTTATAACTAAACCTTTAATACCAGGATCAGTAGGTTTATCTTTATGCATTGCAGAAAAATACATTTCTTTTATTTGAGGATGGTTCACTAACATAACACTTGTATAAGGATCTATACCTAACGCAACCATATTTGCAACAACCCCTAAAGCATGTTTATTTAAACCCATTTTTCCAGCAAGAACATGTTTACCGTTATCTGTCATACCAGTTATAAATGAAGATATCCAATATTGAACTCTATCTCCTTGTTTATTTTGCTTACCTGTTTTAGGATCTATAATATAATCTACATCATAAGTATTATAACTGTGACTATTAAATCTAGGAATAGGAAGAGATACAAAATCATTTTTTTCTCTAAGTGATATTTTAAAATCTTTTAACCATCCTAAATATACATTTGGTAATACAACTGATCCAATATTTCTTGCGCCTTCTTTTACATTAGTATATGCTATGGTCTGGCCATTCATATTATCTATATCCATACCAGCTTCTCCTGCTTTTGCAGCTAAAGTTGGAAGTCTATCTTTTATTTTTTCCCACATGTCAGCTAAAGGATCAATTACAGCTGGTTCATTTTTAATACCTAATCTACGCCCAGGTAATACTTTAGTCATACCATTATTACCAAGAAGAGCAAATTTATAATCTAATATATTATTATTGTAACCACCAGCATAAGGTTCAGAATATAAAACTCCTGTTTGTTTTTTTCCTTTAGAATCTTTATATGTATATTCTTTTTTATTTGATTCTCTAAATTCTTTATATTCATTTTTTGTTACAGGTAGTCCTAAAACTTTTAATGCTCCTGCTATATGTTTATTCTTTCCAAAGAATTCCATGATTTGTGCATCAGTAGCTTTTTCATTTACATCTATTTCATCTTTATATAAAGGATCAAATCCACCTGTTTCATTTTCATTTTTAGTTGGATCATAATCATATCCATTTTCTTTTGCCCATTTAGCTTTTACATTTTTAGGATCTGTTCCAGATAGTAGTCCAGATTTTTTATCCTTAGTTGCCCATGTTAAGTATTCATCAAATATAACATCAGCAGGTTTTTCAATTTCATACTTGCTATCATATAAAATACCCTTATTACTTCTCCATTTTTTAACAGCCATTGCCATGGAAGAACCTTTATCATTTTGATATTCTAGTGTTTTATATCTTATATAGTCTGCAAATTGTTCATTTAAAGTAGCACCTTTACCATATTCTTTAAAATTACCTTGAGTATCAGTATAAAATTCTTTGTTTTGAATATATAATTTATCAATATCAAAGTCAGCTCCTGATACTTCAATTAGTTCTCTAGGAAATACTGCAGTAGATCCTTTAGCAGCTGACATAAAATCAACAATTTTTAAATTTATTGCTGAGTGTTTATCTTGAGAAGGAATACGTACACCAAATTGTTTTGCAATAGCATCTGGTATAGGTTTAGTAGGATCTAAGTTTTCCATTATTTCTCTGAAGTGTGGTGGTAATATAAATTCAGCATATACTAAATCAGTAGGAATTAATTGATTGTTCTCATCTTTCATTAATTTACCATCCTTATTTCTTTTATACTCTTGAACATCATACCTTAATCTATCTATATATAAATCACCAACTTCTAATCCTGAAAATTTTCCATCTGTATTTTCAGTAGCTACTGGATTCCCTTCATTATCTAATGCTAATTTAGATTTTTCTGAATCACTCATTCTTTTAAAACCTTCTGTACTTACAACAGTCCATGCAATAGGGTTGCCATCTTTATCTTTAGCATCAACTCTTTTAACTACATTTACACCATAGTCAGACATAAGAACTACATTATGACCTGGTTGTTTTTCACTTAATACACCCTTACTAAAGAATGTCATAAATAGTTCTGACATTTTTTGTATAGTAATAGGGTTATTTAATTCATAATTAGGTTGTCCTGTTATTCTATCATAGGAAAAGAATTCTAAGTATTGTGATTTAGATTGAGAAGATTCTAATGCTGCTATAGCAAAATCTAGAAAAGATTTTAAATCTAAAGAAACTTCATTAGCATTAAAAGATTTATCTATTTCACCTAATGCAGTACTAAGATCAAAGATAAGGCTTCTTCTGTCTAAGTACTTAAGCTCTACTCTATTAGATATAGAATAGTGATATAAGCTTTTAAGTTCTCCTATTGTTATTGTCTTATCACCAATAACAACTTCAACACTAGGATCCTGTTCATTAAGTATTAAATTTTTAATTTGTCTAGGATCAACAATTTCTGTCTTATTAGAAGGTGTTACTTGTTGAAGTCTCATGTAATCTGCATTAAGCACAGATACATTTTTTGAATTTATAAAAGTATTTGATTCAAATAGATCTGCATGTTCTGCAATATTTTTATTAAACATTTTAGAAGCAGATTTAGGAACAGCCATTATAACTCTATTGTTTTCTTTTTCCCATGTCTCTAATTTTGTTCTTAAATTATATTGTTTTATTCTATGTGGATAAGGAGTTCTTACACCTGTATTTACATCTATGTAACTATCATCGTCTGGTATAAGATATGTTTCTGACATTTTTATAAATATACTTCCATCTCCATATACCCACTTCTTAGAGTTTAATTGTGCATCTAATTGTTTATATCCTATACTACTTTTATCAGCAGCACCAAACATTTCTTCACCTGTTATTTGTTCTCCTTTTTCAAGTCTATCTATTAGATTTGCTTGTTGTTTAGTTAATTCACCAAGACCAAAATACTTATATCTAAAACCTTTTAATGTACCATATACTTGAGCATCTGTTTGAGAAATTGCATCACCCGGTTTGTCAGTATAAAATTCACTATCAATTTCAGGATCATTAAACACTATCATATCTATTTCTGTCAAAGTGTGTTTAACACCTAAGCTTGGAGCAGTAATTATTGACTTAGCACTTTTTCCTGCAGCATTTTGCATTTTTGCTCTTTTAATAGCATCTATAGGATCTTTTATTTTCATTGCTTGATTCCCAAGAAGTAATTGATTTATAGATTTTGTATTGAGCCAATTGCTAAGAAATATTTGCTTAAGGTTATATTCAAGTTGATTAGCTTTTAAATTTAAAGCTTCCATAGAAGTTTTAGTTTCTTGATTAACACCTCTATCTGCTTTACCTTCTTTTTTATTTATTGATAATTGTGTTTTAATTCTGTTATCAATAAGTTTTTCTGCTTTTATTTTCTTTGCAGTTTTTATAAACTCATCTGATTGAGCTAATAAAGCTTCTTGAATAAATTCTTGTGATGTTATTCCGCTTTCATGTTTAAAGCTTGCCATAGCGTCTTTAAAGCTTTTAGCTTTTCTTGCCTCTTTTTCTAAATGTCTTTTTAAAGAATTATCAAATACATTTCCTTCTTGCTCAAATTCTCCTAGCTCTGCTCTTTCTATTTGAGCATCTTCAATAGGTTGTATTTTAATTCTATGTAAAATATTATTACCGTTACCTTTAACACCATTAAACCATTCTTGTAATCTTTTACTTTTTACATAGTATGTATTATTATCATTGTCAATAACTTCAAATTTAAAAACATCATCTGAATCTTTTTGTATTGAGTCACCTAGTTCTTCTATTACAGCATCAATATTTACATCCGTTCTTTGCACTATACCTTGATGTGCTACCTGATACTCTATGCCATTTATTATAACTGTAGCACGTGTATTTTCACGCATACCTGTTATACCTCCTTTCTTTAAGAATACTTTTTGAGTAGCTCCTTCTTTTGTAATTAAAGGAAAATCAGCTGATCCTAATCTTTTCTTTACAGCGTCTTCAGTAACCTCCACTCTTTTATCTGCTGTTCTTCTTATAGTTGTAACTTCTGAAGTTTGTGTTAATTTATAAGCTCTATACTTTTTTTGATTTAAATCATTTTTAGTATCATTAATTTCTTCTAGACTATTAGCATCATTAAATCCATCTATAATATCTTCATCTGCTGTTGGGTTTAATAATTTTTCTGTTTCCTCTAGAATAATATTATATTCTTTTTCAACTTCTGCAATCCAATTATCAAGATAATCTTTTCTTAAACTAACATCTCCTGTTTTTTTATTTGTTTCAACAGCTTTATTTACAGGAGCTTCTATCCAGTCTGAAGTATTTGATTCACTTAAAACTCTAATTAATATAGGTGATGTTGAAAAATAATCAATCTTTCCATTTTCATTTGTATATTCAATTTCATCTATTTTTCCTGTTACAGGATTAAAGTTTAATAAGTACATGTTTATCATGTTAGCTAAAAACTCATTTGGTCTCATTTCACCATAGCTTACACCTGGCATATTATTAGCATCAAGACCTTTGTTTTCTATAACAGTTCCATCCTTAGTAGTTGTAGTTGTAGTTTCTTTCATACCTATCATTCTGATAGCTTTAAGTTTTTTCAACTCTCCAAGTTTTTGCATTCTTTTGTCATTAGCTAGAAAGTTCTGTGCTAAATATCCAGTAGCATCATTATTCATAACTTCCTCTAGTCCACCTTGTTTATTTATCATTGCAATTTTCTGTAAATGATAAGTAGGTAACTGATGAGCATATATATAATTTCCTTTAGGATCTAAAAATACAGTTGTCCCTACAGTTTCATCAAAAGCAGCATTAGCAAGAGCCCATTTACCAAGTCTTTTTTTAATACCTTCTGGTTTTTCTTGTTCAGCTTTACTTTCTATATCTTCTTGTAAAGCCTCTAACTCTTCTGCATTTTGATTATCTAGAAATAAATTTTCTCCTCTTACAAGAGACTGTTCTAATTCTGAAAGGTCTTCTATTGTAACAGGATTTTCATCAAACAAATCTGTTATAGAAGATTGATAAGGTGTAACAGCATCAGTCTTACCTGTTGATAAAATACTATACTGCACATATGCTGCACTTAAACTAATACCTGTAAGTTTTTCTAAATCTGCTGCAATTTCTTTTGAAACTTTTTTTAATAAGGAATCAGATATAGTATTTTTTCTCATTTGTGATCTAAGTCTATCTAACACATCTTGAAGTTGTGTAAAATAAGGAGAATATACATTTACATCTTGCCCCTTTTTATTAGTTTCTATTCTTGGTTTTAATTTTTGAAATACTTGATCAAATGCTTCTCCCCATAATGCTAGTTGAGAATGTGCATCATCTTTTTTATTTGCAGCAAATAAGCTTGTTTTACCTGAAGCTTTATCTCTTAATGCAAATATATAATCAACTCTAAATTGACTAAACCCTTTTATAACTTTTTGGTAAAATATAGGATCTAAAGGTGTAGGTACTACTCCCTCTTCCATTATTTTAGTCATTGCATCTTGATAACCATTTTGTCCATACAATCTAACAAAAAAGTTTTTAATAACAGCCGCACCATTTACACTTGTTTCACCAAATAGTAACATCTTTTTTAACATAGATATTTCATCTACTGCTCCTGCCATTGATTTAAGCATACTATTATATGCTTGTATATAGTCAACACCTGTTCTAAGTACTAATTGATCTTTAGGAGCTGCTTCTGGATTTATTATTATATCTTTACCATATTTATCTTGTTCTTTGACTGAAGTAGTAGCAATAAATAAACGTAACTCAGTACTAAGATTTTTAAATCCTCCTTGTTGATTTGCTTCATCATCCCATTGTTCACCTCCGTTTTCTTCTTTACTTTCTAGTGCATCATGTTCATCCACATGAGTTTCAAATTCTTGTTTAGTTTGAAGAAGATCTAAATACTCTCTAGCTCCTTTTCTTATTTGTCTTTTATGATCTTTAAGGGCTTCATATTTTTCTTCTTGATCTAATATCTCTAAAGCTGAATAATCATTATATTCAGCTCTATCTGGATTTTGTGTTTCTACAATTAAATCAACTGCCTTTCTTAAAAGGTCTTTTGGTTTAATTCCTTTTTCTTTAGAAATTTTAGCTTGTGAAATCAGATCCCAATATGCTGCTGCAATATTTCTTGTAATTTTATCTGACTCATTTGATGTAAAATAAATTTTAATAGGTGTATCTATTTCTATAATTTCACCAGCTCTTCTTACTTTCTCTTTTTTAACAATAGTTTTTTTAGGTATGATTGCAAATACTGGTGCTGCTATACCTCCGTTTGTTTCTGCTAAAGCTTCAGTAAATCTATTTGTTTGTCTGTTAGCTGTTTTAAATTTTCCTGAATCAATTTTTTCAAATAATTTATCTATTTGATTTTCTTTCCACTTTTTAGGAGTAACTTTTGAAAATATACTTATTATCCAGTCTAAAACTTTTCTGAAAAAACTTTTAATTTCTGGATCAACTTTTGTTTTTTTAGGGTTTATTTTAAACTCTTCAAATCTATCTGCCATCCATTCTTCAGACATACGTTCTATTGCCTGTTCTTTAGTCATATCTGTATATACTGGACTTTGTAATTTAAATTCTTCTATGGCTTTATCTAAACTTTTATTTTCAGATTTTAATTGAGCCATTAAACCTTTTTTACCAAGTGATAAATATTTAACAATTTCTGTTTCAGTTAACATTAATCTAAATACAGCATGGAATGCTTCATGATATCTATAAGGAGATGTATTACCAGTATATATTTTACCAAAAAACTTCTCACCTCCAGCAACTTTTCTTAGTTCCATTAAAAAAGCACCTACAGTAATACCATTGTTTTTAAGTTTTAATTGTAAGTTGTCTATCTCTTCTATACTAATATAATCAGGAAGATTTTGTTTAACCCAATTTATAAATACATTTATATCTTGTATATCTCTTCCATCCCAATCATCTTTAACCACCTTTAAAACTGATCCTTCTAACTCATCTATTTTTGCTTTTAATGCAATTATTTGAGGATCCTTTGCTACTTCATCAAGTACCTTACGTCTTAAACCTTTTGTTCCTTCAGGAAAAGTACTTTTTATTTTTTCAAATTTTTGAACCCATAGATCTTTGTATTCTTTTTTTAATTTATCTAGATCTTTAACGTCTTGCTGATTCATTGTTTGAGGTGGTGTAAGACCTTCTTCATTTTCTATTTGTTCAGCTTTAGGATCGTTTTGTTTAAGAGCTGCTACATAATTTAATATTTTACGTCTATTTGCTCTTGATCTAAATATTATATCTTCTTGTTTTTTAAGTTCTTGTTTTTCATTTACTTTTCTAGCTATATCTTCAAGCACCGCTTCTGGAACTTTTTCAAAATTATTGTTAAGAGATTTTTCAAAATCTTTCTTGTACCAAGTATCTAAATCAAATACTGTAGTATCATCTTCTCCTTGTTGCTCATTTTCTATATTATCATAAGGGTCTGCTGCATTATCTAATATTCTTTGAATACCAGCTGGATCATTAACTACTAAATCCATACGTTGATTATATCTAATCCACGGTTTTATATTAACACTTGTATTGTCTTTTAAATCTTTAAAAGTAGCATCTTTAGGAACACTGTTTCTAAAAGCACTAGCATCTAATTTAAAATTTGTTTCATGAAACTTAACTTTTCCTTTATGATCTTTTTTTGCTTCTGCTTCTTTTTTATCTAACTTTTCTTGTATTAGTTTAATAAATCCCTCTACATCATTACTTTCTATTTTTTCTAAATCTTTAGGATATATTGTTGCATCATAATCTAATTTAACTTCTACATTTTTTCCTCCTACAATTGTTTTAAATTTTCTAGAATAATCAACTTGAAGATTACCAAATTCTGTTACTTCAAGTTTTATTGTTTCACCAGGTTTACCTGAAATAAATAAACCTTTAGAAAAACCAAATATATCTTTTTCACCACTACCGTTATCAAGCTCTTCATTAAATTTATAATTAAATTTTTTATCAACTCTTTCAGGTTGAGATCCTTTTTCTTTTTTAAAGTTACCACCTTCATCTACATTTAACTTAGTAAGAGAAACTCTGTCTTTAATTTTTTGAATAATATTAGAAATTTCTGATGTAGATTTAGATTCAGATTTCATTTCTGCAAATGTAATTTCACCATCAGGAGTTTTAATAACTAATACATATCTACCAAAATTATTTCTTAAATCAGCTCTATCTGCTGCTTCTTTTACTTCTGCTCTAAATTCTTTATATTTTTTTTGTTGCCACTTTTCATCTTGTGGAAAATTAGTTATACGGTCAGCTTCAGCTAATCTTTCTTCTGAACCTAGCTCAGATACACGTTGATCTATAATATAATATATATCTGTTGGTACACCATCTACTTTCATAGTACCAATAGTATTATATTCTAGTTGATCAAATTTTGTCATTTCTGACTTCTTCTTAGGATATGCAACTATTCCTTTATTAATTTTTACACCAATCTTTTGCTCATCCATCAGATCTGTAAGTTTCATTTTTACAGTTCCATCATCAGATTTGTTTATTAAGTCTTCAAATTTCTCTTCTAATAAATAAGCAGCTGCATATGTTCTTTGTAATTTTTCAGCAGCTTTATCATCTTTATTTGTTCTAAATAATTGATGGGCTTGTTCAGAAGTTATTTTTAATGGGTTTATTTTGTTATTATTTTTATCTAATAATATTACATCACTAGGACTTTGAAGAACTGCTATTTGTTCTTTTCCTGACCACAGAACAACACTGTACTTTGAACCTCCTCTTTTTATTTTTGTATTTACTTCATAACCTTCAAAATTTTCAAACTGATCTAGATCTTTAGTTTCTTTTCCAGCAACATTAGTTTCATAAGCATCACTCCTTTCAATTCTTATTTCAAAATTAGCTATAGTTTCTGGATCCATTTCCATTATTTGTCTAGCTAATTCTAATCTAGCATCTTCACTATCACTATATAATTTTCTTCCATTAATTTCTGGATTAAAAGCATAAAACTGTAAAGGTTCTTGCATTCTTAATCTAGTTGTTTTAGTAGCTGGTAAGTTTATTTCTTTTCTGTCTTCTTTCTTGGCTCCTATTTTACTTCCAACAGTCCAACCACCATCATCAAAATTTTCTTGATCTATGTATTTAATTTTACCAGTTCCTTCTGTGCTAACAACTTTTAAATTATTATATTCCTCTACATTGTCTTTTGATGATGCAACTTGCCATGTATTACCATCTTTATCTTCTACTATATCACCTTTTTTAAAAGTATCTGTTTTATTTTCTGAAGTTTTAAAATCAAACTCTGTAGTTTCTTGAAGCTTTTCTCTTAAATCCTTCATAGCTTGATCTGCTTCAGATTTATTTGTATAATGATCTTTAAGAAACTTACCTTCTGGATCTAAACCTCTATGCATGTCATGTGCATTATCATTAGCAAAAGTTCTTATTTCCCAAAATTTATCTTTTTTATTAGTTTTTTTATTATATGCGTCAGTTCTAACAAGTCTTATTCCAATCTTCATTGCATATTCTTCAACCTCATTACTATCAATTTCAGCTTTTACTTTTGTTTTGTTGTTCATTACATTATCATATAATATATCAACAACATCTAAACCTTGAGTATTAACTATTTTTATAATAGAAGCTAGACCTTGATTAGCACTTAGCCACTGATCAAATGTTTTATCTCTTTTTTTAGCGGCACTTAACTTTTCATATATGGCATATGTTTTTTGTCTAGATCTTGCAAAAGGTGCACCATATTCAGATTTTATAAATTTATTAATATCTATTATTAAAGGACCTTTATTTGTTGACTTATCATTTGCCCATCTTATTTTATACTCATCATGTAATACATGAAGCATTTCTTTTGTGTTTGGATCTTTATCTAAAAACTTTTGAAGATTATCTAAAGTTGTAACTTGTACTGGTGATTGACCAGCACCTTTAGCAATAGCATCAAGGTCTTCTTCAGTAGTGTCATCATCAATAGATCCTTTATCTATATTTTCTTTATCTACTTCAGCTTCTTCACCTACTTCTTCTTCTTTAGATTTTTTATCTGCTTCTACAATTAAATTATGATTAGTTTTTTCATCTTGAATAATTTTCCAAGCTGCAGGATTTTCTTTTGCTGTAACTACATTAATTTTACTATCTTCACTATAATAGTCTGTTGGAAGAACACCGGATTCTAAAAATATTTTTGCTTGATCTGCATCTGCAAAAATTCCTTTTTTTGCTAATGCTGATAAATATTTTGAACGCTCTTGTTTTTTAATAAATGTATCTAATTTTTTATAGATATTGTATTTCTTTTTATTTTCTTTCCATATTCTATTCATTGACTCTGACATTCTATCTGCAACTTCAACAAGCATTTCGGAATTGTTTAATACTTGAGAAGCTTTATAATAGTCAATCATTCTACCGCCTAAAGTCTTATGATCAATAATCATATCAAGAGCTTCATTTAACTTATCTTTATCTGCCCCTCCTCTATTTTTACCACTAGTTAATGCAAGATGATCTATATAATTATTAAAAGCTTTTCTAAGTTTTGCAATCTTTCTTCTATCAAATTCTGATGTAGATGTTTCATTTTCTTTGGAATAAAATACATCATAATATTCCTTAAGAAGTTTTAATTTTTCTTTTTTATTTTCATATTGTTTTTTAAAGTCTTTTGGAGCATTTTTTTCAGGTTCTATTTTTAATTCTTCAGTCAATATACTCATTTCTTGAAGCATAGAATTTCTATCTGTTAATGCTGCAATATCATTAGCAGCTAAATTATCTATAACTGGATCTACAGCAAGTTTTTCTAGTATTGATTCCATTCTTTGTATAGATCTCTGATATGTATCATTAGAAAACATTAACATCATTTTAGCTTGTTGGTATGCTCTCTCCCTTATTGCTTCTTGAGCCCATGCTAATGAGTTTGTCTTAAATTTACTTGCATCATAAGGATTTATAAATTTATCTTTAAATTTATTATAATTATTTTCCATGTCTCCAAGTCTTTCAAGCATTCCTGAAAGTCTTTTTCTAACATCATCAGCACTAGCTTCTGAATCAGAAAACGCTTCTAATAATTCTGCATTATCCATATTAAGATAAGCTTGGAATTTCTTTTTAAATTCATTAGCTTTTCCTAGATCAATCATTGTATATAGCTTACTAAATATAGCTTGATCTTTTGCATCTTTAAAGTTCATTATTCTACCTTCATAAGATGCTGCTAACATTTCTATATTAAGTTGTTTTTGAGTAAGACCATCTATCTTTGTTGGATCAAAATAGTTTCTTGGATCAGCCCACATTTCATTGAGAGCATCTACAGAATTTTTTACATACTTTTCCTTTTGTTTTTGATAGTTATCATATTTTTCTTTATCTGTTACATATGTATATGCTTGAGGCATATGCTCAAATAAAATTTTTTGAAAAGGTTGAACCATACCACCCATTAAAAATCCTGACATAAATGTTTCAAATGTTACACCTTCACCATGAATAGCTGCAGCATATGCATCTTTAAATTTAACATTACCAGATTTTCTAGCAGATTCTACAGATGCTATATTTAAATCTAATGACGTTGACATAACTTCATTAAACAATCCATCATAATAATAACCTGTACCAGCAGCAACTGCTTCTTGTGCTAATTCTTGAAAACCTTCTGCAAAATTAGCTGTAAGATATCTAAGACCTGCAGCACCTGCACCTTTAGCTCCATTCTTCCAACCTGCATTCCAAACTCCTTTAAGACCAGTTCCTGCATCAAAAAATGCTTTTTCTGACCCAGCTTTAGATCTAAGAATTCTACCACCAGCACCTTCCATAGTTTCATCTAGCATTCTACCTATAGGTTTAAATCCTCTTAGTGCACCATCTAAAACAAGCTTATTACTTAACCATATAATTGGAAAATTTTTCCATGCCGTACTCCATCCTACACCTTTAGATAAATAGTTAATAGCATCCCATTCTTCTTTTGATAATTCAGCTCCACCATTTTTTTCTAATGCTTCTATGTAATATTGCTCTCTTTTATCTAATTCTTGTATACCACCTTCTAATTTAGATTCTGACCATGCTAAATTAATCATTCTTAAATCTCTATAAAATCCACCAAAAGTTTTAGAAGCTTTAGCTAAATTAGAAAGATTCTTAACACCATTTTTTGTAGAGTTTATTTTGCTTAAAGCATACGCTGTTTCTGGTGCTATACCAGACATAACCCATCTTCCTGCTCTTGCTGTATATGTATTACCTTTTGCAAAATTATAAAAATCTCTTGCTTTATCAATAGCACCTAGCTCTTGCATAAAGTTTTGAGTATAGTTTGTTGCAGTTCTTCCTACATCATTAAGTTTGTCTGCAGCAGTAAATAATCTTTTTAAATTTCCTGCAGTTCTTAATGCAGCTACTTCACTTGCTATACCACCTGTTGCAACTGTTAAACCACCAAGTGCAACTTCTTCTACAAAAATACTACTAATAATACCAGCTGTATAAGAACTATTTAAAAATAAATCATTAACAAATCCACCAACACCACCTCTAGTAGAAGAGCCAACTCTCATTGCATCTCTCATAGATTCACCACCAACAAGATCTGTTTCAAGACCATCACCAGTAAAGTAATCACCTATTGCTCTCCAGCTACTTGTAAATGCAGGACCAAACATATCTCCAAAAGCACCCATTGTTCTGCCCATATCATCCCACCATGTACTATTTTGATTATAGTATACTTCATTATCTTGAAAAGGATGAAATCCTATATCTTGAAATTTAGGGTGTCTAAAGTATCTATCTGCATTCATTTGCTTTTTACCATAGATAATAGGCTCTCTGTAACCAGCAGGAGTACCAGAAGTACTTTGATTTGCTACTTCATTTTTTCTACTAATAAATGCCTCTCTTCCTTCAGAAGTAGTTAAGTCAGGTATATTAGATGAATCAGTAAATGGATTTACATTTGGAGAAGAATTTCCTGGATAACCATCTCCTATATCTGGAATTTTTGGTAATACTGAATTAATATCATAAGAAGCTCTTTCAATTGCTTTTTTAGTATCAGGATCAACATTATAGTTATCAATATCTGTAATTGTAGAAGCCATAAGCTTATCATCTATCTCATCCATTTGATATCCAGATAGTGCTTTTTCCTGTGTACTTATAGGCATAGTATTATTTACAGGAGGTTGAGATGTAGGTGTAGCAGGAATTTGGGTATTTGCTACTTGATTATTTGTATTTTCTTCTGCCATTGGTTATTTTTTATCTTCCTCATTAATATCATTATTTCTTGCAGTCCATTGAACTGCAGCATTTTGTTTAAGGAATTCTTGTGTTGTTGAAAAATGTGCATTTAATTTTCTCACATCAACTACTGACTCTGAATGTCTTCCAGCATCTGGCTCAAAGTTTCCTGTGTCAGGATTATATCCATACATAGTAATACGTTCCATATATTGTCCATTACCATTAACATAATAAACAACTTCTCCCCCACCTTCTATTGGGACCGGTTGATAAGTTTTAGCAGAAGAATTATCTATAATAATTTGTAGTGCATTAGGTCTGTTTCTAGACATATTTTTAGGATTGTTTTGTCTGTCAAACTCTTCTTTAACTAAAATTGTTATTTGATTGTTTGTTCCTTTCATTAGGTCTTCAATGTTTTTAGCATCACCATCATTATTGTTTAAACTAAGACCTGCATATTTTTTCATTTCATCTTGTGGAATTGTTAAAACATATCCTGAGTAATAATCATATTCTCCAGTTGCTTCATTATAAACTCTGCTTTCTTGACCACCCATCATTTGAGACCATGAAATAGTTGCATTTCTTTCATCTGCTTCAGTATCACCATTTACAAAATCCCTTAACCAATGACTTTGAAGAAATAATTTTGCAGCTGCATCATCAGTAGTTTCATCTGGAAATTGAGTTTCATAATTTCCAAATTTAATTATAGTTGTAGCATCAGGAGCTTTTAAAGCTTGAGTAAGTCCATAGAAATTATCTAAGGCAGCTGGGTTATCTTCAATATTAACACTATTTATATAAGAGAAATTTTTAGGATAAATTATTTGATCTGATCCTAATATTTCATCTTGACCATATAAATCATTAAATACATGTGGTGTAGGATATTCTCCATTCTTAGCTTTTTCATGTGTAAATATAGTATTAAGTTGAGTAGTCATATCATCATAGTGTGCATCTGCAAGTTCTAAAGCTTTAACTTTATTATATTGCCAACCGTTGTTTCCATCCCAATACCAAAGTTCTCCTCTTAAACTATTCTGTCTACTCATAAAATTATTTGCATTAGGATCATCAAATGGTGAATTACCATTTTCATTTTTACCCCCATTACCATAATAACTATTTAAATAATTTGTTAGATCTCCAAGGCCATCATTATTATGTGTTACACTTCCATCAGTTCCAACTGTAGCAGTACCTCTACCTTGAGTTTGCATTAATATCATATTTCTATATTCATTTTTAGATAAATGTATTAAATCAGAATTAAAAATTCTACTACGAAAACTTTCTGTTCCCGTGTATCCTTCATCTACTAACCAAGGAACTTGTTCTTCAATCCAATCCCAATGATTTTGACCATCTGCTCTTACAGCATCTTCAGGTGCAAATATATCTGCGTCAGTAAATCCATATCTACCTAGGTCATAATATCCTTGTGTTACAACTAAATCACTATATCCATTTCTAGCATTTACAGCATATTGAGAATTTGGTTCTTGATTCTTTAATATATTTAAACCTTGTTGTTCTATCTTTTTAAAGTTTTCGCTAACCTCTGGAAGATAGGCTTCTGCACCTGCAATTTCTACACTAAGTTGTCCTAAATTATCTAATAATTGTTCACCCCATTTACCTCTAAAATTAGTTCTTAATGCAACTGCTGGTCCACCACCTTCGGGTTTTATATATTCTACATCTGAATACCACTCATGTGCTTGATTGTATATCCTTTTTAATTGATCATAATTTTCAGCTTTTAAAAAATGAGATTTAGCTTCTTGCATACTAACTACATTAGGATTGTTAGGATCTTTTGAAATATCAAATCCACCACCTGCTCCTCCATTCCATACTGAAGCAGCATCTCCTATATTATCATATATTTGTTCTACAAAACCAAACATATATTTTGTATTATCTTCATATGCATCATTTAAAGCTCCCCAATTTTCTGCAATTACATCAACATCAATTGCTTCTCCAGTTCTAGCAGCATCTCCTGCATCATTCCATGTAGAAATAATTTGATCCATAATATCACCTCTACTTCCTTTTCCTTTTCCTGGATCACCATCTTTACCTTTATTCTTTAATTTCTGAAGCTCCATGTCATTTGCATGTTTAATAGCTTCCATATTCATGTCATGAATTTGTTGAGATTCTATTTTTGCTGCTTCAAATATTTGTTTTTTTCTTTGTAGTTCTGCTTTATTTACTTCATATACTTGTTCGTGTGATCTTGTTGCATATTGTACAGCTGTATTATACATATCTGTTTTTAATGCACCATACATATAAGCTCCATATGCTTTGTTTGCTAATGCTCTTTCATCATCTGTAGGAGATTTTTGATCTTGAATGTGTGTACTTAATTTATCTCTAGTTTTTCTTTTTAGACTTAATTCAACTTGTTTTTTAAATAAGAAATCATCTTCTACACTTCCTGTTTTAATGCCATATGTTTTTTTATATTCTTCCCATTGTTCTACAGTTAAAGCATCACCTTTTAATTCTGTATCTAGTTTAGCTAATTCTATAGTCTCATCTTTTGTACCTTCTGTTAATTGATCATTTCTCCATTGCCTTTTTGCAGCATTTATGTCTCCCCCGAATTTATCTTTATTTGCTTCTGCCCATTCTCTTTCTCTTACCTTAGCTTGAACAAAATACCCTTCTTTAATTTTTGGATCATCTTGAAATGCTTGTGCTAAAAACTCCATGGGTACATTTCTATATTTAGTTTCCCCATTTTCATCTGTATAAGGTTGACTAGTCATACCCATACCATTAACATGCTGCACCATGTAATCACCTTCAAAGGTTGTATACTTTATTGACATTGCATCTTTAGTATCACCATCACCGTTTGGATCAGATAATAGTCTTTGCCCTTCTAGAAATAAATTTGGATTTTTTACATACCTTGGCATTGGTGCTGATAAGGCTGCTTCATCAGTTCCATTTATAAAATCTTGCATTTCATAATCCATCCATACATCACCATCTCTCCAATAAAGCTCGCGTCTATCTCTATTATTAGAGTTCTTATATCTTTCCATTTCTCTTTTTTGACTTTGGTATCCTTTAGTATACATTAAGTCTTTAACTATATTCTTATCTTCATAAAAAGGTCTAAATAAAGCTTTTGCTGTTTCAACATTTTGTTGTAATGAAAGATCTAAACCACTAACTTGTTTTAATTTACTACTGAGTTGGTTAGCATATTGATCTCTTTTTATTTTATTATTCTCCCTAGATAAAGGAGCATATACTACTTGTCCATATAAGTCATTAATAGCTTTATGGTTAGTGTCATACCTATCTTGTCTAATTTGTAATACATCCTGAAGAAATTTATAGTCAGGAGTAAACGGCTCTAACTGAGGTATGTAAGTTTGAACATTTGGTAAATAACTAGGCATATATCAAAAATACTAAAATTTTTTAAGTTTTTCTATTAATCTTAATACACTTTTAAGGTGTACTAATATGTGTTTCTTTTTACAAGTTTCCTTTTTGGTCTCTCTAATCCAAATCTAACAATAGGTAAAAAAGGTGTTTCAGAGCCATATGCTTGTGTAGGCAATGTTTGAGTCAATGGTGTAGTGTTTAAACCACCTGGATACATTGATTCATTTGCAACTATATTTGCATAAGGACTAACTGATTCTGTTTGTGTACCTGTTGTTTGACTTAATATATCTGATACAACCTTTTCACTAATACCATCATCCATATAAGGATCAAGTTTTTCTAGAACATCTAATTGATCTTCTAAAAGATCTTTTTGATTTTCTTTATTTGGATAGAATGCTTTAGGATCTGTTATATCAATTATACCACCAGTTGATGGGTCAATATCAAACTGAGGATAAGTCATATTTAAATTATGAGTCTTTGCTCTATTAGTATAAGCATTTTGTAATTGAGATGTAATCTTCTCATTTGCAGCTCTTAATGCATTATCATAATTTTCTTCAACTAACATTGTCTTATCATATAAGTTAGATAATTCTTTTTTGTTAGCTTGCTGAGTTCTCATTTTAATTTCTGCATTTTTAGTAGAAACATCATTTGCAATTTTTGCATTTTGATTATCTACATTAGCCATTGCATCTGCAATTTGATCTGCTGCAACACCTTGAGCTTTAGCTTGTACAGCAGCAGCTCTTTGTGGACCAGCAAAAGCAGATGCTGTACTTGCAGCAATTGCAGCTTGTTCACCTATCTTAGCAATTTGTCTTGTAGGATCTAAAAATACTGGATCTATTAAATTCTCTTGATAAGTCATTCCAATAGGATATCTTTTCTTTAAACTAAACTTATTGTCAACAGCATTCATTATTCCTAATTGATCTTGTAACCAAAACTCTGGATCTTTTTCTTCTATTTGTTGAACCTCTTCTTCTATATCTTCTCCACATACACAACCTGTTCCTTCTTCATTATATGGTATCCAAGCCTTTCCTGCTGCAGCACAATCTGCTGCTTTTTGTGCAGCATCTGGACACTCATCTGTTTCATGTAAAGTTGATACACTTTGACGGTTATATGTATTACCATAATAACCATCATCAGATGAAATATTTTTATTTTCTCCTAGCTTTTCATCACCAACACCGGTTGCTGCAAATGTAGTGCCCTCTAACATATCACCATAATTATCATCTCTAGACATTTGATCCATTGTTATATAGAAATTTTGCATTTGCTTTATATCATCTTGGCTCATTGGCTCACCTTCATAACCATGATTTTCTTTTAAATCTTTAATTGTATCATTATATTTCCAATTAACTTCTTCAACATACTTACCATCATCACCTTTTATTTTTTTACCATCAGCATCTCTTCTATATTTTGTATCCCAGCCTTCATCACTTAAATAATCAGAATCATAATGCTCGCCTAAAAGATTTTTTTGTTTTGTATCTTCATAAAACAATTGATCTACTTGAGCCATTTGTTCTGTAGTTAATGAATCTACTCCTAATTGAGTTGCATACTTTTTATAAAATTCTGTTCTAAAATCTCCCCATTCATCACTTTCCCAATTTTCTGTAAGATCTGTTCTTTGTTTTTTACTACTAACTTCATTTCCATCTTGATACCTTGGAGTTCCTCCATATATAAATTCTTTTAAAGGATTTTGCTCAAAAGGATTTCCACCATGTTTTACGTAACTATAGTCTTTATTTGGATCAGGTATTGTTGAATCAGCTAATGCATTTCTTACAGGATTACCAGCAAACATATCTGCAGTAGCTGCCATTCCTACTACATCTCCAGGACCAGGAACTGCAGAAACTAAATTAGTTACAGCATCAGTATTATACCTAGCTTTTAAAGTTGGATCATCTGTTGCCCAAGCTCTACCTTTACTCACTCCCGCATTTACTAAATCAGGAACTGCACCAAGTACAGGAAAATTTCCTGCAACTTGTAAACCTCCTTGCAATGCATCTAGCCAACCTCCCTTTTGTGCCATAGGAATTCCAATAGGTGGAGGTGCTCCTTCAATACCACCTTCACCTTGAGGATTAGTTGATCCTTGTCTTGTTCCATATGGTGGAATAGGTTGTGATGGTTTTGGTAACGTAGATTGATAAAAATTATTAAATGTTTGTTTTGTTTCTAAATCTGATATAGGTGCTTCTAAACCTTGCTGTGCTTGTTGCAATTGAGCATTTGCTTGATCTATTTTTAAAGCAAATTCTTCAGGGTTTATTCCTTGCATTTTTAAATAAGGAAATGCTGCTTTTGGAACACCTGAATCAAATCCTTTTTTAGCTTCTTGAACAAAAGCAAGATGAGATAACTTTTTCTTATTTTTGTCTAACATGTATTCTGCAGTATCTACAGAAATTTTATCTGCATGAGGATCATCTAAAACTCCAATGAATTTATTTAAATCATATTTTTTTGAAACTTTTGCAGGAGTTATTTTTTTCTTAGAATCAATTCCTAGTTCTTTTAACTCTCCTTTATTAAGCTTCATTGATCTTGTATCTGAATAAATAAATGATTGCTCAGGTAGATTTAAAGGGGTTCCTCCACTGTTATGTCGGTTACCAGCTATGTTATATAATTCAAATGATCCGTCATTATTTAAATCAGTTAAAGCTGTTTCACCTTTTTCTGCTTCAAGATTTGCTTCATCTCTAGGAACTGGTTTAAGAGTATTATTAATAGTTCCTCCAGATGGAAAAAATGGAATATCACCATTAGAACCTGATGGAGTATATTGAGGAAATGTATTTAAACTATAATTACGTTGCACACCAGTTTTAAATCCACCGTGTTGCATAGATTTAACAATTTTACCATTTGAAACTGAATACCCTGAAGGTAATTTATTTATTTTAACTCTTGCCATATTATATAAATTCTATTTCTGCACCTGCAGCCATTAATTCTTGTATTGTACTCTCATCTAACTCTATTGTTGTATCAATATCATCATATTGTCTATTTCTTAATTGTTCTGTTCTTCCCCCATCTTGAAATTTTAAATTTAAACCTGCTCCAATAAATGGTGATCCTGTATCAACATTGTATCCACCTTTTATACTAACAGGTCCATAACCTGCTTCTAATCCAAGATTAATTCCTGAATTGCTATCATATTCTCCATAACCACCAATGTTAGCTCCTGTATATTGTGCATCATTTATCATAATAGGAGAACCAGTATATCCAGCAGATAACTTCCCTTTATAGAAAGCTTCTGGACTTATGTTACCTTCTGTAGCATTCATTAAGTTTGTCTGTGCTCCAGCTTCTCCACTTAAGTTTAAACCTAAACCACTTCTTCCTGTATAGCCAACATGACTTTTAAGACCACCTTGTAATAAAGCATTATCTAAATCATTTCCTTCAACTCCAACAAAAGCTGAAGCTCCTGAATCCACATAAGGATTACCAGCACAACCACCACCCTTACAGCCACCGGCATTTATAAAATTATAATCAGCTTCAAGTCCTCCACCTTGTTGAAATCCTCTAAATCCAAAACCTTGAAATAATTGATTATATCCTTGCTTTTGTCTATCTGGATCACTAGATTGAAGGTTATCATCCATTTCTCTAAACTTGTCATCTTTTCTTAATGTTTCATAGCCTTTATCTATACCCCATTGTACTCCTGGTTCAATAACACCATAATATCCAGCTAACATAGGTAATACTCTACTTCCTACACCACCACTAAAACCTTGTAAATTACGTGGATTTCTTAAATATGCTTTTGCCGCATCTTTAGTCCAACCTAATCCTTTAGTAAGATATTGAAAACCTTTATACCAAGCAGCTCCTTCAACTCCAGCGTTTATAATTGGAATTGGACTTCCACTATCTATTGCATCTGCAATTGCCATACCTGCTTCTTCAACTGCATATGCTGGAAATTTAGCAGGGTTGTAACCCCATTCAGCAAAATCTACAATCTCATTAAGAATACCATCCCCAAGTATATTCTCAGTTCCAAATCCAAGTATATTATCTTTACTGCTTACACTTACTAAATCTAATAAACCAAAACTTCTATCTCTTAACGCATCTGTGCTTAAAGGAGGTCTAGGATTTAATTTGTTTATAAGACTTCTTCTTTCATCATCTATATCATCTTGAACATGTGAATAATTCCATTCACCATCTTCACCTTCTCTCCATTTACCTATTTGTTGACAACTGCCATCAGGTAATCTTATATAACCATTAGGACATAATCCTTGATCTTGTTCTGAATATTCAGGATCTGTAAACATACTAATTACAGGAAGTTGATCCCAATTTCCTATAGGGTCTGTCATCCAGTCATTTAATTGTGGACTTATATCATAATGACCTTTAACTTTTGTTTCTTCATCTAATAAGTCATAATAATTTTGGCTAAGAGCATAATCTCCTTCTCCAAGCATCTCTTCTTTGTTAGGTAGAATATTGGTAATTAAATTATTAGATACAACACGTGTGTTGTCCATTTGATTACTATTATCATTATATATAGTACCATCTTCTCCTATATTGTATCCAACAATTTTAGACTTAAGTTTTTCATTTTCATATTTTTGTATAACTGCTTTATCTTCTGAAGTATGCTGGTTTCTTGGATCAAGTGTAGGTAATAATTTAATTCTTTCTTCCATTTCATTTTGTTCCTCTTCTGACATATCCCACCAACCTTCTGGGTATTGTTCTAAATACCATTTACTTGCTTCTCCCATTGGATTTTGTTCATATACATATCCAGGAAAATCTGGATTAATTACCAAACCTTCAGTTAATGTATCTCCTGGTAAAGCATTTAAGTCTGGATAAGCTATATTTAAAGAATCTAAATCTTCTTGACTATGATATTCATAAGGAAAATCTTTCCAATAAACTTCATTTCCATCTTGTATCTCATTAGATCCTCCGCCTTGATATATAAATCTATTTAATTCAGTACCAAACTTACCTTGTCTTGATCTAACACGTTTATTTTGAAATCTTCCCCCTGTATTAATATCTGTATCTCCTCTATTATCTTCATCACTAGCAGCTACAAATTGATTGTCTGCTAGATTCCATCTTTTCATTCCTTTAAGTCTATCTCTTTCTTTTTTCTGCTCTAACATTCTATTAAGAGGTTTAGCAATATTAACTATACCTGTAGAAATTTTATCAAATGTTTGTACACCTTTGCTATCCATAAACCTTCTGCCTTTATTATAAGCATCAGTTGCCCATTGTTCTGTTGTTCTTTTTCCTCCGGGTGTATTATTTACATCTCCATCATTATCAATTGTGTCATCTTCAATATTATTATTATTGTTATTGTTGTTGTTATTATTGTTGTTATTATTTCCTGGTCCAGGTTGTATTTGAGGTTCATAATCAAGAGAATGATCAGGATCTCCATAACCCCAGCCTCCCCAAGCTCCTTGTGTATAATCTCTTTCTTGTAATAAATAAGGTTCTTGTTGATCTGGTGCATTTTGTGTTTGGCTTGTATATAAATTACCTCCACCTGTTTGATAGTGACTTATAGGTTGTTGAACATCCATTTGACCTCTTGGATTTCTTCTTTTATATTCATAATTTTTAACTCCATACTCATTAAGATTTTCAGACCCTATTTGAGCTTTAGGAATAAATCTTCTCAATACATTTTCAGCAGCACCACCTTGTCTTTGTTCTGGAAGATTATAATTACCTTGTTGATCATATTCTGAATATGGAACATTATCTGTACCAGTAAACATAGGATTATCTAACTCATCTAAACCTTCATATCTTGCACCACTATATCTAGTACCAAAAACATCAATAAGACCATCTTCATCTTTTACCATTTTGTCTTCTAACCAATAAGGATCATCTTTAAACTCTTGACTACTTGGGTCAATGTCTTTTACTCTAAATCCCATATAATCTGCATCAGGATTTAAAGCTTCTATTAAATCACCTTTTCCTTGTGTTCCTTCGTCAATATCCCACTCCCCTGTTTCTTCATTATAACTTCTTTTACCAAATAATGATGGAGCATTCTCATGTCTTTGATCTAATATTTGACCAGTATAGTATTGAGTTTTTTCATCTTCAGTCATTAGATTTCCTGTCTCAGGATTAACATACATATCTTCATCTGTAGTATTTGTCCATGACTTTCTTTCATAACTTGCTGGATCAGTATCAATATAATTTTCTTTTTTAAAACTATCTACTGTACCAGCTACTGCAGCAAATAAATCAAGAAACCCTGTATCACCTACACCAGCAAATCTTGATGTATAAGGCTCTGCACGGGGAACTCCTTTTTTTCTTTGAGGTCCCTGATACTGTTCATTAGATACATTTTTTGCACTACCAAGACCAGGGTATTTTTGATAAAAATCTTCAGTACCCCATACTTCAGATTGATTTTGTTCAGAACCATCTTGATATTCAGGTATAAAATCAGTTAAACCTCCATATTGGTATACAGGAGGCATTCCTTCCATCCCTTGAGGAGGAGCAGGTGGCATCATTTGTTGAGGTGGTTGTTGCATAGGTTGGGGTATATTTCTTGCTCCTTCTGGAGATTGTGGCTCAACACCAGGTATTGGTGCTTCAATTGCATTAGCAGTAGCAACGGGCTCTTCTGTTAAAGCTTCTTCAATATATTTTGCTTGTATTGCATAAGAGGCACTATCATCTTCTATGGGACCGCCTTCTTCTACACTATCACAAGTCATTCCCGCTTTACATTTAAAATAATTTTTCCAGCAATATCCTACACCTGGTTCTTTGTCATTACAGTTTTGCATTCTTTTAGATACATCAAAAAGAGCACAACTTTGACAACCACCACCACCATCAGATTCTCTATAATTATTATTTTCTACAGCTGCATTTTCATTAGCTGCTTGTAAATTAGGTATTTCACAAGCAGAAGGACAAGCTTTAGCAGCTCCTCCTTTTTGATAACTATATGTTGCTTTATTAGCCATTTAAAAAAATCTATTATATATTATAATATACTAAATAATAAGGACATAATCTAATGATTATAACTTTCTGATATGATCATAAATATGTCTTCCTTTCTTTTTAGCATCTGTATAATATAATCTATTTATTTTATCAATATATTTCTTAACTCCTTTTTCATCAGATGTACCATCAAATTTTCCATCTATGTATTCATTGTATATTCTAATTTGTGTATTTAAATCAAAAGCTCCTCCTGGAATATTTTGTTTTATTGCTCCACCTTTTTTTATTTTTGGAGTTCCAATTCCATATATATTATCTGATCCTATTTTATTTTGTGTTTGATGAACTTCTGGAGGTTTATTATTATTTCCTGCTCCAGGTTGTAATATATAATTACCAACATCTTTCCAAAATCCTGATGATTCATATTCACCTAGAACATCTACTTTCCCTGGTTGATTTACATCTGCTATATCTAAACTATAAACATCAATAAGTGGATAATAATTTGAAACTCTTTTTGAATAATTTTCTCTTTCTGGATTCCATGTTTGAGCTAAATAGTCTCGTACATAATTTTGATCAGATTTCTGTTCTGCTGTAAAATTATCTGTTCTGCTATTGTATCTATGTGCAATTATTGCTTGAGTTGCTATTGCGGATTTTTGAGGATCCATAAGATCATGCTGACTTGTTATACCTAACTCATTAAGTAATTCTTTTTCTGTATCATCTAAAGCTACATCCCATTTTATTTGTGTCCAACCAACACTATCTCTTGAACTTTTTGCACTCAGTTTTTTCTTATTTCCTTTATAATCTATTTCTATATCACCAATCTGACCCCAACTATGATATTTTCTATTAACATCAGGATTTGTATTACCAATACCAGATGCTTTAGATATACCAAGACCCATATTAAGAATCTCAGGATTTATATTACCCATACCACTTTCTACACCATATATACCAAAACTAGTTGGTATAAGCATGTCATATATATCACTAGGAATTCCTGAATTTACTTTTACAAGTGCATCTAAAATTTGTTTTTTATTATTAACTATTGCATTTAAATAAGGTTCTGTATGTTTTTGAAATTCCATATCTTCATGAGCAGCATAAGAATTATAATCTAAATTGCTTTCTTGAATTTTATTTTTATCTATAGAAATACTTACAGGATGATACTTTATACTTTCAGCACTTCTCATAATACCCTGACCTTCTCTCCATACTTGATCTTCTGAATCAAAATACCAACCACCTTGGTTTCTTCCTATTTCTCCAGTTTCTGGATGTTCTGGATTTTCTACTTCTCCTTTAAATGAAAGTTTTCCATCTTGATAAATAAACGTATTTTGATCTTTAAATTCAGGAAGGACATATACATTAGTTCCTTTTTTTATTGTGCCAAGTAACTCATTTAAATCACCACACTTCATATTAATGCATCCATATGATTGTCTATTATCATCTGTAGCATGAGAATATAATCCTTTTTTTCTTTGTTGTTTTTCTTCCCAATTAACAGTATTAGGTATACCATGTAAACTCATTGATATATTTTCACCTTCTCCCATTCTATCATGTGTAAGATTAAAAGATGGAACATCTCTTCTTTGACCTGTTTCGTCCCAATAACCTGAATCTGGATCTACATTAGAGATAGTAAATATTCCAGCTCCTGTTTGCATATTACCTGCACTCCAATCATATGTCCATAACTTCTTACCATTTTTCCATACTTTATCATCGTCATTTATTATACCATCTTTATTTATATCTAAAGGTTTTGTAACTGTTTGTTGATCACCAGGATTTTCTCCAATTAATATATTATAACTTCTTGTTGGATCTTTTTGTCCTGGATAATATAAATGTGTTTTACCAGCTATTTTATCTACAACTAAAAAAGGATCACCAGCAGGCTTCTTAACAATTAAATTTTGACCTGGATAAAGAGTACTGTCTTCACTTAATCCGTTATCAACTAATAATTGTTTTATGCTTGTTTGATTTTCATTTGCTATTTTTCCTAAGTAGTCTCCGTCTTGTATTGTATATGATAATTCTTCTACAGTTTCATCTGGTTTATTTTCTCCTTCATAGAATAAAATCTTTTCTACATTTTGTAATTTATTTATATCTCTATTATTATTTATTTTTCTATCTATATTTCTCCATGGCCCTACTGCATCTTCATAGTCAGGAGTATTCTTATCACTATATATTGAATCAACTAATGTATTTTCTATTTCTATTCTATCATTAGTACTACCATTATTTAAACCATTATTTTCTAAATCTGCTTCTGTAGGTGTCCATGCTTCTCCTTTAAGATTAGTTCTAAATTTATTTCCTCTATAATCAAATATTTTATTTGGTCCTAAATTTTCTCTAGCTTTTTCAAATGCTTCACTAAATGTTTTAAAATCATCATAAAGTAATTTTGGTGTTTTTTTATTATTAGATGGTGATTCGTTTTTAAGTTTTACAGAATCATCAATTCTAATATGACTTGGATTAGATTTATATTGTGGATTTAATTCAAGAACTTCTTCTAAGGTCATATCATTTGATCTAGCAATTCTTGTTAAATTATCTCCCTTTTTAACTTTATAAACACTTCCTCCATCTTGAAGTTTTGGTATATCATTATCAATTAGTCCATACTCAAACAATTCATCTTTTACAATTCCTGATACTTTACCTCCTTCTTTATATTTTTTTAATTGTTGTTGAAGTGTTTTAATTTTTTTATCATTTTTTTCATACTCTCCTCCTGCTTCAAATTGTTTTTCTTTTACATCTTCTTCTGTATAATCTCCTAATAACTTTTCAACAATTTCTGGAGGTAAATTATTTAAAATATAATCTTCATAAGAACTTGATTTATCATATTCCTCTATAGATTTTCTAAAATGATTTATATATTGTTCTGGTGTTTTATTTTGTTGATCAGCATTTTCACCATATAAACTTGGAAATACTTCTGATAAAGACTTTCCATCTCTAACAACATATCCAAGATATTCTCTTGTGCCTTGTCTCCCTAAAAAGTTAACTAATGCAGCAAGTTCAGTTTTATTAAATGGCATATTTATTTGACCAGAGTATTCACTGTATACTTCATCTGCTGCTGCTTTTAAACCTCTTTCACCTTTAAACAAACTTCCATCAAATCTTTTTTTGAATGTATTTTCTTGTGCTTCAAAATCTGCTATAAACTCATCTCTTGATCCATCATATAAACTATTGTCTGTTAACTCTGAAAATCTTTGACCATATAATCCACTTGCACTAGATTCTGAATTTTTTAATAATTGTCCATTTGCACTTTCAACAGCTATAATACCTGCCTTAAGTTTATTATAATCAACATGATAATCATCTATTCTATCTTGAGGTATTCTTACAGGGTTACCATTTTGGTCAACATTATTAGGATCATAGTACATTCTACCATATAATTCAAAAGGTTTACCAACTATTTTTTCTGCTGGTATAGTATAAGAACCATCTTCTCCTTTTTCTCCAAATAACCAACCTGCTGAAGCAAATGCTCCTTTCATAGGTATATCAAAATCAAACTGATCATAATAAGAAACATAAGGGAGTTTGCGTTCTTCATCATAACCCTTTGAAAGTTTATAATTATTCATAGCAAAACCTCCAGAAGAAGAATCTTTTATATATAGATTATCTTCTTGTTTTGAATTTTCAGTTTTTGGTCTTTTCTTTAAAAACTCATATGATAAAACATCACTCCATATATCATCATCCCAATTAAAAGAAAAATATTTTTTAGCTTTTTTTATTGCACCTTTAATAGTTGGTGAAAATTTTGATTCAGATATAGTATTATTTTCTGGTTCAAAACCTAAATATTTATCCCAAAGATCTTGTGAAGATTGTTTAATATATTCAGATTGTTCTGGTGGTAAATTTAAATTTTCTCCAAAAGTATCCCATGTTTGAGTTTTTCCATCCCATTCAAATGGTAATTTTTCACCAGCAATTAGTTCTTTAAAAGCATGATCTATATTATATCCAATTGGAGTTACAGAAGATCTCATACGTTGTGCTAGCATTCCTGGTTCTACTTCTCCTTTTTTCTGAAACCTTACAAGTTCTGCTCCATACTTAGCTTTAGGTTTTTCAGATTTTTGTAACATTTTTTGAAGAACCTCATAATTTTTTTGACCATAAGCATTTTTAAATATATCTAAATCTCTAATTAAATCTTCACTAGTATAATCTTCTCTTTTAGTAGCATCTAATATTGCTTGTCCTGATGTATTTATTTTTGAAGATTGTTTAGTATTTTGTAATTCTCCCATAAGTTCTTCAACGGTTTCAGAAATTTTAGGAACGTATCTCCATTGATTTTTTCCAAAATAACCAGAATCATCTTTTACTAGATCATAATGTTCTCTTTGGTATTCTGCTCCAGGATCATCTGATTTTAACCAGTCAAGTTCGTTTTGAAATGAATCATGTTTATCAGATTTTAAAAGCCATCCATCTTTTCCTACAGAAGGTCCATGATATTTATTATCATATGTTTCAGGAATCCAACCTTCTTCTCCCCAATAATCAGATTTTTTACTTTGATTAAAATCTTTTGGTTTACCCATAGCCTCCCAAAGACCTTCCATATTATAGTTAGGATCTTCTGTTTTAAGATTTTCTGGCAAAGTGTTTACAAAAGAGTTATAATCATCTCTTTCATTTTGCATATCAGGAGTTAAAACAATTTCTGGAATATCTCCAGTAAGAGGTGGTGAACCATAAGAAGCACCTGCTGGTTTAGGAACAAATCTAGATCTTTGAGGTAATTGTGTTTTTGGATTAGTTGGCATACCATCTATAGTTACCGGATCTAAAGTTATTGTTTGAGAATCTCTCCAATATCTAAAATCAGGATTACTTATATAATCTAGTAAATCATCATGTTTATGATTAAATCCTTCATCTCTAAAAGCTTGTTTTAATCTTCCAGGATTTTGAAACCACTTCATATCTTTTTGTGAAACTGCAAATCTAATACCTCCTCTATCATTTACAATATCTATTTCACCAGTTCTAGGATCTAAACGTAAATGGTCCTTTCCTATTAAATTGTATTTTTGTTTTATATCACCAGGAAGCATGTATAAGTCTTCATCTCTAAGTGTATAACTTAAAGGAGTTTTATCACCATAATAATTCCAACCACTCCATGTTTTACCTTGTTTGTTAACTCTTAAATCTCTTTGATAACCTTGTTGATACCATTCTTCACGTCCATATTCTTTTCTTTCTTCTGGTGTTAAATCAAACCAACTACTATATTGACTTATGGAGCCTTTACCTTTTTTCTTTAAATCTGTTACATATTCTGGATTAAGATTAGCAAGCCCTGATTGATCATTTCCACGTGCATAAGTTCTCCATCCACTATTACCTTTGTATTCAAGAGTGTATGTTTTCTTACCTCTATCATTAATATTTTCTCTAACCCTCATGTTTCCTGTAGTGTTATGGACTAAACTTGGCCAAGCTTGTTGAGAATGTTTTTTTGTATCTTTAAATAATGATTTACCTCTATAGCTTAAAAAATTATCTAATTCGTGTCTTTCTATATCAAAGTATCTTCTTTTATATTTTTTATCTTTATAATCATATTCTTCATAATCTGTCCAATCATTTGCAGGAACATATTTTTTTTCATTAGCTCCATACTTTTTAATTTCCCACTCTTCTTTTTTATCATCATCCTCTCCTCCTTTCTGATATATGTTTAAATCTAATAATGGTTTTCCTGTATTAAGTTTTTCTTGTACTATATTTTTCATAAAAGGTGCAAAGGGTCCTCTATTGTCTGGCATATTTTCATATTTGTTTAACCATTCTTTTAATTCAGGTTTACTATATTCATCAATTCTTCTTTGAAATAATCCTAAATCAGATTTTGTTGGAATGTTATCTAATTGATGAGCTTGTGGAGACCATGCGCCTGACCATACATCATCAAATTTTCTTCTAGAGTGTAATCCAAATTCTGGTGATTCTTGATGAGAATAAGGAGAAGATGCTGAACTACTTACACCTCTTAAACCATCTTGTCTATATGGATTATATTTTTCCCAACCTAAATAATACTTACGGTCATTCATATTAATAGGATCTAATTTTAACGAATTAATATATTGATTATGAATTTTTCCATTTTCTAATTTAAGTTGTTTATATTCTGTCATTAAAGCATCTCTTTCAGATTTAGAAATATTTTTATCAAATATTTTCATTCTAAGATTTTTAATTTTAGATGCATATTGCATACTTTCTTTACTTAATATAACATCATATTTTGAATCTTTTAATCTGTTATACAGTTGATAATCTCCTGTAAAAATTTTTGTTTCATTTGGATATTTAAATTGACCATAAAAATATGTATCATTTAATGAATTAGATCTAAGATTACCTGGATTAAGTTTCATAGCTCCATCCATTGGAAGATGTATAGTAGTTAGTGCATCATCCCAATTTCCTACATGATGATTTATAACTGAACTTCCACTTCCAGAAAAATGTGTAGTACGTGCATTATTAATCAAGTTTCCATTTTGATCAAAATCTATATATCTTCCTTTATCTCGTCTTATTAAATTGCCTTCAAAAGGTTTTGTTTCATCTATAAAGTCAAATCTATTTCTTGAAATATTACCAGGCCCTTGCACATTAGATGTTGGATTTTGTTGCCCAGATGTTCCATAATTAGTAGTGTTTGGCTTTGGTTTTGGATTCCACCAATCTTTTATTTTAGAAATAATACCTTTTTTCTTTTTAGATCCTCCTCCTTGCATTAAAGGTACTTCAAATACTTCATTACCAGGAAATATATAATCAGCACCAGGCATCATAATTTGACTATTACCAAGGTTATCAGTTCCTCTTACAGGAAAGTCTACACCTTTCATAGTTATATTACCTGATGGTATTATATTATAGGGATTGTTTTTATCCTTGCTATTTCTTTTATATCCGTTTTTACTATATTTCATTATCTAAAGGATAGGTTAAGTTTTGTATTAACTAATTTAAGTAACATTTTTCTTTGATGAAGAATAACTTCTCCAGGTTGGAAATGGAATTCGTCTATCCAAAAACCTTCAGTTTCTTCAACTCTTTTTCTAAGAATTAAGTTATTTACATAATGTCTAAATTTCTTTCTTTCTAATTGAGGTTTATTATAATCTAAATAAGCATCATTTAGATCTCTAATATAACCATTTAATTGAGTTATAAACATTGACTCAGAAACATTTCTGTTTGAAGTTATATCCCAAAATTGATCAAATCTATATTTTTGTTCTACTTTACTATATAGTATTTGAATGTCATTTGCACCAATTATTGGATAAGAAATTATATCATTTACATCAGGTGTTTGCTCTACAAGAGTTAACAACCCAGAAACTTGTTCTGTATTATAAATAATAGCTTCATCAAAGTTATACATTAAATCATGCCATCTATCATCACATCCATAATTTAATGCACAGCCTTCGTCATCTAATTGTACTTTGTATTCAAAAGCTTCCATTTGATATTCAACACTTCTTACTGTATTAACCGCTTGACCTACAGATTCTACAAGTTCAATTTCCCATGGATATTGTATATCATAATAATTATTAAATAAATCACAACGTACATTATGTTTCCATAAACTGCTTGATTCAGTTACAGGAAATACTTGTGGTGCAATATTAAATTCATCTTCACAAATTCTTATTTTACATTCTACACCTATTGTTGACTCTTGTTCATTAAATATTGTTAAACAATCTATTTCTTCTGCTGGATCCCATGTTCCTATAAAATACATATCATAACCTTCTGGACACTCACATGTTAATGCTGTTAGTTCTATTCCAGTAGTACCACCAGGATCTACTATTTCAGTTATTGGATCATCAGTTGAGCATTCTAAACAACCTTCATCAAGAGCATCTTGTAAAGTAGGTTCAAGTCTTTGATCTATAACTACAGGGTGAAATTCCCAAGGAAATTCAAAATCTCCTGTACCTATACCCCATTGACCATAACCCATAATTGTTGCATATTGAACATTTGAATAAAAGTTAGCTGTATCAGGTGGTATATTACCTGGGGGATCAAAACATCCAGGTGCTTCAATTGGATCTTCATTATCATCTAATTCACCAGCATCCCATGCTTCATATGTTTCTATATAAGTATCTTGATATGAATTTAAAGTATCTAAAGGACCTCCAAAAAATCCAAAATCAGGATCTGGATCATATGCAGTACAAGAATGAGTATGAGATGCACCAAGGTTATGTCCTATCTCATGCATTACAACTTTAAAAGACCAAGATGAATCAAAATCAGAATTTAAAAATCCTTCAGGATTAAATTCTATATTTTGACTTAAAGGTGCAGCAATACCATAAGCTCCTGGAGTTGATTCACAATAATCTGGTGATACATCATGGTTACATACTCCACCTATACCCCATGCTTGACCACCTTCAAGAACTTCATCATTCATACTAAATATATATACTAAACTTCTGTCAACTGCAATTAAATCTGGATCTGTTGTCCACTCAGCAATAAGAGTTTGTAAATAACAAGTTCTAATTTTATGAATACTACCATTATCACAACCACCACAAGGAAAAGACATTGAAAAATTATCATTTAATGTCCATATACGAAGATAATTAAGTGTCACCTGTGTATCTAATTGATCTTCATATACTTCACTAACTCCAGCTATAATCATAGTCACCCAATCTGTAAGTGCATTAATATTATCTGCTTCATCACCATTATTAAATTCTTCATAAGTATACTTATCAATTTCGATTGCCATTTTAATACAACCTCCAGTTGAAGATCTAGCTTGTTTTGCAGATGCTTTTCTTGCTGCTTTTGTAATATCATCAGTGGTTGCACAATCAAATATTGGAATTCGTTTTGAATCAAATGTATTATATAAAATATATTTAGTTTTATCTTTACTTGCTTTCTTTTTAACATCTGAATCTTCAACAGTAAATTCATAAATTTTCTTACCCTTTCTAATTACTCCAAACATTTTAGTTTCCATAAATGTTATAGATCCTTTTAAATCTTTTTCTCCACGAATTTTATATGAAACTGCTTTAGATACATATGGATCTTTCACTCTTCCTTTTTCTGTTTCTAAAACTACTTGAAAATCTTTTGAATGTACATTGACAAGTTCTAATGGTAATTTAAGAGTTTGGTTATCCATAAAAGGAACAGTTATACTAAATCTTTTAGGCTTTGATAATCTAATGTCTTTAAGTATACTATCTTCTATTTCAAAGTAAATAGAATTATTTTTATTTTTTGTTACACTTGCATTTTCAATATGTATTCTATTAAATGGTGGCATATCATCACCATCATCTATAATGGCAAAATCAAATGTAAAATCAGGAGTTCCTTGACCATAATTACCACCATATTCAACTTTACAACATTGTGGAGGATCTAATGTTTCATCAAGTTCATAACCAGGACCACACTCCCAAGTTGCATCATTTATACACATACCAAATTCATCCATAGTATACCCTGGAGGACATATTGGATCCAATCCTTTTATTGTATTAGTTGTAAGAAAATGATTATAACTAGACATAGTAAGTTCAGGATGCCAATCATGAAATGATATCCATCCTTTAATCTTAGGGTCATAACTTACCGTCCAGGATATATCTGTAAAAAACTCATTATTTTCTAAATCAACAGGTGTTATAACATCTATATAAGGAGCAGGATCACATATTCTTTCTACACACTCTACACATTCACCTTCACATTCTATACAGTCTTGTTCTGTTGCAGGAAAAGGAGTTCCAGTAAAAAATAAATCTCCTTGAGGACAATCACAAGCAAATACTGGATCAGGTACTGGTGGTTGAAAATTATCTACAGAAACATAAGTAGAAGAAGTTAGTGGGTTATTAGGATAATTACTTCTACATCGTATTGTAAGATAAGGCCATGGTCCACCATAAGGCATAAATACATATGGAATTTGTGTACTTCCATTCATGCTAGCCCAAGTATTCCATTCATATGGTTCAGGACCATCTGGTTGTAAATTAACTCTTATAGGAAAGTCCTCAGATCCTGTTTGTGCTCCTATTGTAGAATCATCATCTATTCCGTGATAATCAGTTATAGTTCCATTTATACCATCTACAGCTGGAGATATCCATAATAATTCACCTAGATCACAGGAACTCTGACTTCCCCAAATTTCTATACCCATTTCATGATTTAAATCATAAGTAATATTAGCTATTGTATAATAAGTTTTATGACCTTCTTCACTTATAACATAATAACCAACTGTATCTGGAGGACCTCCTAAAGCTATAGTTCCTCGGTAAACAACACCTGGTTGTAAATCTGTAGGATTTCCAGCAGTATCTAGCATTGGAGTACTAACATGTTCTACCCAACCAGCATGATTTGTAACTAATGAAAGATATGATTGTCCCTGAACTGCTGGCCAATCAGGATACTCTGTATCTAATTCTTCATCATAACCACCACCAACTGTCCAGTTACCTGGTTGTATGTCTGGTGTAAGAAAACCACATACTTCCCAATATTGTGCCATTGACGTAGACGGATCACCCCAATCATTAAAGTAAGTACTATATTCTTCAGGTTCTTCTCTAAGTCCATAAGCAAGAACGTGTGAACCATTTCCAGTTAGTGGTCCCATCCAATTAGATGTTGGTGGAGTTCCATCAGTACCACTTGTACCTATACCTGGTTCATATTTCCACATGTCACTTGTAGAACCATATCTTTGTTCTGATATAGTCCATGGTGGCCATATTAAAGGCCAATTTCCTGGTACACCAAAATCATCCATAGTGTATTCCCATGAAGGATTTTGAACAATTATAGTTTCTGCTGCTTCAAGATCTTGATAATAATTTGCCTCATAGTAATTAAAAGTACAACACTCATCTGTTTCTGGATCATACTCTGTACCTTCTGGACAATCTGGAACTTGTGCTACACCATAACATTCTGTTTCATTAATAACTAATCCTAATTCTTCATCAAACTCTATACATTCTGGATTACATGGTTCATAATCTTTTTTAGAAAAATAAACTATATCATAGTTAGGATCATATACAGATTGAACACCTATACCAAATACAGGATTATCTGCATAATCAGTTCCTTCTAATTCAGGATATGCGGCTAATAATCTAGATGGCAAATATTTATTAAACCATTGTTTTAATCCTGCATCTGCAATATTTGTAAGACCTTGTGCATAATTAAATATTTTACCTTGAGCTTGTGATATATAAAATACACCTGAAGGAGTATTAATAGCACTAAGTGAATCTTCACATGATCCATATTCATGTGGAAGATCAGCTGTAGTTATTTGTTGCATTGGTTCATTAAATAAACCACCATCTCCAATAGAAAGTTTAGTTTCAAAATCTGTTGTTAGAGTATCAACACCTTGAAATAATTGAGGAGCTAAATGAGGAAATAATATAAGAGCTCCAGATTTAGAAACAGGTTTAATTGTGCTTGGTGCATTTTTAAAGTCTTTATAATTATTTGGAAGATATACTCTCCAAAAATCTTTTTTAGCTTCATTAAATGCTTGTAATGAATATATAACTCTTTTTGGATAATGTTTAAAACAATTATCTGCAACAGAAGGATCATAATCTCTAGGTTGTATAGTACCATAAGTAATCATTTGACTATTTAAGTTAGACTTACTTAATGAATCATCATACTTATAGAAGTTACCTTCTTTAATTATATCAACATGAAATAATTGATCAATGTCTGTATAGTTTGTCCAGTCATAATGTTTTTCTTTTCTGTCTCCACCATAATCTCTATATCCCATATTAAGTTCTGATTCTACAAAGAAATCATTTACACCACTACAATGAGTATACATATATGCTGTTTTATGTATAAAGAAATTAAATTGAGTACCAGCACCAGGAGCTCCAGAACCAAAACTCCAATCACCAGATCCAATCTCTGTAGTAGCGTCACCTGCATCACTACCTGGTATATCTAAGTTATGTAGAGTTGAAGGTATTCCACCTGCAGTCCAGTTAAATGAAAAGTTTAAAAGTGGAGATATCATATTAATCATATCAAACTTTGTCATGTCCATCCAGTGTCTTGCATAAGGAACATTTTGATAATTTTGATACTGAAAAGGAAATTCATCTGGTTCATTATCTTTTAAAAATTGCCAAAAGAATGGCATTATAACTTTTTCATTATATCTGTTTAAATATACATCTCCTCCAAATAAACAATCTGATACATACGTATCATCTTCTTGAGGTATAAATAATCCACGTTCATTATAAATTTCTGCACAATCACCTTGATTTGGTGTCCATTCAGTTCCAGAACCAGTTGCAGGACCAGGTACAAAACCTTCTTCTCCTGGTTGCAAAACTTTAGCATCTTTAAAACATTGTATACATGGAATAGGTAATTGTTTAATACCATCTAATTGTCCATATTGATTTTGCATATTAAATTTAAGAGCTACATAATGTGCAGCAATTAAAGAACTATAATGACCTCCAGTAGGATTACCATAAATCCCATCACCAAATGCACCAGAAAGTGTACTTAATGTTTGTCTTGAAGTATCAAGCCAACCACCAAAAGGATTCACAAGTTCATTCATTGATATAGGATTACCAACTTGATTACCTTGTGTTTGTAAAACAACAGTTGATGGTCTAAATAAATTGTTTATTCTCATGTTATCAGCTGTAAACTCAGAACCAAAATCTTGTATTGTATTACCAACATATCCTGATTTACCTAATCTGTTTCTAAATACTAATCCATTTGCCCTAGGGATTTCAGTACCATAAAGACCATAAGAATTATATTTAAGAGCATGTGGTTTTGGTGAAGAAAGATTTATAACTAAATCTACAACTTCTTGACCACCTACTGCTACATAATTTAAAGTTGAAAATATTGTAGTTGCAATTGCCATTAAGTTAGGTAAAGCTTTATAGTTAGTTCCTTTAAACTCTACAGTTCTACCTGGACCAATGTGTCCTGGTGTAAGAGCTGCAGCAGCTTCTTCTGCTACTTGAACACTACCCATGTATTGAACTTCACCACCTCCTGGACCTAAAGGAAGAGGAAGATCAAGTCCAATAGCAGATAAAGTAAAATTAGTTTCTGAAAGTTGATTTACACCTTCAGCAGTGACTGATGCTGCAGCTCCTGCTACAGAAGCAGCCATTGTATTTGATGCTCCTGGAGAAATTAATGGTAGTCCTAGTCCACCAGCCCCACCTGTTATTGATGTTGAGGCATCTACAAGAGCAAATGGTGCAGTTGCAGGCGTTAAAGACGTAATACCAGGTGCTCCTGCTAAAACACCAGGTAATGGAGGTATTACAGGAGTAGTAGTAATTCCACCCCATGAAGGGTTTTTTCCATCATCTGCTTGTCTAGTTTTTTCAATTTTTTCAATTCTTTCACCACGCATTTGATTAATAGCATAACCTACACCAATTATAGCTGCAATGATTGCGGTAAAGTCACGTATTATTGTATTCTTTGGATGTTTTTCTGCTGTAACAAAATGTCCTTGCTGTCTACCAGCATGAACACCATAACTTTTAATTTCATAAGGATTTAAATAAGGTCTTTTAAATGATGTTTCTGGTGAATGAAAAGTAAAAAAATTATTACATGTTGCATAATTTGCACCACCATTTCCACAACTTGTAAAACCTAAAGAGTTCCCAGCTCCATTATCACCCCAAGATAGAGTTCCATTATCAGTTGTTACTAGATATGGATCTACACCAGGAGAATTATAAGGGTAGTTTGGTATAAGACCTGTTGTACCAATTAATGTAGGGTTATCAGCACCAGAGTTTCCATCAGCAGGAATAGAATAGTTTCTCATACTCCTTACCATACCTTTTGCCATTATAGATTTATTACCTTGTCTTGAACCTACAAGTATTTCATATCCTACAATATTTCTTATAAGAGAACCATCAAAATTTCTTGGCCATGTAATGTTATCAAACTCAACACCTAATACACGTATTCTTTGATTGTCTACATTAGATTTAAAAACACTACCATCTGTTTGTTCATCTGGAAATTTATGATGTCTAATTGGTGTACCACATAATTCACCCCATCTTCCATTTGGATCTGTACTAGGATATAACTCTGTAGATTCCCAATATCCCATACTACCCTTTGCTATTATTGTACCACCATCATCTGTAACAGGATTAACAAAAGGACCAAAGTCATCAGCAACAGCTGTATTATGTGTTTGCCAAAATTCAGTTTCTGTTGCGTCTATAACATTATTACCATCTGCTATTGCTGAATCTGTAGCATTTTTATCTCTACCTGGTATATGATATGATTCAGATTTTTCTCCTGTAGAATAAATAAACCTTATAAAAAATGAATATTGTTCATCTCTCATAAATGTAGGTTTATTACCACCTTTTTTATAATAGTCTGCTGGATATTCTACAGAAACCCATCTAGCACCTATGTGGTTTGCTTGAGGTTGATAATTAAAATCATACTGACTTGTTGGTCCTATTCTAAGAAGATAGTCATTAAGAGCTATCATTTTATCAGATCTTTCAAAAGCAGGATTTCTTAATGATAGTTGTGAAAATGGAACAGAACCTGCTTTTGCTGTAGCTTCATTTATATAATCAATATTTATTGATGTTTGTCTTGTACTATATAATCCAACTAATCTTCCTTGTATTTGTTGTTGATTATTAGATAATATTACTAATTTAAAAAAATCAAAATTTGTATCTAAATTGCTTATTTCTATATCTAGTGAACAAGCAGTATCATCATGTTCCCATAAAGGTTGTATATTTGAAACTCCAATATAATCACCTATTTGTTGTTCGTTTACAGTATATGCAATAAAAGCTTGATATGATCCATTCTTTAATAAACCTCCACTTGGAGATTTAGAAAGTTTTATACATGGAGTTTTCATTAAAGGTGCTAAACGTATAAGATCACAATCAAGTTGTAATGGATCAGCATTTTCATATACCCAACATGGCTCTCCTTGTCCTCCTTCTTCTTCCGGACCTGCAACTAGTGTTTGTATCCAAGGTACATTAATGTTTTCTGTAATTCTATCAGCAGGACCTAAATTAAGAGTTCTAGAAGGATTTCTTCCATCATCCCAATATACTTGCCAAGAACAATCAAAATTTTCTTTAGAGGCTCCTGTAATAAGATTAACTTTATTAAAGTCTAAACATTGATCATTAATTAAAGTAGTATATTCACATCTGCTATCATCAAAATAACCTATTTCACTACTTTGATTATCTGTAGAATATATTATCCAGCTATCACCAAATAGATTAATAAAGCCAATTATAGTATAATCAACACTAATACAATTTAAATTTGCAGGTTCATTACCTATTGTACCAGCATCACCTTTTGCAGAATTGTTTATACAATTTCTGCAATGAACCCAATTTTCTTGCCCCACAAAACTATCATGGGCATCTTTTGTCATACCTTTGACAAACAGATCCGTATCAATACTAGAAGTATCTTGAGGTTGTGAATTTTGTCCTTTTGCCATTATACACTATTTATCTAACTGGAAAACTTTTAAACATATCATAGTAATTACTATATTGTGCTTTTCTATTAACTTCCCATATTTTTTGTACCTCCTTAAAGTCAGGAGTATTAATAAATCCTAAAGCATTATTTCTAGCAGCTCTAAGTTTTTGTTCTATATAACTTATTTTTTGTGAAACTTGTTCTCCACTAAATAACATGTTTTCTAATATTCTTTGTTTTAATGCATACTCATAGTATTCATTACAGTATGGATGGTCAAGCACTAATAATTCTCCATCTTCATTTTCCATGGCTCCTTGATAATTTATATAAACTTTTCCTGATGTAAAATTTGTTAATAAAAATCCATCTTTAATTTCTGCTACATCCATTGCTTGAATATTAATATTTGGACAATCACATTGCAAAGAACCAGTATTATCTTTTATTCTTAAAGGATAGAATCTACTAGAAGTTCTATATTGTTCAGCACCCATATATTGAACAACCATGTATTGATCATATACTGTTTTTCCATTTTCTTCTTTAGGACAAGTTTGAACAACGCAAACATCTTTACATGTAGGATCATCACAAGGACCGGTATCACCACCGTCTGGAGCAGGTACATATTTAGTTTGAGTTGTATCTACATGTGTACCTGAAGGAAATGTATTTCTTGTTTTAAATTCATCACAAACAAAAGCATAATTTAAATACTTAAAATCTGAAGGTAATTTAACTTTATTGTGTTCAACTTCTAAAAGATCTTCCTTAGTTCTATGTATTCTTAATCCTAAATCATAATTAACACGAGTTGCTACTTTAATTAATTGTTGAGGTTCTATCATTCCTTCTAGAGATTGTCCAGAAAAATCAATACTAACATCAGCTAACAATTGATCAAAAGTTCTATATTTATGTGATATTGCCATTATCTATTTACATTTTGTTTATTATCTCCATCTTCTGCAGGAGCTTTCATTGTATTAAATGTCTCTTGTAAAACTTGTTGTTCTATTTCAGCATGTAAAAATTCTGGTACAAAAAATCTTTGCATATATCTAGGAGGATCACAATTATCAGTAGGATCACAATTAAACTTTGATATATCACCTTCAAAAATGCCTTCTATCTTTATAGCTTCCCATTCTATATTTGGAAGATATAAGTAATCATTTATCCACCAAAAATATTTTGTTTTATTATATTTAAATGAAGTTGTATTAGCCATTGCAGTAAATGTAGCAGGAGAAGTTGCTTGTACATTTACAGATCCATCAATAGAAGAAACACTTCTAATTAATGGTCCCCAATAGCCTTCCATAAATGTTGGAAGTTTTAATCTTGTACGTTTAATTGTGCAATCACTTTTTATTCCACAACAATTTGATTCTATCTTATCTACATCAACTAAATCAACAAAAGTTAAAGTTTGCCATACACTATTAAACTTCATAAGTTTATTTGCACCATCTTGTCTTCTCATAAGAAGTGTAGAGTACTTTTTTATTAAGCTATATAAGTATCTATCTGTAACAAAAGCATCTTCAGATTCTGCTTTTATTTGATTTCTAATTCTAGATACTACATCCCCTATTGTTGTCATATTATAATATTTTATTTTTTATACATATCAGCAACTCTTTTTTTGCTTTCCATTACAATATACTTTGACCATTGTTCTGGATATGTTTTTGCTACAGATCTTTTAAATTGTCTAACAGCTTTAAATTGCCATAACTCTCTATTTTTAAATCTATATTTAGTAGAATAGTTAGTATAAAATATTTTAGCTATTTTACCATCTGTATTTAAATTCCTATTTTGTAAAACCTTACCATATTCTTTTGATAAAGAATAGTTAGTGTTTACACTTTTAGCAGCTGGGCATGTTCCTATAAATAAGTAACCTAAAGAATCAGGTAGCTCCACACCTTCTCTATTATTTATTACTTCTTCCCACAGTTTAGTGTTATATAATTTAATAATTTTTTTAAGTTTAGTATCATCAATATTTTCATATATAGGATACTTTTCTTTGAATTCTTTAATTAAATCAGAATTCAAAAGTCCTAAAACTTTTTCTCTATATCTAGGAGCAGTTAAGTCTGGAGCTTTAAAATTACTTATCATATTAATACTATACAATATAATTTACAAAAAAAAGGGGATTAATAAAAGTTTAAACCCTATAGATTAATCAGGAGAATAAGTTAGTTCACATATATTACCTTTATTATAATCATGTAATTCTATTACACCTGACCTTTTAGAACCTACAAATTTATTATGATAATGCCAATAATCTGTTCTAGAGAGACTTGGTAATATCTTTAGCATAAACCCTGTACGTTCATTTGTAGTAATATATTCTACTTTCTTTTTATGATGTAAATGACCTGTAAATAAAGTTCTATTTGTAGTTATACCCCATTGTTGTGGAAACTCTGTAGCATAAAGTAAAAGTGAATTTTTAGTATTTACATCCCCATGTTCAAAAGCAAAAAAGTTATCACCCCATGTATATACTTTTCTTTCAAGATATGTTACATCCCAAAGTATATTAGGATCATCTATAGCTCTAGATAAAGCATGAGTTAAATGAAATGAAGATAATCTATCATGGTTACCAGGAATATAAACAACTTGAAGATCATCACAATATTGTTTTATAAAATTAATACTCCAGTATATTGCATCAAATGCTTGAGTATAAGCTTCAGTGGCAGTAGAACAATTATCTAATGGTGTACCAGAAGTTGTAGTACCAGCCCAACTATCCATATTCATTAAATCTCCTCCTACTACATAATATATTTTTTTAAGATTATGGCTAGCATGTGCTCTTTCTACAAGATCCATAATAGTTTCCTCAAAATCTTTATCTATAGTTTCATTACCTTGTTTACCAAAATGAATATCTTGTAATGACAAAACAGCACATACATCTTTTTTACCTTCACTTTTAATTCTTTTAACTGGAGAGAATTTTTTTGGTTTCCAGTTTTCAAGTAATTGCTCTATATGAGCAGTATCATCATTTTTAAGCTTTGTAATTAAAGCTGATATACGCCAGTGATCTGACATTTGTTTATTCCAATATTGTGACAACTTCCATTGTGTTGTATCAATATTTAATATTTGTATAATTTCTTCAGGAGATTTAGGTTCTGTATTTGAGATTCCAGTAATCTTTCCTTGGCCGTTTTCCATGTCATATGATGATGTACAATCATCTGTAACATATCCCATATCTTTTTCTTCTTTTCTTTTTTCCCTTCCTTCTGCATATATTTCTTTTTTTATTTTATCAAATTCTTCTTCTGTTATTCCTAATCTTTCTGCACAATACTCTGAATTCTTTTTCCATTTTAAAGCGTTTTTTACTTTTTCTTTTAAACTCATAAGATAGCTATATTAATTAGTGGTGCTAATATATAAAAAAATTATTAATAAAAAAAAGAACCCCAGATGAATATCTAGGGTTCCAGCGTTTCGTGAGAGTTAAAACCAACAAAAAAACCTCCACACTTCGCTATTCTGGTATAGTTACATATAATGTTGCTGATCCTGGATCAACTGTAAAAAGTTCTACTGTATCTTCTTCTTCTATAGAGTACTGTGTAGTTAACTTAAACATATATGTATTTCCTGGTATTAACGGAACCATGGCACCGGTAACAGTAAATGAATTTGACAATAAAGGATTCATCAATGTATTAAACTGTGGTATTTCTTCCCATATGTTACTTCCTACTGCTGAATAAAATAAATTCATAGAACTTAAAGTTTCAGCTTCTAAAGGTTGATAAAGAAAATCATAATAAACTAATTCTACACTATTAGATGTAATACTATTAGCATAGAAATTTTTAACTGTATAAGGATAAGCAGATGCATCAGCATGAGCTAAAGCAATTTTTTGTAAAAACTGATCTAATCTTTCTCCTTTACGCATGCATATTTCTACACTTTGTGCTGCATCTGCATCTGAACCAGTGCCTGGAAAAACACTTCCTGGATCTACTATTTGCATGGTTACACACCAACGGTCTTCTTCATGACAATGTCTTACACATTCTGTACAAGTTACAGTTTCACAAGGCTCTGCAGGAAGATTACAAGTATGACCATCATATGTGCAATTAGCTGGTATATGATAACTAGTATCATTACAACCACATGCAGTAGATTTATTTGATTTACATTTTTGACAAGCCATATTCTTATTATTTAATTATTAACATGCTGATACAGTTTTTATATCTTCCCAATAACCTCCTGATGAAGCATCAGCATCATATTTAGCAACTTTTCTTATTGTATCTAAAGCAGCTGCTCCATGTTGTGCATAATAAGCTCCATCTGTTAACTCATCATTACTATCACTTGTGTTAGCACCTTGCACAGATTTATATGCTTTAACGCTTGTATCAAACTCAACACCTGTTGAATTATATATACTTATACATTGAGAAAGAGTTATAGCATATGTTCCTGCTTTTGAACAATTATTAGGTTGAGATGGATCACTACCGTAAGATGTTACTGCTACATTATTTAAAGTTCCTGTCATAACTTTTCCATTATCAACGCCTGACGGACAGTTTATATCAGTTAAAATACCACCACCAGAAGTATCAGCACCCGTTATACGTTTTAATGCTGCTCCTAATTGTCTTTCATGTTTAGAAGAACTATATTTTTGAGAATCTGCAGTTAAAATAGATTTATCTATAAATGGCATAACTCTAAAACCATATCCATATAATCCTGATATAGTATTTGCACCTCCTGCTGTAGTACCAGTATAAGGGACTGGTAATGAAGCACTAGGACTCATATATGGAGATATATCTATTGGATTTTTAACACTACCAGAAGCTAATCCTTTGTATCCTGCTGTTGATAATGTTGTTCCTGTTAAAGCTCCAATTGCTTGTAATACAGCAGCAGAACTATTATCTTGAGATCCAGAAACAGTAGGTATTAAAATTTGTGTTAAATCAAATTGTTTATGTGTAATAGGATTTCCCCCTACAGCTGTTGTTCCCCATGTAGTTCTTAAAGCTTCATTTACCCATAATATATCTAATAATTCATCATAATGAGTTTGATAAGATGCTGTAGGTTGTGCAGGACTATTCCATCCATTTGAAATACTATTAGATCCATAAGTACCATTACCATTGACATCGCCTATAAAACAAATTAAATATACTGTACTAGGTACACTGTCTGTTGAAGATGCATCCCAATACGGAGGTAAATTTCTAACAGCACTATACCCACTTGCTACACTAATACTACCAGTTCCACCATTTTTCTTGTCAACCATTGCTTTAGTATAGTTTAAATAGTCTCCAGAATTAGATCCAGTAACAGGTACATAATAAACAGAACCAGTCCAGTCTGAACAATTATCTAATAAAAATTGTTGTAACTCACCAACCTGATCTTTTATAATAACAGCTTCATCTTCAGAATATATATTTGTATCTATAAATACTGTAATATCTGTATTTTTATTTGGTATAGCAGCTGCATCTACAATAGGAATAGTTACTGTATTAACTGTTCTATTTCCTGGATTACCAACAGTACAATCTGTTTTTGCATAAACTTCAATAGAATCTACTCCACCAGTAGGTCTATTTACAATAGGAGTATATATAAGTTGTACATCACCTTTTAAAGAGGCATCATAATTATTATCTGTAGGTAATAAAAATTCAGTTGAGCCACCAAGTGCTGATGTAGCATTCCATGTTATAGGTGTAGTTTGTTTTGAATAACCAACTATATTTATTGGTATTCTTAACTGTTTATTACCAACTGTACCCTCATAGGTATTAGGAGCATAAACATACCAAGCAGTTTTATCAGAACCATAACCTACATGATTAGCTGATTCAGTATCTGGACAATATAGAGGTCTTACATAAGATGGTTTACAATCACAACAGAATACTACTTGATCAACACTTTTATTATCAGTATTTATTAAAGCATATACATAATAAGTTTTATTTCCACTAACTACAATTTCTCCTGCATATTGCCAGCCATTTTCTTCTGGAAGCATTGATGTTTTCATTCCAGTTGCTGCATATGTTACATTTCCACAAGATATACTTGTAGTTGGATTATCACTTATAGCATCTGAATAAACATGAAATTGTCCATCTACACCAGCATCAACTGATGAATCTGTTCCTTTATATACAGCAACAGTTGAAGCATCAGATGCACTTAAACCAAACAGCCAAGAAGTAGTTGTAACCCCATCAGTATATTTTGCTATTTCTACTTTTGTTGTACCTATATCTGCTATTTTTGATTTATAGTCTGTAGAATTTTTAACAACTGTCACACACGTTGGAGCTGATGTTTTAAATTCTATTTTATCACATGATGTTACATTACCAGCAAGAGTAGTTGTTTTACAATAAATCTCATATGTTGTACCTGCAACTAAACCAGTTGATTTACCTGTATTAGTTGCTACTGTAGGTTCTTTTATTGTTTGTTTAGACATTGTACTACCTAAAGAATCTTCAACTATAATTTCATAAGTGTTTTTTGAATTTGTAGTTAATTCAGTAATTTTATATTCAATAGAAGTTTCACCGGTACTAGTTAATTCAATTTTAGGACATCCTGAACTATTTTCTAAAGTGTACTCTGCAATTCGTTCACATTGATTAGATCCATCTGTAAAACAGAATTCTATTTTTATTTTAAAATTACTAGTTGTATCTAAAACATTACCAATGTTTCCTATAACATGACCAACTTTACTATTTTGTAATTCAGATACATTAGCATAATCTATTAGGGTATTTAAAGAAGAATCTTCAACTGTAATTTTAGTACCTCTAGCTTTATTGCAATCATAAAATCCAGTAGGTATAACCATATTTCTAAAGTCAATAGTAATACTAACAAGATTTCCTCCTGTATCTTTATTTATTCTTAATTTAGGATCATAAGTAAATCCTACACAACCTGATGGATGAACTGTAGATTGTAAATCAGAAACTGCACTTCTTACATCACATAATACTTTCCAATTATTATCAATAGATTGAGATAAAGTAGAAGGAGATACGTGCCAACCTGCCATTGATGAATATTGACCAGCTCCATTTAAACGGTCTGTTGCAGATAAATTAATACACTGAGATCTAGAAGCTTTAAGAATATCTGCAGTACTTCCAAGAGCTTTTTTTAATTTAGAATAATCTAAATCTAAATCACTAAGTAATTTGTTCATTGGTACACGTTGACCAATTTTTCCTACAGATCTTGCAATAACAGTTGGTGGAGTATAGATTGCACCAGACTTTCTTTCTACATTTATAAGTTTTTTTTCTAGATTTTTTATTATAGGTAATTGTCTAACTGCTCTATTAGTAAGGTGTTGTGTATTATCTCTAATACCAGGAGCTCCACCTGCGGAAGGATTAGGACTACAATCTACAGCAGTTAATAAACAACATAGTTTAGAACTAACAAATTCTAACCATCCACTATAAAAATATTGCTGATTACCGTCAAATTCCCAATAATATTGAGAATTTCCGCTATCAAGAAACATTGTATTAGTTATGGAACCATTTACTGTAATTGGAGTATTAGGAGACTCAACTGAATATATTTGAATACCCAAAGAAACATTATTGTCTTGTACATATCCTAATGCACTTCTACACGGAAAGTCTACTTTTATACTTCCTGGATCTCCTGGACTACCTGCTGGACCCGGACTACCTGCTGGTCCTGGGCTACCTGCTGGTCCTGGGCTACCCGCTGGACCTGGATCACCTAGTGGTCCTATTGGTCCTATTGGACCTATTGGGCCTAAAGGTCCACTTGGTCCTTCTAATCCTTCAATACTATTTATGAAGTTCCATATTCTTGTAAGTTCAGTTACTGTATCACAATCAAACTGAATCATTATGTTTATTAAATCTGAAATAGTTTCAGGATCTTCTGTTAAACCATAACATGTCCAATCAATTAAACTTAGATCAAAAATTTCACCACCACCATCTAAATGACAAATAAATTCAGCTATCTTTGCAATAATAATACTAATAGTATCACCATTACAAACATCTATACAATCTAAATCTGGACCTTGCCATACAACACAATTTGAAGATATAGGATTACATCCGTTTGTATTTCCAGTAGTAAGTGGTATCATAAGTTATTTTTTTTATAGCTAAAATTATTTACTATATAATATAATATACAAAAGTTTTAATAAACAACCAAGTGATCATATCTATTCCTCAGCTTCTTCTATTTCAGTACAACCAGCTTTTTCTATATTACATTCTTTAATTTCATCATCTGTTAAAACTATTTCTATTTTTTGTTGAGCACATCCTCCTTTAGTTGTAAAACAATAACATACATTTAAAGTATGTTCAGTATTTACTGATGCATTGTTTATGGTAGTTTTAAATATACCAAATTTATCTGTATATCCAGCATTTCCTCCATTTAGTATTATTTCATAATCTTTAACTGGATCTCCATTTTGATTAGTTACTTCTATTCTTATACATTCTGAATCATCTACACATTGAGCATTAAATGATGGAATAGGAGGTTCTATACATCCTGAACACAATTGAGCACCAGTTCCTTCAAATAATGGAAAAGTTTCACTATATAAATCAATTTGTGTATTTAAAAAACCATTAGGATCATTTTGGTTTACAAAATCACACAAATCACATAAGGTTAAAATATTATCATATGCAAGTATCTCTTGCCATCCTGGTGGTAATGTATCATTATAAGGCAGTAAATTATTTGTTAAGAAAAACATAAATTGATTCCAGTCTAATTCTGGATAAGGAGACCAAGGTATTTCACTTCTTTCCCAACCACAATAATAACAAGGTGTTGTTGATACAACTCGTGGAACTTCATTTTCTTGCAGTGTGTTATCAACATTAGCAAGATCTGTATTAGTACTAAAAGTTTCTAATATGTTTTCATATACAACTCCCCCATTTGGAAAACTCCATGTGCATGTTACTAGTGGTTCAGGTAATATAGGCAGGTATTGAAATGAATTACCTGTACCTTGCCAATCTCCAGCTATTGTATTTGCTTCTGGTGTTCCTCCATCTGTCCAAAAAATAGTTGGATCATCAAAACCTTGTGGAAAAGCTTCATCAAGAACTTTTGTATATGTATTGTAACCATCTACTACAGTCATAATAATTGGAAAATCCCAATTATCAGGATACCATTGACCACCATCCATTGTACTCCATGCAGTATAATCAGTTTTAGTATTACCAAAAAATGTCATACCAAATGCACCTGATGCTCCAATCTCAATACTATCATCTATAAAACCCCACATTTGATTTCCTTCACTGTCTGTAGTTTCAGTAAAACCACCATTATCAAAACCTGCTGCAAAACTAGATGCTATTGGATCTAAATAATAAAAAAATGGAAGTTTTACACCATTAGCATTTGTTCTTAAATTACATTGTGCAATAGGAACTGGATATGGTTGTGGAAAAGGAATTTGATTAAATGGTGGAACATTTCCATATCCATTTCCAACTCCATTTGGCCACATAATTTGCAGCCATGGATCAAGTCCATATATTTGTTCACCTGCTGCATTAAATCCTATTGCATTAATTATTGCATAAAATGTAACTTGAGCATTACCAGAAACATTAGGTATATTTTCAAAAGCATTAATATTACACTTAAGACCTACATTAATACCTCCTGTTGATTCATAATAATAACCACCTGTATTAGCTAATTGTTGAGCATTAGGTATAAAAGATGCAGGATATGTACAAGGATTTTGACATTGTCCTTCTAACCAATTTGGATCTTCACCAGAATTTACACTCCATAATTCTTTTTCATATGTAATTGAAGAGTATGTTTTTATTTTTTCTGGTTGATTACACAACTCTGATTTGATGGCGTATTTATTTAATTGATCTATAGAGCAACATGGACTTAAACCAAATCTTTTAGATCTAAAATCTTTATATATGAAATCTGCAAACTTTTGCTGTATTTCAATTTTTTTTAATATCTCTTTGTCAAAGTCCGCCATATCTGTTTAATTAACAGCAAGAAATGTCACATGTTATTTTCTTTAATTTAGATTCTGCATATTTATATAATTCCCAACCTGCTTCTGGGCTACCAGCATATTCTACTTTTGCTTTAGCAGCATCTATCATTGTTTTTATATAATGCATTTCTGCTATAATTTTTTTTCTATCACTTGAAGGTTCACATGCTTGAATATCTAAATCACAAAGTTTTCTATAATAAGCTGCCATTATAGTATTAGTTCTTAAATGGTTATATTCCACATATACTTTATCATGTGGTTGTACTCTATATTTAATTACATACACACCATCAGGATATGGTGCTGTATTTTCACCACAACCATATGTTTGTAAACCTAATGCACAAGCAGTAAGATTTAAATTAAATTGTGGTTGAACATCTACTATATAAGGATTGCTAAAACCAGGAGGTAAGATTAATAATTGAGGGCATTCTATAGGTACTTCTTCTGCATATTGACTTGTATCTTTAACACTAAAAATATCACAATTTGCAACACAAGGTAGTTCTAGACTTAATATATGTTTTGCTGCCATAAGATGAATTTAATTGAGTACTCATAAATAATATACAAAAAATGCTTCTGATATAAAAATAAAAAGGGCAGGAATAATACCCGCCCTTTTAATTAAAAACTTAGCAAACTATTAAGTTGCTGAAGTCCAAGAACTAAGATCTTTAACTGTAGTTTGTGCCCAACCAGCTAAGTTAGTCATTACAGTATCTACATCTGTTTGTCCTGAAGTACCATTTACAACAGCAAATTTCAATATATATTGATCATTGTCAAATGTACCTGATGGGTTATTAAACCTTGGCACATGATGTTGTACGTAGTAAGCATCATAGTTAGTTGCAGTTCTATCAACAGCAGTAAATAAATCAGCACCTTGCTCTATCTCTCTCATTCTAGAAGCATTTTTACTTCCTACTGGGAAATGAAATTGTCTATATGATTCAGATAACAAAAGTTCACGTAATACACCTTCACCATGTCCAAGTGCTTGCGTACCAGTAGTGATTGTTTCTGTTCCACAAGAAGTACACACATCTCCATCATCATCTAATATTTGCATATTTTGAATTTGAAGTGGTTCCATTTCATGATAATCTCTAGGATCAAATGAACAGTTACCAAATGTAGTGCTAGTAAACGCAGCAGTAATTCGTAACATACCTTTATTTAAACCAGTAGGTGACGCATTAAAGAACGCAGAAGCTTCATATTGTGCTTGAAAAGTTTGAGAAGCTGTAGCAGTAATCTCATTAGCAGGTGTTGCTGCACCAGTATTTGTAGTAAATAACTGTACAGTAACCATTGTGCTCCAGTAATCATCTCTTCGTATTTCATCAGCAATAGTAGCTAATACCCATGAAGGATCAATGTAAGGCTCATCTGTTTTACAACAGTAGTTATTACTTTGAAAAATCTTGTACATGTTGTGAGACATAAATCTTAAAGCTGGAGATCCTTTCATATCAACTCTTAAGTTGTATAAAGAACCACATGGAAAACATGTATGCTCTGCAATAAACTCTCCTTTGGAATTACCAGCTGCCTGATGAGCTTGCTTACCAATGAATGAAGTATACTTTGGATTTAAAATTTTACTTTTTATAGTTTCTTGATAACCACCCATTGCTGGATTATTACCAACGGTATCAGAACCGTAAGGGCTTGCTTGTGCAAAATAAAAAAGATCAGGATTAGCAGCTAGTGCACCATTTATAGCACCAGAATTTAAACTGATATTTCCATCTTTAGTAAACAATCCTAATTGTGCAGTTGCTGTGTTTAACTGCGCTGGTGCAATTGCTACCGCACCTGGATTTTTATACACATCCCTTGGGACGAACGTTTTTTTAAACGCGTGAGAAAAATAACTCATAATTAATAATTTTATAAATAAATAATGTGGAACTCTTTAAAGCTCCGTTACAAACAAGAAGGTTTTATATATATAATATACAAAAATTTAAATTAAACTGACTGTATATTAATTATTTTTTTCTGACTCTTGTGATGTCCTTTGTTGTTGATTCATATCACTTATATCACCGGCAAGTATTGATGCAGCAGAATCTATCATTATTTCTACTATATCATCTTTAAATTCACATTCTATGTCAGCTACAACAGCTTGACCAGTGTAAGGATCAATAGAACCTTGTATTTGAATTCTTCTAGGAGTTCTATAATAAACTAATACTGGATTCATTATAAAAAAATCTTTTCTCCATATTCTTATACCAGCATGTCCACCTGGACCTAAAGTTAAAGGATCAAAATTACTTTCTCCCTCTTGAAAAGTACAAAATGTTTCACCCCATTCCCAATTTGGATTTTTTAATGGATCTCTTAATATGACATCTATATTAGCAACTTCTGATTGATATACAGTCATTTGTCTTGCATGAGTACAAAAGTTTTCTTGATCAGCACCAGGAGCACAAAAACATGAAACAGCTTCTTGAGCAGGAACAGCAGGCACTGCAGGAATTGGTGCTATAGGATCTACCCCTGGTACTCCAGGAATAGGAGGAACATCAATATCAGGTCCAGGAACTAAAACTTCTACATCTGTTGTTACAGTTATATAAACTGTAACTTCCCTACATGTTTTAAATTGATACCAACATCCATCACTTCCTTGAGCAATATTACTAGGAAAAGACAAATTCATATCTAAAGCTTCAAGAGCAGCTATATATTCTGCTTGGGATAAACCACAATTATCATCAAGTTGAGGATCTATATATTGAAATGCCATCAAATCAGGATTAGTTTGTGCAGCATTATATGCTACAACATCAGCTATAAAGGGAGTATTTCCCAGTGCAGTATTAGCATAAAAATATTCACATTGTGTTACTAATCTTGGTTCTCTAGTAGTAACTTGTTGTATCTCTATTACATCAGGACCTGGAATAGTAAATCCTGGAACTCCAGGTATTTCTGGTATTCCAGGAACTCCCGGTACTCCAGGAATTTCTGGTGTTCCTTCAGTAGCAGCTTGATCAGCAAAACATTGCTGTCCACCACATTCAATTTTTTTAAATTCTAAATAATCTCCTCCTAATTGTGGATCATAAATAACTCCAAAATTACTACTTTCAAAGTATCCAAATGTGCCATTATAATTTACATCAACTCCAAATAACCTTTCTCTTTTTAATAAAATTTCTAAATCATCAATTCTTCTTTTAGACATTTCATCTCCTTCTTGACGCATATTTGTTCCAGCCAATTGCCTTCTAACCCATTCAATTTGTGCTTTATTAAATGCTTCAGATATCTCCCAAGATTGAATATTGTCATAATCTTGACTATCAATCTTATTGAGCCTTTGTTTTAACTTAATCTGGAGTGTTACATTATTCATTTATATTGCCCATTCACGTTCAACCTTTTCTATAATATACATTAAAACTTCATCATTTAGTGGACTTGCAATATAACTTAGAACATCTTCCATAGTTCTTCCAAGCTTTTCATTACGGTCACTATAAATAAATCCATCAGCTTTATCACTTATAATTCTATAACTTTTAGCATCTTTTATAATAGCTGCTAATTTTAATTCTTCTAATCCCATTTTAGAAACATTTAAAAATGTTTGAGCAGCTTTTGTTCTACTTGTTTCTGATCCTTCACCATGAATATATGCATCCATATTTTCATATATTGCATCATTAGGTGTTGAATTTACATAATTTGTACTATTTAAATCAACTACTTTTGCAACATACTTTAATTTAGTAGGATTAGAATCATACATATTTTGTAATGCAGCAAGTGCTTTATTTCTAATTTTAGAACTTGAAGTTCTAGTAGCAACAGTTTCTTTTAAATTATCTAAATAAAACTTACAAGCCGCTCCTTTTCTTTTAGCTGTTTCTAAGTCTTTAGCACATATAGAAAATCCACCAGCTTCAATTGCAAAGATCTTTATTAAATCATAAGGATCTTTTTTAGGATCTAAATACAAAGGATCATTTCCAACCCTTAAAGTAATTTTTGCCCAAAATGTATCATTATTTGGTTTAAGTAATTGAACCTTATTCCAAAATTCTGGATCATCTACAGATACAACATTTTGTGCTAATTCTTTTTCTAATTCAGCAACAGCTGTTCTTATCTGTCTTATTTTAGCTTCTCTTTTATCAGAAGGTAATTGTTTTATTTCAGGAGCAAATTCATTTAATCCCGTTAAATATCTTCTTACACCATTTACATCTAAACATGTAAGTTGTTCTTCATGAAATACATTGTCATATAATGATATTCCATAATTTTCTAATCCCATGTTTTCATTATTTGTAACAAAAGGACGTATTGCAATACTTTGATTTTTTGATTGTTGATATTTTTCAATCATTGTGAAATCCTCCATTGACACTTTAGGTTCAACAGTAGGTTCCATAGTTGTAGATTCTGTCATTTTTTCTTTTTTAGTTGTTTTTTTCTTTGCCATCATTAAAAGGTTTTTATGTTATTAAATAAAATTTAAAAGAGGGACCTATAAGATCCCTCTCTTAAATAGAAATATATTAGAATGAACCACCCGTAGTTGGATTCTTCATAACTATTTTCAATACCTTGGTAGGGTCTTTTACCCATATTGCCGGCATGGTTTGAGTCATATAAACTCTATAGCCATTGAATTGTCCAGATGATTGGAATCCTTGAGTTCTTCCCATATAATCCATAGTTCCATTTTGGTAGAACCATTTTAATTGATTATCCCAATTTAATTTCAACAAGTGAATGTTGTCATTTCCTTGGTCTGTAACATCAAAGATTATAAATGAATAAGAACTTAAAGGTCTTCCATCAATAAGTGGATTCTCAATATCATTAGTATGTAAGTTGTCAAATGCTGGATTCAATACGAATTTTACATTTGCTAAGAATGGAATTACAAAAGATGTAAATGAAAATCCATATCCCATATCCATACCTTTACCAGTAACTGCACCAACATTATCAGCATTAATTACCCAAGGATTATTTCCACCACTATTGATCATGCTAACATCATCTTTAATAGCTTTATTAATCAATTGCATACCACCAATACCTGTTTGTACAATTAAAGATCTTTGTGGATCTGGTCCATCTAACTCAACTTTACCTTGATAGAAGTTATAAAGCTCAGCTTTGAACATGTCTAAGTTGAATGAAGACTTATTGTAAACTCTTTTAAATGAGTTATCTAATTGTCTCCAAAGACCTACAGATAATCTAATATCATCTGGTCCGTCTTGCTTAACTCTACCTCCACGTCCCCACATTAGGTACGTTTCAATATCAGTTGCTATCTTAGAAAGATGAGCAGCTTCCATATTAGTAAGGAAAGTTCGTGAAAGATCACCATTGTCAAAAGCACGTCTTACATAGTCAGCACCCATAATATCTACCATTGATTCCAATGAAGAAATTGATGGATCCATTCCTTTGTCAAATGATCTCCAAATCTCAGTAACTGGAACAGTACCGTCAGCATTCATTCCTCCTTTAAGCATTAAGTCTGCTCTAGAAGAAATAGAATAATGAACATGTGCTTCAGCTCCTCCTACAAAGTTGTAGAATTCACGGAAACCTGTAGAAGTTGTTAGATCTGAAAATCTTTCACCATACTCACCACGTGCAGAACCTTTCCTAAAGTACTTAGTTCCAGCAGCTAAATAAGTAGTGCTAAAAGTTGCAGCGTTTGAATTGTTTACCATTTGAACAGTATAAACCCATCCTTCTCCTGCTTCATAAATGTCATCAGCCGTAATGTAAAGTTCAACACCATTATACTTATCATAAGTAATGATGTCTCCATGACCGAATGCTCTTTTACTAAGCATAATCTTGAATGTAGTTCCATCTGCCCCTAAATAATCAGCTGCCGCTTCAATATTTTTGATTATATAAGGTAAATCTTGTGTAACGGGAGTTTGCCACTTATACTCACCACGAGCATTATCCACCATAATTGTATTCTGACCACCAAAAGATGCTAATTGATATAAAGGCATTTCTACCTTTTGAGCTTGTGCCCAAATATCAATAGGGCCCATATCCATAGGCTCTGCATCCCCTAACATATTTGTTAAGTGATAAGAATCAACATGTGAACTAGCTTTATAGTTCGTATCACGTAGGAAAATCCCATTATTTAAAACTGGAGTTGCCATAATTTAATTCTTTTTTTATTTGTTAAACATTAATTAATATATTAAAACCTTTTAAATATATTTTTATTTCTTGGTAGTTTTCTTGAAGTCCTACCTTTACTTTCTTCTTTAACTGCTGCAGCACTATTTCCTTTTTGTGACTGAGCTGTTTTAAGTTTTCTAACTGTTTTTTCAACAGCTTTAGTTTCTCCTTTTTCCATTATCTTAGCTTTATATCCTTTAGGATCTGCTAGTAACCATAATGCTTCTGCTATTATGGGATAATTTGGTTCTACAAATTGGTACTTCTCTAAAAGATGTCCCAATAAATTTGTATTCTTACCACTTATTGAAGGGTAAGCTGGATTAACAAGTCCATTATATAATAATGATTGAGTCTTTTTATCTATTTTAGTTTCTCCTACTTGTCCTCCTTTTAAAGTCTCATATACATTATTCATGTAATTTTCTGAAGCTTGTTGTTGTTGTTTCTTTTTCATTTCTTGCTCTTCCAATCTTTTAGCAACAACCTTCTCTTGCATCTTATCTAACTTTGGTTTAAATTTACTAGCTTGTGTTTCAAGCTTACCTAAATCTTTCCAAATTTCTATTTCTTCTGCAATTTCTTCTGCATTACCATAACCAGTTGCGCCTAAGTATTCTCTAATTATACGCTCTTGATCATCTTCTTTTTTTACATCCAGTTCTTTAACTTCTTCTGTTCTTGATAAAGCTCCAAATAAACCTTTTAAATCTTTACCTCCATCTGCAACATATCTTGCTGCTATCTGTAGTTCTTCTGGTAAACTATTAAAAAACTGTTTAGGAGTTTCGCGTCTAACTGTATTTGCTTGCTCCTCTAAATTAGCTGCTATTAATTCTTCCCAATCTTTAGCACTATATTCATCCAGTTCTTTTTCATCATCAAAAGGAATTATTTTTTCTTCTTTAATTAGTTTAGAAAATACATCACTAATTCCTTCTATTTTTTTTCTACCTCTTTTAGGAGATTCTTCTGTACTTGTTTCTTCTCCATCTCCTTCAACTAAACCTAAAACTTTATCAACATCTATTTCATCTTTAGAAGTTTCTTTAGGTTGTTGTTTTTTAGGCTCTTCTACTTTTTCATCAGTAGTTTCTTTTTCAGTTTCTTCTTTTACTTCTTCTTTTACTTCTTCCTTTTTATTTTCATTATATAGAAAACTTGTATCAACATCTGGTTTTCTACTGAATAAATTTGGTTTCTTTTCAGTTTCTTCTGGAAGAGTTATTGATTCCCCACCAGGAGCTGCATTAAATATATCATCAAGATTAACATCTACTTGTTCAACCTTAGTTTCAACTGTTTTGGTTTCTTTACTTTCAGCCATAATTATTTTGGTTTTTAATGGTTATATATATAATATACAAAAGTTTTGTCACTAAACCTTAAAAATTTTTTTCAAATTTAAAATTTATGTTAGTATATAGCTAACACTATTTTTTACTATCCTTTGTATTCTTTTTTGCTTTACTTTGCACATCATATTTGTTTTTATTTTCACGTGCAATTTGTAAATTTTTGTTAGCAATATCCCTTTGTGTTGCTAGTTTTTCCCTATCAACAGTAAGTTTTGCTTGATCTGTAGCATTTCTTTGAGCAGATTCTTCTCTTTTAAAGTTCATTTGCTCTCTATACTCATCTCTTTTACGCATATCTTGCATTGCATCTTTAAAATCACCTTGTTGATTTTGATCCATATCAACTTGACCACTAAAGCTTGCACCTCTTATTTCAGCAACCATAATATCCTTCTGTCTTTCTTTTTCATTTTCTTGTGATTGGAAATCACGTTCAGCTTGTTTTTCTTGAGCTTGTGCTTGAAGTTGTTGTTGTTGCATGTCTTGCTGTTGCTTCTGTTGTTGCTGCTGTTGCTGTTGTTGTTTAGCTTCAGCTTCTTTAAGTATATCACTTACTTCAGCAATAGATTCAGCTTTAACAATATTTCCAAGATCATATATAGTAGCACCTGTAGTATTGTTAGTCATTGCCATTTGTTTAAGTTGATCTAATATAGCTCTGTGATTTGTTTTAGTTGTACAGAAAACATTAAAGTCTCTTAATAATAGATCAGTACCATTCATTTGAAAATTGACTTTTTCTGCTTCACTAGATATATAGTTTAATCTAATATTAGGATTAGTACTATGATAGTATTGTGAAAGATCAGTTCTCATTTGATGCACTCTTGGCATAAGATGATCTGAATGTTGAATAAAATACATTTCAGTTTGAGAAAAAGATTGTTGCATTGCTTGTGTAACACCAGTTGCTGTTTGTTGTGCCACAGGAGCTCCCATTCTTTGTTGATTAATACCAATAGCTTCAAATGCTTGTTGTTTAAAATGATTAGCTAATTGTATTCTAGACATTATTCTATTTGTTTGTTCTAAGTTTAATGTTTGATAATGATTAAAATTTGTAGCATTTTCTGTATTAGTAATAGAAGTATCTAATGGTAACATACCAAAATCCTTCATTGCTACATATGCTTTTGCCATATTATTCTTACCCCAGTCTTCTCCCATTGAATGACGTGGTAATGCATTTTGATCAAACATGATAACAGTACCAAGTTCATCTACAAGTATATCAGCTATTTGATTATTTACCATATTATAACCAACTTGATATGCTTTCATAAGATCTACTAATGAAGTTGATTTAGTATTTCTATCTGAAAATACTCTTCCTTCTACTGGTAACTTGCAACCATATAAAGAATTTTCTCCTTTAAATTGAAATTGTATTCTTCCTGGTTTAGTTTCATTAATACCAATATATATTGGATTTAATTCAGTTGATGATTGTCTCCATGTAGCTGGCATATTAGGTCCAATTTTAACTCCTCCCCATACTTCATTAATCCATATCCAATCTACATGTTCTCCAAAAGCAAGATTATCTTTTGTTTTATCTTTAAATAATTGTGTGTTATAGATTGGTTTATCTGTAAGCTCAAAAGTTTCATCAACAACCTTTTGTACAACATCACCATTTTCTAAAACTCTTGTTAAATGTCCAACTTTTCTTTGAGTCTTCCAATAAATTGTAGATACTCTAAGCATATTTCGTTCTCCCCATTGATACATATCCTCACCATTGCTTAGTATAAACTTTACAATATCATCACCAGCACCAGAATTATTTTGCCAATTACTAACAAATTGTCTGTAACCTAATGAAGGCATATTAGTATTCCATTTATGAGATTTAGTTGGATCATAAAATGTACCATCATTTTGATACCCCATTGTAGCATATTTAACATCTTTTGCAGGATATATTTTCTGAAGAGATCTTAATTGTTTTTCTGTCATAAGATATCCATAGGCATCTACAACATCTGAAACAGTCATCATTTCACATTTACCTACATAATTAGAATCTGATATATATCTTGAATTAGGAGACTTTTGATAGAATGTTAATACAGGATTCCATAATTCTACTTCATAATCATCTTCCATCATTCTGAAATGCCAAAATTCTCTGTCACAAATAAGCATATCTTTAAAACCTCTTTCTTCTAATTCTTGCATTTTAAATCTTTCTTCATCAACAATCATTTGATGTGTTGCCCATTCTTCAACTAAACTTCTATAATCTTTAGTAAAAAAGTCTTCTATTTCAGGTAATGTTTTTAATTGTTGAGGATCTAATTTTTGTTGAGCTTCTTCTGAATTAGGATCCATACCCATTTTAATCATTTCTAATAACATCTTTCCTTTTGCATCAGCTAATAGATTTTCTTCAATCATTTTTCTTTTATGCTCAAGCATTTCATTGTAAGAAAGATCATCAACAGCTCTGAATTGAACTCTAGAAAATCTTTTGGAAAATTCTCCTGTAAGAACATTTACAACATTTGGTATAATAGGATAAAATTTAAGTTCTAATGCAGATTCATCTGACTTAGTTAAAACCTCCATAAGATCTTTATAGTCATTATCTTCTTCAACTATATAATCAGTTTTATCAATAATACCTTTTGCAAGCTTATAGTTTTTGAGAATTTTTCTTGCATTATGTTTAAGGTATTCCATTCCTTGTAACTCTAACCAATCCAAATTCCAAGCAGCCCAATCATCATCTTTTTTCTTAGCTGATAAAAATTGTATAGGTTGTGTAAGACTTGATGAAGCTGGATAGTCACCACTATCAACCTTTGCACCTTTCTTCATTTGTAAAGCATTAAGTACTCTCATATCATTATTTCTTTATAGTATAGGTGATAACAGCATTTTCAAATGTGCTATTAGTTTTCCAAGATGGAATATTTGCGGTTGATGTAGTTGTCCAGTAATTATTCATTTATTTAATATTTTTAAATGCAGACTTCTTAAATTTAGTAGATCCAAGTCTTTTTTTTCTAGCTAAATTTTTAAAAGGCCTCATAGATAATTTATACAAATTTTGTGATTTTTCCAAGTTATCTCTTGACATATCTTCTTCTTTATGCTTAATATAGCCTCTATTAGACTGTTGTATCCTAGCAAATGCAATTAATGCAGAAAATGCTACAAGTCTATCCACGTTTAATCCAGGGAAGTATTGCATCATTTCTGTTAATAACATTTTGTCTGGAATTCTTTCAACTCCTAAATTTGTTTTTAATACATTTCCATGCTCATCTGTATCTTGATTTATCTCTTCTCTAACAAACTCAATAGCATAAGATATTAGATGACTTTTAAATAGTGTACCAGTATTTTTCCAACCATATTCTTGAAAAACATTTTGATTAGATCCTAAGTCTTTTAAAAATACTATCTGTTGTTTTGGTACTAAATATTTTTGTTTCTTTTTAGATATCATGTATTGGATAAAAAGAGATATATTATTCTCAACTAATGTCCAAGCATTATACCATTCAATAATTAATTCTAATTGTTCATGTGTTTTGTTTATATCATCATATCTACCACACCAAGATGCTACAATTTTATCACCTTCTATAAATGCTTCAGGTTGATCTTTACTTTGTCTAGTTACTTCAATAGGATTTTTATAAACAAATATACTACATAAAGAATCTGATGTAGTTGTTTTACCTTCTGATACAGGGTCAATAGAAGCATAGTACATACCAAATGAAGGATTTTTAACAGGCTTCTCCCAAACTACTAATACTCCAGATTTATCTTCTAATTTTTTATTAACAGGGAAATTAAAAATAGGTAGCTTATTAGACTTACTAGCTTTAATACTATTAGATGTTCTTTCTAATTTTACAAATTCATATGCATATTCTTTTTCTTCAATTCTTTTAAGTTGTCTTGATATTATAGCTTGTGGAAATATTGCTTCTTTTCTATATGCAAAAGCTTCTGCAATATCTATTGGTTTTTGTGATATTCTTAATTGATATTGTTCTGGGTTTAAATCTTTTTTCCATTGTGCTCTTTCTTCTTTTATAGCATTGAGAGCTTGCTCAACTAATGAATTTCCGTACTTATCTATATGAGGAGGCATAGACCATTGTTCAGGAATAAATAAACCTGCTTTACCTATAGTTCCTTTTTCATCCATTAAGTTTGTTTCTACTGCATATATATCATTTCCTTCTGGATTTAATATCATTTGTTTTAATGGATTACATTGATCAAGATCACCAACAGAACCAGCTGCAATAAACATACCAGTAGTTATCATACCTGATGTCATTGCAGGTCTAATATACTCAAATGTTTGATCCATTTTAGGAGCAATACCAGCCTCTTCATGAAAGAAATAAGTACAAGGTCCACCAACACCAGTTGTTGGATTTTTTTCAAAAGAAGCACCTTGAATTTTTGACATTAAACCTTTATGTGTTTTTCTATTGTTAACTCTAACTTCAATTTTTTGTTCCCATAATAATACTTTAGCTGGATTAGTAGGTCTATACCAAGCAGTATGTTCATTGAGAAATGTTTTATATTCTTCTAAAAATTTCCAAGATCCTTTATCATTTATGTAATCTTTAAGTGATGCACCTATTTTACATATAGATCCTTCTTCAAACCAAAATTGATTTAATACTTTAGCCATATGAAAATAAGAAGAAGCTATCTGACGTTTTTTAAGAATAGCTACATGTCTATAATGTAATTCTGCAAGTAATTCATATAAAGCCATATGATACTGTGCATCCCTTACTTTAGCAAATCCGTACTTTTTTTCTTCTTTATCAAAGATTGGTAAGAAATTTAACCACATATAATAATCTCTTGTAAGATAAAATATATTTTTCTCACCATAATATAAAACACCTTCTTGACATTTTTCTTTTTCAGAATTCCAATACTTTATATAATCTTTAGATCTAAAAGGTTTATTACAATAATAACCTTGAGTATTAAATATTCTAGCTTGTTCATTAAAAAGAAGGGCAGTTTCATCAAACTGATACTGCCCTGGCTCTTTAAAAAGTGTTAAAATAAAATTTACAAAGTCTTCTTTTTCTTTAAATTCTTTGTAGTCCCATTCACCATTTTTATATGTAGGAACTTTTTTATACATCTTCTAATTTACAAACTATTGCATCCTGAGTTAATAAAATATGACGTTCTCCATTGTGAATAAATTCTTTATCATCAACTGACATATTAATAATCCATTGTACAAAATCTCCAATTTGAAGATCATCAAATACTTCTGGACCTCTTGCAACAATAGTACCTTGAGGTTTTTGTTGAACTTGAGAATCAGGAAGAATAATTCCTGAATTAGTTTGTTCTACCTTTTCAACTGGTTTTACTAATATTCTTTTACCAATAGGTATTACTTTATAGTTTTTAACATTTTCTTTTATCATAGTTTTAAAATTTATAATTGATCATAAGCTAATCCCTGCCCACCGCGGACAGAGCTTTGTTGTTCATTTTTCATGTCAGTATATGCTCCTTTAAAAGATTGTCTAATTTGATCAAACTTAGCAGCAGTGTTAACTAATGCAGTTAAATTACCATCTCTACCGTGATCAATAGATGTAGTCTCCATATACCTAGCTAATCTATCTAACATACTTTTTATTCCTTTATATGCTCTATATGTAGGAGTTTCATATAACTCTTTACAAGTATCTATAGCATGTCTTATTGCACCATCTTCACTTGATTCTTCAAATTGTATTTCTTCTATAATCATATCTTCTTTTTCATGTTCAGGTAAATTAAAAAAAGGATTTAAATCAGGATCAGGACATGTCATATAAAATACATATTGATATACAGATAAATAAGTATCTGGATATTTTTCCATAATTGTTTTTAAAGATTTTAATGTATAGCAATGTTCACTAGGTACAACTTTGTTATTTTGTATATCAAATAATTTTATTAACATATTGGATTATCTTTTAACCACATTATTAAACTTTGTATTTCTTGTTTTAAATATGGTAATTCATAAATAATAATTTCTTTTACAACAGGTTCCCCATTAATATATTTACTTATTGGATATCCATATTCATCTTTTCCTTCTTCTTCAAATATTACATGTTGTATTTTTAAATCTCCAATTTTAAGTTTTGGATTATGCTTTTTAATAATATAAGCATATAAACTTAATTGAAGATTATAATGTTTTAAATTGCAATCATCTAAATGATTTACAGGTTTATACATTTTAGATGTTATTCCTTCCCAATTAGTAAAACCTTTTTTCTTTATTTCTTTGTTAGTCTTATAATCAAGTATATTTATTTTACCATTTACTATACTAACAAGATCAGCTTGTCCACATAATCCTGCAGATTTTAAATAGACAAAATGTTCTGGATATACACCATTTTTTAATTTTTGTTCTGGTGCAATTTTAATTCCATTTTGATCAGTAATAGGTTCAATAATTGGAACTTCAACACCATCTCTTTCTATTGTAGAAAATTCTAATAATCTTTTTTCTCTTTCATTATGATACCAATTACCAAGTTCAATAGCTCTTTCTGATTCTTTATTCCAAATATCTAAAATTTTTTTTGGAGGAATCTTATACCACTTTGATCTTTTATTTTTAGATGATTTTTTAGATTGTGCTTCTGCATTAAATTTAGGTTTAAACATACCTACAAATGATGTAACACTAGTCCATTTAATCTGATCTTTTTTAAGATCTTCATTAAGACTCTCATATATATGACCATCTTCTTTAAATATTACTGCCATTTTCTTTTTGTTTTATTTGTTGTTTAATAAGTTTTTCAGATTTAGCATCAACAACAGCAGGCCATTTTCCTTTTGGACAACTTGATGACAAGGCTCTAAGTTTTAACCCTAAACTACAACCACAATCTCCACAACATGGTTGAGTTCCATTAACAGCACATTTATCTCCTTTACTATCTAATTCAGGACATGTAACACAATATGACCATCTTAAATCTGCAATTTGCTCTACATCTTCTTTTTTAAAGACTTTATTTTTAACTCCTTCTACTATTTGTTTTATATTACCAAAAGCTCCAATAATTTTATTTATTCTCATTTTTGAACTTTTTTTTATTTTTTATATTTTCATTTAGTTTACCCAAAGCTAATTCCATTTGTTCAATCTTACTTTTAACTGGAACATATTTCTCATAACCTTTATAAGTCATTTTTTCAAGATTACCTAATATATCTTTTTGTCTTTTAATAGATTTTTCTAATTTATTTTTTCTTAAACTAAAGGTACCTAAACCTGCAACATTAATATTAGGATCTGATAATTCAGATAAATTTTTTCTTACCTTACCATAATAAAAAGTAACAAAATCATCTACAACATCTTTATGTACTTTTACTTCTTCAGCCACTGATTTAAAAAAATATTTATGACTCTTTGGTTTCAATACCTAAAATTTTATAATCTAATAATATAGTACCTTCAGTTTGTACATTTAAATCTTGATTAAGATATATTGTTTTTTTATTAGATCCATTTTTTACAATTAATTTTTTCTTTTCAGATTTTGTTATAGCATTTCTAGCAGATTGCTTACTTTTAAATATTCCTTTAGAAGATATTAATTTACAAAAAGCTGTTAATTCTTTTCTTCCTTCTTTAGCTAATTCAGCTAAACATTCAAGATCAGAATTACTAATCTGTATATCATTCAAAAAGCAGTGAGTAAGGATTTGATATTTAATTATATCATCCCTACTCATTCTTACTTTTTTGTCTACTTTATTAACTATAGCCATGTTTTTAATATCTTATTGCTTTCTAATAAAGTATAGGTAAATCTATTACCCCAAGTATCTCTAGCTTTTCTACAGATTTTCATAAATAGCTTCCAATCATTATTAGCTGCTATTACTTGACATCCTGCAGACCACTTATCTACTTGACTAGATTTTTTATTAGCCCACTTAGTAGCTCTATGAATATTTATTCCAAAATTCCCTTCTTGTACAGATTCTTCTAAAAGATTATACCATGGATCACGGTTGTCATCTCTATAAACTTGCACAGGTCTATCTTGACCTAAAGCTTCATATCTACCTTGATGTTTTCTAATAATATGAGAACCTCTATATTGACCAGGTTTTAATATTGCAACACCATCCTCTCTCATTATATTCTCCACCCAATGAGTTCCAGGATCAGTAGTACAATCAAAACAATGAAAATTCCAAACACCTCCCTCACCTGTTTTTGGATGAGTTCCTGTTTTATATGATAAAGTAATTTTATCATCAAAACGGTTTGTAACCTCATTATCTGTACTAGAATTTCTAATACCTACAATATTAAGATTATAATCTCCCTTTTCAAACCAGACATATTCAGTGCCTCTTTTAATGGTTTGTTCAATCTGTTCTCTAGTAACGTTTATTTGACTACTCACTTTTAACAGCTTTTTTAAGAGATCTTTTGACTTCTGGTGCAGGTTGTGGAGTTGTCATTTTTGCATTGTCAAATTGAGTTTTAATTTCTGGCTCAGGTGGCGTAGCTGCCATCTTAGTCATAAACATTTGTGCCTGCATTCTTTCTGCACGACATTTTTCAATATCTCTTAATAAATTTTCATATTCTAATTGTTTTTCTAGATGAGGAATATGATCACTATAATAGTTTGTAATCTCATCTCTTTTTGCAGCTAACTCTTCTTGTGAAAGTTCAACTTTGTCTTTTGGATTTTCTTTATTATCCGCCATGATTTTATATTTTTAATATTAATAATAGCAAATATATATAAAAAGTTTAAATAAAAAAAGTTTAAAGTAAAAATATTTTATTCAATGTGACTATGCTCATCTAACACCTCTGTTTGTGTAATCCAACTTACTTGATAATTAATATTATCTAATGCTATCATAAGATCATATTTATCAGGATAATCAAAAGGTTTATCAAATAGTTCTACAGTATATCCTTTTCTTATATAAAAATTTCTTACAACATCAATAGAATTTGTACCATCATGTATTCTAACATGTATATAAACATTAGTTGAATCTGTATTAGTTATTTTACAAGAATGAACTCTATATGTTCTGTTATTAGATTGTTTAATATGACCTAATAATGTATTATCTGTAGTACCTGTATGATTTGCTTTTATATTATATATCATATCTTATTTTATTATTGTATTGTTATTGTTGCTCTACGTGTTACAGGACTTTTCCCAGTATTATCTGTTATCGCTAAGTCTATTGTGCTACTTTTTAAACCTACTTTTAAATTATCAAACCTAGCTGTTATACCAGTAGCTGTACTAACAGTTAAATTTTGCTGAACAACTTTCATATCATTAGTAAGACCTGTTATACTACTAGTATTACTAGTAACAGCTTTTTCATTAGCTGTTATAGCAGCAGCCTGTGTTCCAGTTATAGTTGTTGTATTACCAGCTAAAGCTGTTTTATTTGTTGTCCCTAACACCATACTATCTTTTGCAGTATTAGCTGTTATAGCATTTGCTTGTGCTGTTGTTATTCCAGTTTTAGCATTATTAGCTGCCATATCAGTTATATGAGTATTAATAAGATCAGTTAACTCATCTATCTTAGTTACTAATCCTGCTAAAAACTTATCACGTTCAGTTTGATGAGCAGTATCTTTATTTATAGCAATATCATATCCTGAATCTGCTACATCTGTAAATTTTGTTATTGCCATAATTATCTAATTTGTATAAACTCCATTAATATTAATATTAAAAAATAAATCTTGATTACCACTATTACTATCTTTCTTTAACCAAATAAATAACATGTCATCTTCTGCAAATGTATTACTTGAAGTAAAATCTTCTGTATGACTCCATGTTTGATTTACTGCAGGAGGTGTTATTGCTGAAGTATTAAACATATGAGTAAGACTAACACTAGCTGAACCATTTGACATTGCTCCTTTCATTAAATAGAATTTAAAAGGATCTGTTGCTCCTGTATCTGCAGCAGTTCCTTGTATTTTTATATTTGTTATTTTTCCAGCTCTTGGTGCTATCATAAAATTACTAAATGAATCAGTATATGATATACTAGTAGGACTACTATCTCCATTACTCCAATTCTCATACCAATTTCTATAAAATGTATAGTAAAAAGTTGTACTTGTGTTGTTTTGTCTATAACCAGGAACTATTTGATGCCAATACTGTCCACCAGTTTCATCATCAGTTAAAGCTAAAATTCCATTAGCATTTGGTAGCTCAACTGTTTTATCTGATGATAATGCAGCATTATCATATGCTTTTAGAGTAATATGGTTAGTAGCATATGCTGTATCTTCATAAAAATCTACTGAACCAGTAGCATCTCTTCCTCCAGAACTACCACCATATAAAGATAATTTACCTGCACTAGAAGCAGTATGAAACTTAGCAAAATGATTAGTATTATCTTTAATATCTACATTACCACCATCAGCATTTAATTCTATTTCTCCTGCTGAATCTAATAGTATATCATTAGATGCATCAGTTGAAGCAATAGCTACTTTACCATCTGCTACAATAGTAAGATCTGCATTATGTGAAGCATTATCAACGGTTGTTAAAACAGTTTCACCATTTCCTTTAACTTCTGTAGTAAAGTAATTTCTTATATCATTTACATCATATAATTTTGTAAATGACGAGCTAGCAGCACCAGCTTGAGCATAAATTTGAAACAATGCTTCTGGTCTTGATGTACCTGATCCTCCCGTTATATTTGCAGCAGGTGCTCCCATAAAAGTATACATTCCACCAGGAATACTTCCTGTACCTATACCAGAGTCATATATTTGTTGACCTGCTGCTATATCAGTTCCTGCTCCTGAATTAGAACACGCAATAGTAAAACGATCACCAGCTTGTCCTGCAAGACTTCCAGGAGTAGTTATACCTACACTAGTATTAGTAGGTAATCCTATACTTAAGACATTACTATTATATGTTAATGTAGATTCAATATCAATTGTATTAGCACCCCCATATGTTGCTACACCATTAGCTGTTGTACCATTTATTGTAGTACCTGTAGTAGCATCTGCCCATGTAGCATTACCACTTCCATCCTTAGTTAATCTTTGACCAGCACTAGCACCACTAACTGCAGTTAAGGCATCAATAGCACCTTGTTGTGTAGTTTGTCCTGTTCCTCCATCTCCTATAGCTAAAGTACCTTGAATATTGCTAGCTCCAAGATTCATTGATAATTCTGTAGAATCTATAATTATTCCGCTATTTGCTTTAACATCAGTGCTAAATTCAGTACCAGAAAGATCTAAACCATCTCCTGCTGTATATGTAGTATTTATTTGTGTATTCCAGGTTGCATTTCCACTACCGTCTTTTGTTAAAGCTTGACCAGAACTTGCACTACTTACTTGTGTTAAAGCATCTATTGCTGCTTGTGCAGTGCTTTGACCAGTACCACCATTAGCAATAGCTAGATCAGTTCCTGACCAATCATCATTATTAATTGCAAGAGTTCCACCAAGAGTTAGATTACCTGATGAAGTTACAGTACCTGTTAATGTTAATCCATTTTCTGTTCCTGTACCACCTACAGAAGTTACAGTACCTGCATACTGATCAGTTGAATTAATAGTAACTGTTGTGCCTGATACTGCTGTTGTAACGTTTGTACCACCTGTAAATGTAAGTGTACCTGAAGTTGTAATTGCTGTTCCTGATCCTGAGTCTGCTGCAGGAGTAATAGATGTAACAGTACCACTACTAGAACTAACCGTAGTCCAAGTAAGTAAACCATTACCATCAGTAGTTAGTACTTGTCCTGTAGTACCATCATCATTAGGTAAAGTTAATTCATAAGAATATTGATTATCTGGAGGTGAAAGAAGAACTCCTCCAATAAGTAAATCACTAAATACAGGGTGTTTTCCTATCCATTTCATTTTTTGGCAAATTTCTCAACGCCACTAATACCAAAGCAGCCGAGAACAACCCAAACAAATGAATCATAAACAAATTCATTAATTACAAGATCATAACCGTACCAACCAGTGGCAAGATCAGCAATCATTATTATACACATGATTATAAAAGCTACAAAACCAACTATAGCTTTTTCATTCCAATCATTATTATCTTTAAATATTTTCATTATAATACATTATTAGGTCCTATTTGCATTCCGTAAGGACATCCACATCCTTGTACTGCACCACCTTCCTTTTTTTTATATCTACTAACTCTACCTTTAGTTTTCTTTTCTTTTTTAGCAGCAGCTTTTTCAGAAGGGCTTAATTCACTCCATGTAGAAGGTGTTTTACTACTAACTTTTTTTGTAGGTCTAAAAGTAGTATCTCCACCACTATAGTCTTTATCACCAGATGGTGTTCTCCAATCTTCTTTAAACCATCGTTTAAGAGCTAATCCTTTTTTTGTTTTACGTACAGCCATTTACTTTTTAATTATTTTAATAACACCTATAGCTGCAATAACTGTTGCTGCTATACACATTGGACACGGTATACACATATTATTTTTTCTTTTTATTACCCCAGTTAGCAGCACCAACTTTACGGCATTTAGCTAATGCACCACTAGCATAAGCAGAAGGCCAAACACTGTATCTGGATTTTACTTTACTATAACATGCATCTTTTGATCCACCTTTTTTTCTATCTTCTAATACTTTTTTTAAAACACTCATATTAACAGTTCCATTTTTTTAGAGATAAGCTTAGTCTGTCTTTCCCTGTATTATTACTAGGTTTTTGTCTTTTTCTCATACCACGCATTCTAGCACAGAATGATTTTTTTCTTTTTTTCTTTTTGCCTGTAGGATTACTTTCAGTTACAGGAGGTTTTAAATTATCTCCTTGTTTTTTTGCAGATGCCCTGCCTTTAGCATTTAATCCACCAGAAGGACTTTGACCTTCTTTACGTTGCCATGCAGGAGTAGATCCTCCTTTTTTATACATACCTGGAACACGAGTACCTTTATTATTATAAACTGGATTCATCATTTCTTTTTCTTTTTAGGTTTATCATGTCCCCAACCTTTAGCACTTAAGTCTAAATGGTCTTGACAAGATTTTGTCATTTTACCTTTACCAGTTTTAGGGTTATACATCATATGATCTTTATAACCTTCACAATTTACTTTATTTGCTTTCTTTGCCATAATTTATTTATTTAACGTTTACCACCGTTATATTCAACGGCATGACCTTCTTTTACGAGACAATCATTTACGCAAACTTGCGTTAATGTATCTTTGCCTGCAAGTTTATTTATATGTAATCTACCAAGAACTCTACCATATTTACCAAGTTCTTGTGATTCCAACTCAAAACAATTAGCAGCTCCATCCATTATTTCAATTAATCTTTCTTTTGCAGCTAGCCCTAATTTCTTTTCAACCTTATTTCTAGTTCTAGATTCTGGTGCATTAATACCAGCTAATCTTATTCTTTTTTTAATCTTAACACCAAAGCCAAGATCTATATCTGCGTCAATAGTATCACCGTCTACTACTTTGATGCATGTTGCGTTATAATTATACATAATCATCTAATATTTTTTTTAACTCAGCACATTTCTCATATTCTTCTTCATCTTCAAAATACTGAATTAGATCCACTAAAACCTCATCATCCCATCCATCACTTGGATCATAAATTAATATTGCTTGCATTTTATGACCAAATACACTTGTTACATCTAACAAATCATCAAAGGTCATTTTTTTAGTTACGATCTTATAAGAATTTTCAAAAGCTTTTTGGACCATTATTTGTTCCATTTCATACTTTTCTGCTTCTGTTAAATTATTAAGACCATCTTCATTTTCTTTTTCACTCATGTATTTAAAATTTTTGCTAATATATAAAAAATAAATGAAGAAAGGGACTTGTCAGTGTGTGATAACAAGATTGGGCCCAACCAACAGAGGTCCCTGTAATCTTCAACAACTATTACGTTGGAGTGTTGCCAGCAGCATCAATAGTCCATGCAACGCCTGTAATATCAGCGTCTAAGTATGCACTATTAACATCATCAGCAACTACAATCCATCCTCTATCAAATCTAGAATTTGGATCACCAACAGTAACTGGAGTATTTGCAGCCAAAGCTATTTGCTGCATTACTCTTTTTCCTTTTCCAGTTGCAACACTCAAAACAACTTTAAGTTGTCTTCGGAACTTCCATTGTGGATCACTAGTTCTATCCGTATCTTGATCTATTTCTGCATGGTACCAAGGAGACATGTTAAACCATAAGTGTAACTCTGTTGCCCCATCTTTTGCCATATACATAAGATCAGATGCTTTAAGTGCTAGATCAGTGTTTGCACCATCTAAGAAAAAAAAGTAATTTTCTGAATTACTATTATTTACTGTAGCCATAATTAAAAAATTTTTAAAAATTACATAAGAGGACATAAAGGACTTTCCCAAACGCTACCCTCTGAACATTATTTAGTTAGTTTTATATAAATACGACCATCATGAATATATACGACATTATCAGGAATAGATTCATACGAATCATAGTTCCTACCCAACATATCATAATATATACCCTCAAGAGTAGTTATTTTATTTTCTTCTAAACCTATTTGTTGCTGACATGGTGTTAATGAAAACCCTGGTTCATCTACAGAACCAGCGCAACATTGCCAATAACTAGGATAAATACTAACAGAAGCATCATTACATAAAGCATTAGGTACAGGAGTGTAACAATCATAAAGGAGTTCACCTCTCCATTCAATATATGTCCACACATATGATGTGGCACAATCTTGGGCCTGCACAAACCCTGCTATAAAAAAAGCAAATGCATATAATAGATTCTTCATATATATAATATACTCAAATTTTTTTTCCCAAAAAAGTTTTATTGCGTGTTTTGCATTCTTAGTGGGTCCTACTGTTCTGCTCCCCCGCTTTAAATTGGCAGGTTGCTACCCCCTGTTTAATTGGGTGGCAAAAACAAATACAAGGTATGGATGTTTATTTCCACAAGATTCCCGAAGATAGTAACACTATCATCGTGAAGTCTGCACCCATTGCTAGGTCTCAAATGACCTTCAATGGTAAGCCTGGATTTACCAGAACACAAGGTTCTGCTAAGTTTGGCTTACTTGTCATATGTGACGAGGATGGCAACACTGTTGACCCTCGTCAGTATGGGTTTGAATTCAATCAACCTATTCCAGGAGTCAGACTATCTGACTCTCCTGTCTTGGATCAAGAATCCAAGGAGGAGACTGGGTTGTATTGGGCAGAGCCCTATGACAATAGTGCAGAGGAAGATTAGCAGAGCTAAGTCTTCCCTCGCACCCTGTTGCTTGGTGTGTTCCTCAAGAGTAACAAAGCCCAACCATGGAGGTGATAGCCCATGGGTAAGCTCTAAGTATCTTCCGTCAAGGGTATACTTACTGGTTAAAGTCCAGACAAATTCATTAGACTATCCACAATATACTCACTTAAACAGAGTTTTATTCTCAACTTAGACACAATCCCTGTGATAATGGTTGAATTGTCCACTAACTGGTAATAAAATTCTGTTTGGTGTTGTGTGTTGCACTGAATGTAGGTGGTCATAATTCCCACATTATACCACCTTGCAAGAAATAATATAATGGTTAACTCCATAATATATAATATAGCTATAACTAGAGCATAAACATTCAATTGGGTGTGAACATGGAGGTTACTCGTATATTAACACATGGTACTAGTGTTAACATGTTCTAACTCTAGTTGTAGTCTATATAATACTTATGTTCTCTCTCTATAGGATAAGAGACATAGTAACCGCAACATTTAAACCAACTAACTATTGATACAGGATAGCAAATGTCTGTATTGATAATACCTGTAAAATTAGTTACAACTATAATATGCCTTCGGGAGTGTGGAGTTAGTTGGTGTGATAAGTCTCAAAGTACCAGGGACTATAAACTGTTAGGTCTGGGTTTGGAAGGTCTAGTGAACCTTGGTGAAACACCTTAAACTTCCTAATTATAATAGTACAAGGGATACAACGGCTAGCTACCAACGTATCCTGAGTGTCGCACAATAAACCTTCTCAAAGGGGTTAGTGCATCTGATTGGCCTGTGATGGGTGGTCGTACAGTTAAATAATTGTATGATCGTATGTAGTGTATCAATTGGAGTATGATGAATAAAGTAATTTAATTATTAACTTACTTTGAAATCATTAATGTTATAGGGCCATCTTCAAGTCCTGACAACTTATGAAGTTCTTAACAGAACTATACAATGTTATAACCTTGGTATCTAATCAATATTGAGAACATAATGAGTATAAAGGTTAATCGCCTGCATAGGGTTAATGAATACAAAGGGGGAACCCAAGAGTCATCATTGTGAGAGTAGTTTGCTCATCACTCATTGTACTATTTATTATAACAGAGTAAACTGTTTAAATTAAACTGTGCCATAATTAGATAAGCTAAAACGGTTTTATGGGCAGATATAAAGTGGATAAATTCACCTAGGAACCACACACGGTAATAGTGAACTAGGAAAACTAACAGAGTAAACTGTAGTAAATCATTTAATTAATGTTCACTTAAATATATAATTATGAAAAACTTTTTGCAAAGACTTATTTTACCAGTGAAGTTGGCTATACTATTTATAATGCCGCCACTATTCACTGTTGTCACATGTGTTGTTACATCAGCTACACTTTCAGTATTATGTGCTGAAGGTACAGTATCTGAATACACATTGTGGAATGTTTATGAGATATTGGTTTATATCTTATATACTATGGGGTTTGTTAAACTCTTATTTAAACCTTTTAATTAAGGTTGAGGAACACTAAGTAAACCATAAGAGGGCAGTAATGTCCTCTTATACTTTCTAACGCTAACATATTGCGTGCAAAATATGTACTTACTTTAAAACAATAATAAATGAAAAAATTTACATACTCCAATCCAAAGTTAGCTTTGGAAATATTATCTGATCTTAATGATAGAATAATTACATCAGAAAAAGAAAGATTTAATCTAGTAAAGAAAAAAAAAGAAAAAAAAGTGACACGTATGTCTAACTAACAATACCATAACAATAGGATAAAGAGTAGGTAATAGCTACATGGGGGTATAATATACCTACTCATCCTTATTGTTTACATTTGAATAGGTTGAGAAGCCTATTCTGTTTAAGTGAGTAGTGATAGAGGGAATTAATGAAAGAATAGTTACGGGATTTAATTCCCTTTGTCCATTCTTTTACTGAATAAAAATAAAAATAAAAATAATAATCAAATGAATATAGAAAAAATAACATATAAACTAGTAAAAGATACACTTGAAAACGGAACAATCAGTCCATTTATAGTTAAAATGCTAATATCATATTTAACTGATGAGCAAAGAGGTGCAGTATTAGATGAAATAGTAAATGAAAGACAAAGTTTATTATTTAAAAAAGGAGATGAAGTATGGATTGATCCTAAAGATAATAAATATGATCTAAAAGACTGTTATGAAGATGACATGATGAAAGATGCTATAATGATGGATGAACATGGTTTTATTAAAGGTGTAATCATAGATGATACAAATTATCAAGATGGTTGTAGTCCTTATGCAACTGAATATAAAATTAAAATTCAGTTTGCTACAATAAGAACTGGAGCTACACTTGATATGGATACAAATATGGCAAATAAAGAAATAAGAGTAAAGAGATCTAATATTATGGGATTATGGAGACCTTTGGAATAGTAAATAAAGATGTAGTTACTGATCCAGAGTTATCTATACAAGCAAAAGGTGTATATGCTGTTATATGCACTTATTGTAATAAAAGTAGAACTTGTTTTCCTTCAGTAAATACTTTAGCTGATCTATGTGATGTGCATCCACGCACAATTAGTAGAAAAATTAAAGAATTAAAGGAAAAAGGATATATAAAAAGGATTGGTAGAAGATTTATTGTAGCATGATAGCTATACTACTCTTCTATTTGTTCACTAGTCAGGTTTTTTGACTATGTAAACTAAATAAAATAGTATACATTTGTGCTATGATTTACCAATTGCCTAACGGACGTATTATAGAGTTAAGCTTAGAACAATATCTAGACATGGATGATATTGAGATAAGAGAATTAAACGGTCTTGGTAAAGAATATACATCTGAAATAACTAATCCTTTTCATAAATCTGTTTTAAAGAGTAATCAAAAAGAAAAAGCAGATGAACCAGAAGTCTGGGAATTTAATGAAAGAGAACCAAATCTTAATGAAATCAAGGATATAGAAAAAATGGAAGACAAATACTTCCATCGTGATGACACATAATCACACACACAATCAATAATAATTTTAATAACTAATTTTTTAAAAACATGAAATCAACTTCAAGTAAAGTAACTGTTGCTCCAGATGAGCAAGGTAACGCAATCAGAGTATCTAAAAATAATCCTGAATATGGACACGTAAGAATAGTTCAAAACTCAGTACAATTTAATGCACAAGGTTGGGTAAATAAAAAACAATTAAGTACTTTAATACATGGTACTGTAGAAGATCTTAATGATCTAGAATTCAAAGCTAATATGGAATTAGATGGTAATATAATTGTAAGAGAACAATTAACAGCATTTAATACTAATGACTCTGAAAGAGACCTTAAAATAGCTGGTGAAACTGGTATAGTATGTAAAGGTGTAGATCAAGAAACAGGTGAAGTAAAAGATATTTACAGAAAAAGTTTCTATGATCCAACAGGATTACAAAAATCTGTTTCTATTCCACATATTAATGGTGATGAAATTAGAGAAGCTAATGGTACTGAAACTACAAGCAAGAAGAAAACTTTATCTCAATCTCAACTGAATGACATCTTAGATAAAAATAAGAAGTCAAAGAAAGAAGAGGTAGTTGAGGAAATTAAAGAAGAAGAAGAAGTAGTAATGGAAGATGAAACTTTTGAATTATAAGACTGATCAACTTTGACTGATCACATCTAGTAGTAATACTAGTTTAAATTTTTTATTGTTGAGAAGGGTCCGAATGGGCCCTTTTCTCTTTTATAAACTCATTTAATAATTAAAACAATGCTTAGTGAAAAACAAATACAAAAACTCAAACCTACTTTAGATAAATTTGAAGATGAAAGAAAAATAGCTAGATATACATATCTTGGAATGCTTTCTGAATATCAATTATATTTAAAAGAATCAAGACAAAAAATAGTATATTCTAAACTTAACCCAAAGCAACATTTTTTATTTAAAAGAATATTACATGGATTAAGAATGTATAAATCTAGTGAAATATCTGAAATGCATTGGGACAAGAAAAGAAGAATAACTAAAGTTTGGAAACGTGGTCAAAACACAATAAATGAACTTAAACAATATGTTGCATTTCAACAAGTTAAGCCAATATTTCGTATATTTGCTAAATCAGAACTTGGTAGAGAAATATATGAGATGCCTTTTGAATATATTCCTGATTATAAAAATAAAATGACTCTTCAGGAATTAGGTATAAACTATGAAGATGTAATTTTAAAGTTTATGGGTAAAGGTTTATTACCAACAAATTATTTAAGTGTAAGATGAGACAAAAATCAAAGAAGATGCAGAAACTTGATGCAAAGTATAGTAAACTAAGGCTGACATTCCTTAGTAAATATCCTATGTGTCAAGCTGCACTTCCTAGATGCACTCACAGATCAACAGATGTACATCATAAAAAAGGTAGAGGAATTTATCACAATGATGTAAGTACCTGGTTATCAGTATGTAGAACATGTCACAATTGGATAGAACTTAATCCAATAGAGGCAGAAGAATTAGGATTTTCAATTAAAAGAATATGATAGAATTATTAAAATATTTAGCAAACAATTTAAAACCAGAGCAATTATTAGAGGTTGCACATATAATATCAAAAAATCCTGAGATGATAGATCAGGAAGCATTTCTACACATAGTAAATGAAGTTGACGGACAGGAAATGAGAACTATGGGTGACAGTGAGTTTAAAGAAATGGAAAAAAGATTTAATGAAATAGATCAAGTAAGATTTAATTCAGAAATATATGATCTATTAAAAGATAATGACATAAGTTTAAATTAAATGGAAGTGAAAGAAATATCAAGAGAAGAAGTACAACTTAAGGCTTTATCTAAAGCACTTGAATATGAAAGAGGCACACTAGCAATATCAATGGGTGTTGGTAAAACTAGAATTGCACTATATCATTTAGAAAAACTCTTTGATGCTTTCACAAGAGTTTTAGTTGTTGTTCCAAAATGGTCTGTTAAAGACTCATGGGTCAATGAGATAAATTTAATGGGTAAACAAACTTTATTAAATCACATAGAGTTTACAACATATTTATCATTAAATAAAAAGAAAGCAAATGATTATGATACAGTCTATTTAGATGAATGTCATAGTTTATTAGAAAGTCATGAAGATTTCTTAAATGAATTTAAAGGTAGAATACTAGGTTTAACTGGTACACCACCTAAATCAGGAGAGAAACTTAAAATGGTTAATAGATATTGTCCTGTTAGATACACATTTAGTGTAGATGATGCAGCTGACAGTAACATACTTAATGACTATCAAATTATAGTACATGAATTAGAATTATCTAAAGTAAAGAATGTTAAAAAATCTACTAAAGATGGAAGAACATGGTATACTTCAGAACTAGCTGATTATCAGTACTATACAGGTGCTTTGGGTGATGCTCAAGTACCAAAACAAAGACAATTCTTATCTATTATGCGTATGAAATCCATGATGGACTATCCAACCAAAGAAGAATATGCTAAAGGTTTGATAAGAAATGTTGGTGAGAAATGTATTGTCTTTGCTAATACACAAGCACAAGCTGATAGAATGTGTCAACACAGCTATCATTCTAAAAATATTGCATCAGAAGATAACTTACAGTTATTCAGTGATGGTAGAATAGATAAGCTGTCTTGTGTATTACAATTAAGTGAAGGAGTTACTATACCTAATTTACGTCAAGGTATTATAATGCATGCATATGGTAATGAACGTAAGTCAGCACAAAGAATAGGACGTTTGCTGCGCCTAAATCCAAGTGAGACTGCTACTTGCCATATATTGTGTTATAAAAATACTCAGGATGTAAAATGGGTAAACTCCGCACTATCTACTTTTGATAAAGATAAAATTAAGTATTATAATCCTTTAAAAAATTAAAAAATGAAAAAAATAATTCTATTGGCTTTATTAGCTACAAGTATATGTTTTGCACAAAAACCAAAACATAAAAACAAACATGGTCATAAAGGTAAACACCATAACCATCATGTACACAAACCTAATTATAATTTTTGGTTTGGTATGGCACTGTTAGATGTAATAGGTAATAACAATAGACCTAATCATTATTATAATGACTATGGGTGGAGTGATAATACTGTTATGGAAATGCATTTTAGATATATTCCAAGAAGAGATGAATGGACTTTAGAAAGAAAAAGAAGACATGTACAAGCTTCATACTTTTTAGAGTATGGTAAACCTCGTGTTGTTGCAACATTTGATCATCCTGATTATACTATGCATGATTATAGTATAATAGTACATAGGGATGGTTATTGGGAATATGATTGTCCTGAATCTTTAAGACGTTATTTTAGTAGAAAAATTAAAAACAACATACAAAGATGGAGATAATTAATTATGTAGTAGTAATAACTGCCGTTGGTCTAGCATTAATGGCAGGTATTGCTATTGGAATATATATTGCAACACAAATAAGTGATTGGATAGAAAAACAAATTAAAAAATGATAATATTTAAAAAATTAATTGCCCTTATGATATTAAGTATAATTGCTTTTATTATCTGGCGTTTAGTTAAAAGTAATTTTGAATGAAAAAAATACTATATTATATATTTATTGCACCAATAAAATGGTTATTTTGGGATAATTACTTTACACAATTAAGTATAAATAATTGGAAAAATATTTATAAATACTTTAAAAATGACAGGTAATTATTTTAAATGCTGTATATGTGGTTTTACAACTTATGGTTATGGTAACAACCCTAACCCTATAAAAGAAAAAGGAAAATGTTGTGATGACTGTAATGCAGATCACGTTCTTCCTGTAAGAATAGAGTTATTCAAAATAAAAAAAAAGTATGGGAAAGATGAAAAACATATTCATTCAAATGAAGAATGAAAAATGGGAAGGTACGCCCGCAGAATATTTAAAAAAATTATTAAAAAAACAAGAAAATGCCAAAAAACACTTACTCAAAAAAAATAAATGAATGGGATCTAGATATAGAATATAACTATGTACCAGCTGAACCAGCTACGCATGACTATCCTGGTACAGGATCAACAGTAGAAGTACATGCTGTTTACTTATGGAATGATGAAATTAATACATCAACTGATGAACAAGTTGATATGGCTGATTTCTTTTATGAATTATGTCCTGATGTTATGTATGAAATAGAAAAAGAAATAACAGAGGATCATGAAAATACTTGAAGAGTACACCTTATCCAAAAATGATTGGGAAAGATTACAACGTGCTATTCAAGCTATACAAGAAGACAAAGCATCTGTTACTATTTGGACAAAAAGAAAACATATAAATAGATGGTTACATTTAACCGGTAAAATAGATGCTGTTAATGAAATTATTAATGAACGTCAAAATGAAATGATATGAAAAATAATTTCTTTTCAATATTAAAAAAAGTGGATGGAGAACTTATTCACACTATAAAGGCTAAAGGCACTCTTTATGAAAATTGGATTAAAGAATTACCTGAAGGAACTAAAATAGAAATATTTGCTAGTATATCTACTGAGAATGGAACTGCTGCACAAATTGCAAAGATTCATGCTATGATTAGAGAACTAGCTAATGATATAGGATATAGTTTTGGTGAAATGAAATTACAAGTCAAAAGAAAAGCAGGACTATGTATAAACAAAGGAGGATCAGAATATTGTAAATCTTTTGCTAAATGTAGTAAACAAGAGTTAAATCTTGTAATTCAAGAATTAATTGAAATGGGAGACTTTACTGGTATAAATCTTAGATAATGGAAAATTTTAAAATAAATAATAAATTAAATATAAAGAAATTAAGATCTGATTTTAAAAAGAACAAAACAGTGATTATTGAAAATTTTTTAGATAGAAGATCTGCAGATAAGTTATATAATTTTTTAGCATTTGAAATGCCAGAAGATTGGTGGTATACTTCTTATTGCATACAATCATTATCTGGAGATAATATGAAAGTAATTAGAAAATTACCAAAAAATGATAATAAAATAAATAATTTATATATGCATGCATATAAAGATTTTGGTGAAGAATTATTTACATATATATTTGATAGAAGTATAAATCATGCAGAAAATTGTAATTGTTTAGAATGTGAATATAAAGAATTCTTAAAAAGTGATAATTTTAAGAAATTCATAAAAGATATTACAAAAATAGACATGTCAATGTCTGGAGAAGTATTTTGTAGTAGATATACATCAGGACAATTTTTATCTCCTCATCATGATATAGATAAAGGAACTATAAACTTTGTATATAGTTTATCTAAAAATTGGAAACCACAATATGGAGGCAATTTATATTTATTAGAAGATGATTGGAGAACAATAAAAAAAGTAGTTCTATCATCTTATAATAGATTAGCATTAACATTAATGAATTTACCTGAAGAAAATAGAATAGGAATTCCTCATTTTGTTTCTCCAGTATCTATTGGTGTTAAAAAACCTAGATTATCAATAACAGGTTGGGTGTCTTAAGATTTATCTTTTTTTAATCTTAATTCTCCCGGCTTGTCTTTTGTAATTTTAGATTTTACCTCTTGAGCTTTTTTTGCAAATTCTTCAGTAGCACCATCTATTCCAGCTATCATAGTGGAAATAGTTTCATCAATTTTTTGATCTGTTTCTACTGCTTTACCTTGTTGAGCAGCTTGCCAATGAAGTTCAGAGAGTAGTGACATAATACACCATATAGCTCTATCCGTATCATTAACTTGTTCTGGTTCAAGACCTTCAAAGTTAGTTTTTACTTTAGACATTGATGCTATAATTTGACTTGCATTTAATGGTTCCATTAAATAATATAAAACACCTTCAATTGCTTTTCTAAAACTACCTGATATAGGTACGTTTACAATAGCATCTGCAGGAATTGTAACAACATTTCCTTCTTTAAGTTGTTTAAGTTTATCTACTGCTTTATCTCTTTGCTCTTGTGTAATAGGATCAGCATGTAGTTTTTTTTCTTCAGTTTCTTTAGTGGTTGTTTTTTTCTTTTTAGCCATTATAAATAGTATTTAATTATACATAAAGATACAATAAATTTAGTATCTTTACAAACCTTAAATAAATCAATATGTTTCAAGAAGATATTTTAAAAATGACTAATGAGATTCAAAAGTTTAAAAACAGATTTGAATCAAAGTATGAAAAAAATATTAGTATACTTATAAGTGATAAATCAAACATCGTTGTAGATGTTAAAAAATGGGAAGATGAAATTCAAGCAATGAAATCAGCTCATCAAATTAAAACAATAGAAATACTTGAAAAATTAGTATTAGGTACAATGCGTACATTATATCCAGAATATAAAGGATGGAGAACTCTTGGAAAAGAGTGTAGAAAAAGAGAATTTGTAATATTTAAACAACTCTTTTGCTTTATGTGTAATAAAATGGGTTTTACATTACAATACACAGGGGCACATATTAATAAACATCATGCAAGTGTAATACATAGTATTAAACAGATAGAAGGTTTATTAGAAATAAATGATAAACAAATTTGTGAGGCATATGATGAATTAAAAAAAAATATTAAAAATTATGTTAGAACTATTCCAGAAAATATTAAAAGACAAGCTTACACCGAACCAATTACTTCTCTTATATGGGATAAAGAATAGTATTTCTTTTCCTATACAAGACAAACAATATGATGCAGGAGCATTAATTAAATTAGGTTTAATAGCATATAAAGAGGGACCAATGTATTCATTGACACCAAAAGGTACAAGAATTTGTGCTAAATATGATCAATATTTTAGAGTTGCTAAAAAAAGAACTAGTAGACAATTATTAGGTGAAGGTTATGTAGAAATGCTTAAAGTATATAGAGAAGCGTTTCCTGCAGGTAAATTACCAAGTGGTAAACCAGGTAGACAAAATGTTAAGACATTAGAAAATGCATTTAGATGGTTCTTTGATACTTATGATTATACATGGGATGAAGTTGCACATGCAACAGTTATGTATGTCAATGAATATAAAGATAAAGACTATATGTATATGAAAACAAGTCAATATTTTATATGTAAATCAGATAAAAATAAAGTAAAAATTTCAGAATTAGCTGACTACTGTGATATGATCCGTGATGGTGTAAAAACTGATAATAATGATCATTTTAAAGAAAAAGTAGTATGAGTCAAATTAAACAAGAATGGGATGGACAATATCATGCTTTTAATGAAGCACTGAAATATATGCTTGCTAGGCAGAGTGGTAAAGAGAAATCTATACAAACTCCATGGCCTAAATTTAATGATGCTATAACAGAAGGATTAGAATGGAATACTCTTACAGTAATAGGGGGAAGACCAGGGTCAGGTAAGACTTTGATAAAAGACCAGATTATTAGAGAGTCTTTCATTCTTAATCCAGCTGAAGACTTTAGAGTTTTAGAATTTAGTTTTGAAATGGTAGGTAGAACTACAGCATTAAGAGAATTTTCATCTATTACAGGTAAAACATATAAAGAATTATGTAGTGCAGGAACTGTATTAGATAAAGAAACATTTGATAAATGTCATGCTTATTCTAAAAATAGAATTAAAAGTCCTGTAGATCAAATAACTACACCAATGACTGTAAATCAAATGAGAGATCAAGTTGATATTTACATGAATATGCATAAAGGTAAAAAAACTATTATAACTCTTGATCATAGTATTTTAGTAAAGAGAGCACCGTATCAAAATAACAGATTAGATATGTTATTTGAATTAGGTGAGTTTTTTACTCAATGTAAAAGAGACTATCCTTGTTTGTTTATATGTTTATCACAATTAAATAGAAATATAGATAATCCAGACAGAGCAGTTAATGGTAAGTATGGTAACTATGTATTAGAATCAGATATATTTGGTTCAGATGCTATGTTACAACATGCTGATACTTTAATAGGTATTAACCGACCTGCTAAACAAAAGATTAGATTCTATGGACCTGATAGATATATAATAGAGGATGATAGAACTCTTGTGTTACATTTCTTAAAAGCAAGGAATGGTGATACACGTATGAGTTTCTTTAAAGCAGCATTTGAAAGAATGGAAATACATGAGATGGATACACCACCTCAAGAACAAAGAAGATAATTATATGACACCACAAGAACGTAAAGCAAAAGTACAAGAATTAAGAAAAGAGCATGAAGATTATTTCCAAACAATTGGAACTATTAATGCTCTATATATACCAAAAATGGCATATAGACCATCAGGTAAAGATGAGTTACATGTATCTTTCTTTCCAAGTGAATTACAAAAGGGTAGAGATATCTACACAGAATTTGTTAGTATTGAGTATGATTCAGAAGATCCTAAAAGAACATTGTATTTATTAAAACACAATGCTCATTGGGCTGAAGAATATGAAACAGTAACAAGTAGTTCAGGATTTGAAAGACATATTGTACCTGTATCTGAATTAAAAGTAATGAATGATGTTACTGATAGAAATTCACCTATTAAGGAACCAG